>TARA_R100000789_G_scaffold42075_3_pt1 | contig 11941 bp, 10 predicted proteins | sample TARA_R100000789 | Tara Oceans TARA_R100000789 (sample SAMEA2623403) | marine metagenome | biome: marine biome (ENVO:00000447); feature: mesopelagic zone (ENVO:00000213); material: "saline water (ENVO:00002010), including plankton (ENVO:xxxxxxxx)" | depth 450 m
AATCCCGAGCTGGATTTCATCCTGCACGGTCCTGCGGATGAGCTTGATAAGCTTGTCCAACGGCGGCGCGGGCTGAGCGAACGGTGCCAGATTCGCGACGCCCAGGGCGTCGTGAGCATGGAGGACAAGCCCAGTCAGGTCATGCGGCATGGCAAGGGCACCTCTATGTGGTCGGCGCTGGAATCGGTGCGCGCGGGTGAGGCCACCGTAGCGGTCAGCTGCGGCAATACCGGCGCGCTGATGGCGCTGTCGATGATCCGCCTGCGCAAATTGCCCGGTGTGAACCGCCCCGCCATTGCGATTCTCTGGCCCTCCCGCAACCCGCAGGGGTTCAACGTGATGCTTGACGTAGGCGCGGATATCCGCGCCGACGCCGAAGACCTTTTACAATACGCACTGATGGGCTCGGCCTATGCCCGCAACGGTCTGGCGCTGACCAAACCACGGGTTGGTCTGCTGAATGTCGGCACCGAAGAGCACAAAGGCCGCGCCGAACTGAAAGAGGCGCATGACCTGATTGCCGCCCGCGAGGATGCCGGAAACTACAAATTCGTTGGTTTTGTCGAGGGTGGCGACATTCCGGGAAAACGCTGTGACGTCATCGTCACCGACGGCTTTACCGGCAATGTCGCGCTCAAGACCGGCGAAGGCACCGCATCGCTGATCGGCGACCTGCTGCGCGAAGCATTTGCCTATTCGCCGCTGTCGCGCATTGCCTCGGTTCTTGCGCTGACTTCGTTGCGCCGTCTGAAAAAGCGCATCGACCCGCGCCGGGTGAATGGCGGTATATTTCTGGGCCTGAACGGAACGGTTGTGAAGTCACACGGGTCGGCGGACGCCACCGGCATTTCCGCCGCTGTCAAGCTGGCGTATGAGCTAGCGCGTTCGGGTTTTGGCGACAGGCTGGCCGCACGGGTTGCCTCTGCCGCCGAGGCAGCGCAGGATGGCGACTCACAAAAGGACGTCAATAAATCATGACCATACGCGCCGTCGTCACCGGAGTCGGGCACTACCTGCCCGACCGCGTTGTCGAAAACGCTGAATTTGAAAAGACGCTGGAGACCACTGACGACTGGATCCGCAGCCGTTCCGGCATCGAACGGCGCCATTTCGCGGCCGAAGGCCAGACCACATCGGATCTTGCCACGCGCGCGGCGCGGGCCGCTCTGGCAGATGCGGGCATCTCTGCCGACTCGATCGATGCGCTAATCGTCGCCACATCGACCGCCGATCTGACCTTCCCTTCTGCTGCGACCATGGTGCAGGCCGAATTGGGCATGACCAGCGGGTTTGCTTTTGACGTGCAGGCGGTCTGTGCCGGATTCATTTATGCGTTGGCCAATGCCAACGCGCTGATCGTATCCGGTCAGGCCAAGCGCATTCTGGTGATCGGCGCAGAGACGTTTTCGCGCATCATGGACTGGACGGACCGCGGCACCTGCGTCCTGTTCGGGGATGGCGCAGGTGCGCTGATACTAGAGGCCTCGGCAGGTGAAGGCACCAAGGCAGATCGTGGCATCCTGGCGACCGACCTTAACAGCGACGGCCGGTTCCGCGATATCCTGTATGTCGATGGCGGTGTGAGCAAACAGAACACTGGATTCCTTCGTATGCAGGGCAAGGAAGTCTTTCGCCACGCTGTTGAAAAACTTGCGTCCACGGCCATAACGGCCATGGAAAAAGCGGGCATCTCGTCGGATGAAGTTGACTGGGTCGTCCCACATCAGGCCAATATCCGCATCATCAATGGTACGGCCAAAAAGCTGGGCCTGCCGATGGAGCGGGTTGTCGTGACCGTTCAGGACCACGGCAACACCTCTGCCGCCTCGATTCCGCTGGCCCTGTCGGTCGGAAAGGCGCGCGGCCAGATCAAGTCTGGGGACGTTGTGGTGACAGAGGCAATCGGCGGCGGACTGGCTTGGGGATCGGTTGTCCTGCGCTGGTAAATGTTGAAAAACACTGCCAACACTCACAACTGACCCGGAATGTTGCAGTTAAGCGTTTAACGAGCGGATAAATTGCTTGCCGCAAGTCATTGATATTGACTTGTGATTTTTCGTACCAATAATCCGAATGACACACTGGGAGGGACGATCATGGGTGAAAAGACGCTGACGCGCATGGACCTGAGCGAAGCAGTCTTCCGCGAGGTTGGTCTGTCGCGCAACGAAAGTGCCGAATTGGTCGAGGCGGTCCTGCAGCACATGTCGGATTCGCTGGTTGCGGGCGAACAGGTCAAGATCTCGTCATTCGGCACCTTTTCGGTCCGGGACAAGGCGGCGCGCGTGGGTCGCAACCCCAAGACCGGGCAAGAGGTTCCGATCCAACCACGACGCGTTCTGACGTTTCGCCCTTCGCACTTGATGAAAGACCGCGTGGCTGCGGGCAACAAGCGCTGAGGCGCAGATGATGCCCAAGTCTAGGGACGCATTTCGCACCATTTCAGAAGTGGCCGATTGGCTGGAAACGCCTGCACATGTGCTGCGCTTTTGGGAAAGTAAATTCAGCCAGGTCAAACCGGTCAAGCGGGCTGGCGGTCGTCGGTACTATCGTCCAGCAGATATGGAATTGTTGGGTGGAATCAAGAAGTTGCTGCATGATGATGGCATGACCATCAAAGGCGTGCAGAAGGTCCTGCGCGAACAGGGCGTGCGCCATGTCTCATCGCTTGCGGCGCAGTCAGCAGACGAGGACGGGACCGCGAACACCGACCTGATCGAGGACGCGCCCTACACCGAAGTGCCGTTAAACGATACCGAAGGCGAGGTTTTGGCATTCCCGTCAGAAGCAGTTGGTCCACGGGCCGATGCCCCCTCTGTGCCCCAGTCAATTGCGCTGGAACCAGAGCCGGAAGAGCCAGAACCGGCGGAGCCTGTCGCCATGAACGAACCGCCCATTGAGACCGACCTACCGGATTCTGTACAGGACGTCGAACAGCCGGATATCGAATACGCAGATGACGTCGCGCCCGACAAAGTGGCGATGACCGCAGCTCCGCGTGAACTTGAAACCTCTGAGGACGCCGATCCGTCAGAGGTCGACGACAGTGGCCCGATGAATCCGTCCCCGGACGACCCTGAATCGCCGGTGATCGCCGGACCTGAGTCGGCTCCTATGGATCCCATGCCAGAATCGCACGAAGAGAATGCGTCAGACGTAACGGACGGCAAAGAGGATTCGGAAGCACAAGCCGCCAGTGCAGCAGCGTCTGCGATCGTCACCGACTCCGCTGAGACGGTCGCGCCAGAAACAGAACCAGAGACAGAAACGGTCCTACCGGAAATGCCGTTCGACGAGACGCCGATTGCCGCATCGGTGGAGGATTCGTCCCCAGAACCTGTTGATGATCCTCAGATTGAACCCGTCACGACAAGTGACCGGCGAATTCCGCTCGATCTGCCTGATTTCAGTGTGTCCGAAACCCCGCCGCCCGCCGCCGCGCCAGTCGTCCGCTCCGGCATCGGCCCGCTTGGCCAGATCGCGCGAATCGCCACCCTGACAGCCGCGCAGAAAGCCGCGCTAAGCGCGCAACTTCCCGCACTCGAAGCGCTTCGGGATCGGCTGACTTCACCGCTTTCCTGAGCCTCTGATTTTTCGTTGTGAGGGGTTGCTCTTGACGAAAAAAAGCGTAAACCACCCCGACACGTCGGGCTATGGCGCAGTCTGGTAGCGCGTCCGTCTGGGGGACGGAAGGTCGCAGGTTCGAGTCCTGCTAGCCCGACCATTTTTCCAAAACACCCCAGTTCTATGACCGCCCCCTTGGGTGCGCGCCCCGCGTGGGATCAGGTGAATGCATCCCTGCGAGTTGTTTTTCCCATCTCCCCGCGCGACCGCGCGCAACGTGGCGCTTTTACGCTCCAACTCTCTGCATCTCCTTGCTAAGACAGATGAAACGAGGGGACAGCGATGACCGGGGTTCTACCCAGCCAAGAAATCGAAACGCTGATTGCGCAGGGCGCGATTGCCGCCGATGTGCCGTTTGTCGACGGACAGGTGCAACCGGCGAGCCTTGATCTGCGGCTGGGACAGGTTGCCTACCGGGTGCGGGCGTCCTTTCTGGCCGGTCAGGGGCGCAGTGTTGCAGACCGCATTGACGAGTTCGAGATGCATAGGATCGAACTGGGGTCCGGCGCGGTGCTGGAAAAGGGCTGTGTTTATCTGGTGCCCCTGATGGAACAGGTGCGCCTACCCGCCGACGTGCAGGCCATCGCCAATGCCAAAAGCTCGACCGGGCGGCTTGATCTGTTAACGCGCGTGATCACCGACGGCGGCGTGGAATTTGACCGCATCGGCGCAGGTTATGACGGGCCGCTGTATGCAGAGATCTGCCCGCGCTCATTTTCTGTTCTTGTGCGTCCGGGCATGCGTCTGAACCAGATTCGGTTTCGACGCGGACGGTCGGTATTGACTGACGCAGAGCTACACGTCCTGCACGACGCCGAAACGCTGGTCGGAGGAGGCACGCCGGTGATCAGTGAGGGCTTGGGTTTTTCGGTGGACCTGCATCCCGGCGACGGCGGACTGGTCGGATACCGCGCCCGCCCGCATACCGGGGTGATCGATCTGGATCGGATCGGGGCATATGATCCGCAGGACTACTGGGACGAGTTACGATCAGACAGTCGGCAGCTGATTCTTGATCCGGGGGCTTTCTACATCCTTGTCAGCCGCGAGGCGGTGCATATTCCACCGGGCTATGCCGCTGAAATGGCCCCCTATCTGGCGATGGTTGGGGAGTTTCGAGTGCACTATGCCGGGTTCTTCGATCCCGGTTTTGGCCACGCGGCCGCAGGTGGTGCGGGCGCGCGCGGTGTGCTGGAGGTGCGCTGTCACGAGGCGCCCTTTGTGCTGGAACATGGGCAGATCGTCGGTCGGCTGGTGTATGAGCGGATGTCGCAGGTGCCGACGCAGCTATACGGTGCCGGCATTGCGTCAAACTATCAGGGACAGGGCCTAAAGCTGTCGAAACACTTTCGCGGCGGCTGATCCACCTGTCACAGACGGGTGCCCATCCGCGCCGCGCGGCGGGCCTGACGGACGGCGCGCTGCGCCTCACGGCCCTGTTGGCCGCCACCGCTGGCGCGCTGAATACCCGCATCAATGCCCTTGTTGACCAGTTTGCGCAGGACCATTCGCACAACCATATTAATGATCTGTTGAACGTTCATCTTCGACTCTCCTGTTTTGCCGCGCAGATTAGCCGCCAATTGTGCTCATTTTCGGGCGGTTCAGTCCTCGAACAGCTCGCTTTGGCCCTCTACCGGACCCTCTTCGGCGTCTACGTCGCCTTCGCCCGCTTGCGGTACGCCCAAGGGCGACGGACGGCTTTCCAGCAGACCGGCGGCGCGCAGATCGGCCAACCCCGGCAGATCGCGGGCAGATTCCAACCCGAAGTGATCCAGAAAGCCCTGCGTCACCACAAACGTCACCGGACGTCCCGGCGTCATGCGGCGGCGGCCAAAGCGGATCCACTCCATTTCCAGCAGCTGATCCACCGTGCCGCGCGACACAGACACGCCGCGAATCTCTTCGATCTCAGCCCGTGTGACTGGTTGGTGATAGGCAATGATGGCCAACGTCTCGACCGCGGCGCGCGACAGTTTCCGCGTCTCGACCGTTTCGCGCTGCATCAGAAAGCCAAGATCAGGCGCGGTGCGGATCGCCCAAGCGTCCCCAACCCGGACCACATTCACGCCACGCCCGTCATAGCGTTTTCGGAGATAGACCAGCGCCTCTGCGGCGTCGCAACCATGCGGCATCCGGTCGTTCAGTTCCTTGACGGTCACCGGCTCAGCGCTGGCAAACAGGATCGCCTCGACCATGCGTTCCTGCTCGGCGATGGGCGGCGCCTCAAACAGGCTTTCGCGAGGCGCGTGGCCCTCTTCGTGTGCGGCGTCAGTCATCCCGCCTCTCCTTGCGGCGCATCATGATCGGCTCAAACGTGCCGGACTGTTTCAACTCGGCCTTGCCTTCCTTGACCAGTTCCAGAGATGCGGCAAAGGTCGCGGCGGTGGCGGACCGCCAGCGCACCGGATCCTCAAACCAACCATCGGGCAAATAGCTCTGGATGTCGGTCCAGGCTCCGGCAAACCCGATCAACCCCCTGATCCGTTCCAAAGCCTGTTCCATGGTGAACACCCGGTCACGGTCCAATACAAAGGGGCGAAATTCATCGCGCGTGCGGATGCGCGCATAGCCTTGCATCAGGTCCAGCAGGGTGGCGGTGTATTTCACCTGCCGCACCTGTTCGACTTGCTCCGGCAATCCGCGCGCAAAGAAGTCGCGCCCTAGCTGATCACGCCCCATCAACCGCGCGGCGACATCGCGCATCGCTTGCAACCGCTCCAACTGAAAGGCCAGATGGGCGGCGAGGTCTTCACCCGATGGCCCCTCTTCGCTGGGATCTGGCGGCAGCAGCAGGCGGGATTTCAAAAAGGCCAGCCACGCCGCCATCACCAGATAGTCAGCCGCCAGTTCGATCCGCAGCGACTTGGCCTTTTCGACAAAGCCTAGGTATTGCCGCGCCAATTGCAGGATCGAGATTTTGCGCAAGTCCACCTTTTGCGTACGCGCCATGTTCAGCAGCAGGTCCAGCGGCCCTTCAAAGCCGTCCACATCAACCACAAGCGCCTCTGCAGCGAGGCGCTCGGTGACCGAAAATTCGACAAGATCCGGGGTATCGCTCATGCGGGGTCGGTGTGCGGGTCCAAAGCCATGAAAGCGTCAGCCTCATCGCGCAGGGCCGCGATGTCAACTGGCTTGGGCGCGGTGCGGGCCTGCAAGGCGCGCTCTGCGCGGGCCTGCGCCTGTGCATCCATCACGCCGACGGCTTCGCACAGCGCCTGCATCTCTGCCAGATCGCCATTGCAATGCAGGACCACGTCACAGCCCGCTTTGCGCGCGGCTGAGCCGCGTTCAGCAATTGTGCCGCTCAGTGCCTGCATCGAGATGTCATCGGTCATCAACAAACCGTCAAAGCCGATCTGTTCGCGCAAAATGCAATTCATCACCGGTGACAGGGTTGCCGGGCGCGGGTCGATGTCCTCGAACACCAGATGCGCGGTCATGCCCAGCGGCAGGTCGGCAAAGGCCTTGAACACGGCGAAATCCTGACGGTCCAGCGTGGCACGGTCCGTCGCCACGCGCGGCAGGTCCAAATGGCTGTCGAGCGTACCCAGCCCGTGACCAGGCATATGTTTCATCACCGGCAGTACGCCGCCATCAAGACAGCCACGCACGACAGCGCGGCCATGTCGGATCACCGTTGCGCCGTCGGTGCCGTAACAGCGGTTGCGAAGAACCGCGTGGGTGTCGGTGCGGGCAATGTCCAGCGTCGGGATACAGTTGCCGTCAATTCCCAGCCCGCGCAGTTCTTCGGCGATCAGCCGCGCGCGCAGGTAAAAGCGGCGCTCGGCGTCCGGGGCTGCGGCATCGTCCAGCGGGGCAGGCCATTCCCGGGCCAGTGGCGGGCGCAGGCGCTGCACGCGGCCCCCCTCTTGGTCAATAAAGATCGGCGCGTCGTGACCAGCCGCCGCACGCAGTGCGTCACATAGCGCACGGATTTGATCCGCGTCCTGCAAATTGCGGTTGAAGAGGATAAAGCCAAACGGCCGCATCCCGGAGAAGAGAGCTATTTCCGAATCCGAGAGAGTTGTGCCGGCACAGCCAAGGATGACCGCGCCAAAGGCGCTCATCGTGTCACAACCGGAATGCAGTCGACCTTTTGCGCGACAAAGGCGGCGCAGAACCGGCGAGCATCAGAGAGATCTTCGAACCCATGCGCCCGCAGCCGGTAGAACGTGCGACCGCCAGAGGATGCCTTTTGGATGACCCTGTCCTTGCCATCGAGATAGTCGCCGAAGCGCCCATCAAGACGCTGCCATTCGGTGCGCGCCGCCTCGGGACTGTCAAATGCCCCGATTTGCACCAGCCGGGTTCCAGCGGACAATGTGGCAGGGTCCACTTCCGTCACCGGAACAGAGGCGGCTGCAGCGACAACAGCGGCCTGCGTTGTACGCGGCGCGCTTGCCAAACCGGCAGGGCGCAGGCGAGGACGCAGTGACCGCGACAGGCCGGGGCCGTCAAACAACACGCGATCCGTGTCAGGCAGCACAGAGGCCAACGCGGTCACAACCTCGGCGTCCGTCCCTTCGGGCAAGGCGCTGAGTGGCTTGGCGCGCGCGGCGATCTCATCAGCTAGGGCAGAGAGTGCGGAGTTCGGCTCTGAGCTTTCTGGGATCGGTGTGCCGGTGGGCGGGACCTCGACGATCTCGGCATTGCGGGCCAGCGTGGGTTGCACATCGCGCGGCGTTTCGACCGGGGCCAAGACCCCCAATGCCACGTCATCAGCCTGAAGTCCTGCCGCGCGCGGTGCAAGGGTCAGTCGGTCGACCGGGTCCGCCGCGCCACCGAAACCGGCAACCGCGTTGACCGCAAGGCCTTGGTGATCGGCCAGTCTGCCGCCTGGATCGTCAGGGGCGACACGCATCGGGCCGGACAGGGCCTCTACGACGGGCACGCCACTGACGTCCCGTGCCACAACCCCGTAACCCCAAACCGCGATGCCCACGACCAGTGCTAGCGACATTGCCGCCCCGGCCCAGTTCGCCATCGACGCCATGTTGCCAGAACTCGAAACCGGGGCCGAGGGGCCCCCTTCAAAGGTAAAATCCGCCATTGCTGCCTCATGTCCCCCAGGCAGTGCTTTGCCACCCGGATGCGTTGCTGCTCAACTCAAATCCCGGCGGAGGCGGCTTTTGTCAGCGCATTTCTTCCACCGGGGTCACGCCAAGGATACCAAGACCGGCGGAAATCACAACCGCCACGGACCGTGCCAGCGCAATTTTGGCCTGTGTTGCAGACGGATCATCCTGCACAAAGCGCAATTCTGGGCTATCGTTGCCCCGGTTCCACAACCCGTGCAGATCGGCGGCCAGTTCGCTGAGGTAGGTGGCGATGCGATGCGGTTCCTGCGTGCGGGCGGCAATCTCCACCAGACGCGGCCATTCTGCCAGCTTGCCCGCCAGCGTGATTTCCGCCGGATGGGTCATGCCGGACAGGTCAGCAGCGGCCAATGTGGCGTCGCTGACATCCACCCCCGCCTCCGCCGCCTTGCGCAGCACCGAACAGATCCTCGCATGGGCGTATTGCACATAAAAGACCGGGTTTTCCTTGGACTGCTCAACAACTTTGTCGAGATCGAAATCCAGCGCCGCGTCGCTTTTGCGGGTCAGCATGTGAAAACGCGCCACGTCAGGCCCGACCAGATCGACCAGATCGCGCAGAGTGACAAAGGTCCCTGCCCGCTTGGACATCTTGAACGGCTCACCGTTCTTGAACAGCTTAACCAGCTGGATCAGCTTGATCTCCAGCGGCACGCGGCCATCGGACAATGCGGAGACCGCCGCCTTCATCCGTTTGACATAGCCGCCGTGATCGGCACCAAAGATGTCGATGAGCAGATCAAAACCGCGCTCCACCTTGTCATAGTGATAGGCAATGTCCGGCGCGAAATAGGTCCAGTTGCCGTCCGATTTCATGATCGGGCGATCCACATCGTCGCCGTGTTCGGTGCTCTTGAACAAGGTCTGTTCGCGCGGTTCCCAATCCTCGGGCTTTTTGCCTTTGGGCGGTTCCAGCACGCCGCGATAGATCAGCCCCTTGGCCCGCAGGCTGTCGATGGCTGCCTCGATCTTGCCAGTACCATAGAGCGACTTTTCGCTAAAGAAGTGGTCCATATGCACGCCTAACGCCGCCAGATCGGCGCGGATCAACTCCATCATCGCGTCGGTTGCGAATTCGCGCACTTCGGCCAGCCAGAATTGTTCTCCCTTGTCGACGTAGTTATCACCGACCTTGCCCTTGAGCGCCTCGCCGACTGCAACAAGGTAGTCCCCGGGGTAGGTTCCATCGGGAAATTCGACCTCTTGGCCATGAGCTTCGAGGTAACGCAAGTAGACCGACCGTGCCAACACGTCGACCTGACCGCCGCCGTCGTTGATGTAGTACTCACGCGTCACATCGTATCCGGCATAGGCCAGCAACGACGCCATTGCATCCCCAACGATAGCCCCCCGCGCGTGACCGACATGCATCGGGCCGGTCGGGTTGGCCGAGACATATTCGACGTTGACCTTTTTGCCCTGCCCCATGCTCGAACGACCATAGGCCGTGCCTTCGCTCAAGATCGCTGACGGCAGGGTCTGCCAGACGGACGGTGTCAAACGCAGGTTCAAAAAGCCGGGTCCAGCCACCTCGGCGCTTGCAATGCGGGGATCAGCACGCAGCTTGGCAGCCAGCGCCTCGGCGATATCGCGTGGCTTGGCCTTGGCGGGCTTGGCCAGAACCATGGCGGCGTTCGTAGCCATGTCGCCATGCAGCGGATCGCGCGGCGGTTCGGTGGTGACCGGATCGGTATTCAGCCCCTCGGGCAGCGCGCCCTCGGATTGCAATGCGTCGATGCCCTCGATCACAAGGGCGCGGATATCGGAAAACAGGTTCATGTCAGCGGCTCCAGAGTTGGCCGGTCTCTATCACTTTGGCAGGGCGCGTCAAACGTCCGCCGTGTCGGTGTCCTCTTTCTGCGGTCGTCGTTCCGCCCGTTTCGGCAGCCGTGCCAGCAAACGCGTCCCGGGTGTTCCGCGCAACTCATCCTCTGGCCCCAACAGACGAAGGGTGCCGTTTGGCCCCAATTCGGCCATGGCCACGGCATCGGGTTGGGCGGCGCGCCAATTCTCCAGCGTGTATTCCTCTGACAGTTTGGTTACGCGGAATTCACAGCCCCCCGCGATCACGGCGTTCGCTTCAAAAAACGTCTCATCCGCGCCCAGCGCCTTGCCGCCTAGCGTGGCAGGCAGACTGTGGCGGCTGGAGGTGTCTCGGACTCGTTTGATCTGAAAGATGTTCTCGCGGCCGAACTCCGGCGCAAGGTCTGTGGCAACCAGTGTATTGTAGGCGTCGTTGTCACTGGCGCAAATCAGTTTTTCGTAGACGACGAATTCAACCCGATCCTCGGCTGCTTCGGACAGGATGTCACCGTAAAACGTGTCGATTCCAGCCTCTCGTGCGCTGCGCAGATGGGCGTTGTTTGGGTCCGCAATGATGACCGGCAATTCCATCTTCTTGAACGCCGCGCCCAGTTCTACGGCCCATTTCGACCCGCCCATGATCAGCACCCCCGGCAGTCGCGAGGCGGTCAACCCCAACAGTCGCGCCATGGGGGCAAGGGTAAACCCGTGCAGCACCACGGTGGCAGCGACCAGCGCAAAGGCCAGCGGCGCAACCCTGTCGGCGTCCTCGACCCCGATCTGCACCAAACGTTCGCCGAACAGCCCCGCAACCGCCACCAGCACAACGCCGCGCGGCCCGGTAAAGGCAACCAGCAAACGCTCTTTCCATTCCACATTGGTAAACGCCAAAGCCGCCAGCACCGGCAAGGGCCGCGCCAAAAGGATCACTGCCAGCACAAAAGCCCCTGCACGCCAATCCAGAACGGCAAGGCGTTCGAAACTCATGCCTGCCGCCAGCAATATGAAAACACCCGATACCAAAAGGACAGTGGCGTGTTCCTTGAAACGGTAGAGCTCGGCAAAGCTGGGCAGGCCCGCGTTGGCAATCCACAGCCCCATGATAGTCACGGCCAACAGGCCGGATTCGTGCAACACATGGTCCGCGACGGCAAAAACTGCCAGCAAGACCACAAACAGCACCGGCACCTTCATGTATTCCGGCACCAGCGCCTGACGAAAGGCGCGCACGATGCCCCAACCGCCCGCTAGGCCAAGCGCACTGGCCATGGCAATGCCGATCATCAGCTCCATCACCGCCGGACCTGCCCCCGTCGCTGTACGCAGAACCAGCACCACCTCAAAGGCCAGCACCGCAGCCAGTGCGCCCACCGGATCGTTAACTATGGCCTCCCACTGCAACAGCGCGGCGGGAC
>TARA_R100000789_G_scaffold78885_2_pt1 | contig 11933 bp, 7 predicted proteins | sample TARA_R100000789 | Tara Oceans TARA_R100000789 (sample SAMEA2623403) | marine metagenome | biome: marine biome (ENVO:00000447); feature: mesopelagic zone (ENVO:00000213); material: "saline water (ENVO:00002010), including plankton (ENVO:xxxxxxxx)" | depth 450 m
CGACTCCAGAATCAGCCAGCCGACGAATAATCCGTAGGCGCCGAGCATGATCAGAGCATCTCGTCTGCGGAGGTTCATCTGGTTTCGCATCAGTACAAACACGAGCAGAGTACTTCCCGCCAGGCAGCCGAGGAGAGGAACCGAGCGTCCGAAATTAAAAAGCGAGGCTCCCGCAATCAAGACTCCAATTGGAACCGCGACCAGCAAATCGAACGTATTGCTGCCGAGCACATTGGCGAGCGAAGTCGTGTCCTCCCCTTCTCTGCTCGTCTTCAGACTGATGAATAAATCGGGCAAACTGGATCCTGCTGCGATAATTGTCAGCCCCCACAAAAAGCTGGGCGTCTCAAAAATCTCTCCCAGACGGATGGCCGAACGAACCAGAAGTTCTACTCCAAGAGCGAGGACAATCAGACAGACGACCAGCATGCCCCACGCTCGTTTAATATTGACCGGCTCTGTCGTCGGCTTTTCCTGACTCGAATCCTGCGAGTCCTGCCATTGAATATAGAGATATAACAGATACGCTAATAATGGAAGAAGTGCCAGGCTGCGACTGACGTATCCCGAATGCGAAGCATTTTCACTGGGATGAAAAACGACTCCGCAGGCGAGTGCTAATGAGAAGATGGCAATCGCCAGAAGATAAAATAACATCTCCTTGTAAACGATATCCCGATCGGCGATGAGCTTTCCTGAAGCGAGCGTGCAGACGCCGGGGATCACGAGGATGTTGAAAATCGCCGAGCCGATAATGGCGGCTACGCCCAGTTCAAACTCCCCATGCCAGACCGTCGAAATAACAACGCTTGAAAGTTCCGGAAAGCTGGAAGCGACCGCAGTAATCACTCCACCGCGCACCACATCGGGTAAATCATAGTGGGACGAAAGTTGCTCGCTGAGCACTTCCAGCCGCGAACTGCAAACCCAGATCAGGCCGGTCGCCAGTCCGGCGATCAGCAATGCGATCAATGTAGGAGTGATCATTTAATGCCAAGAAGTTAATTGGAATATTGACGGGGCGAGCGGTTTGACCCGACAGACTAAATCCGGTGCCACGGCTCACAGAGCCGTATTTCTTTTCCAAAGTCAATAATCAATTTCACGGCTCACAGAGCCGTGGCACATCCAATTTCGATTGGTTTCATTCAGGCTAACACAAACGGTATGCATTGATAGGCAATCTCTCACGCAAATCTTCGGTAAGAAAAAATGAGACCGGGTATAAGGTGTCGGTCAGGCAGTTCCTGACCGACAAACCACTCTAACCTCTCACCACTAATCTCTAAACTCTCTTCCGTTTCACGTGAAACGGAAGTAATTGTCAACATGACAAAACAGCGAACGCTCTTGTCAGATTTCGGAACTCAATTTAGAGTCCGGTCAATCGGTAGTTTAACAGGAGCTCGCCGTCCTTTTTTCGCCACTAGCGGTAGGTTTGAAGCGATGGATCAACATAACGAATTCGATCAAAACAATTCTTCGATGGATCATGGTCAGTCTCACGAAGGACACAATCCAGAGAATCACGATCAGAGCGAAGCCCCTCAGCAGCAGGTGGTTCCCAAGCGTCGGCTCGGTCGCGGACTCGATGCCCTGCTCGGCGGAGGCGGTCCTTCGAATGAGCCTTTTCAAAATTCAGACTCAGCTCCAACTGTCAGTGAAGCGGGTATTATCACCGACCTGCCACTCGATCGGATTCAACGGAACCCGAAACAGCCTCGTAAGCATTTCGAGAAAAGTGATCTCGACGAACTGGCCAGCAGTGTCGGCAAGCACGGCATCCTGCAACCGGTCCTGGTTCGTGAGTATGGTGAGAACTACGAACTGATTGCGGGCGAACGTCGCTGGCTGGCCGCTCGACAGGCCGGGTTGCAGAACATTCCGTGTCGGGTCGTGGATGTCATCGATAAGATCGCCTGCGAATTTTCCTTTGAGGAAAACCTGAAACGGAAAGATCTCAACGATCTCGAAAAGGCTCAGGCGTTTCGGGATTATATCGATCACTTCGAAAGCTCGGTTGAAGAACTCGGCAAACAATTGAGCATGAGCCGCTCGGCTGTTTCCAACACCCTCCGCCTGCTCGACCTGCCTGTGCCGATCAAGAATGCGCTTCAGGAACAGAAACTGACAGCAGGTCACGCCCGGGCAATTCTGTCTCTCAAAGACGAACAACAGCAACTCGACCTGTCCGATCGAATCCAGAAAGAGCAACTCTCGGTGCGAAAAGCCGAGGCAGCCGTCAAGGAACTTCTGGGCAAGCCAGACACGGTTCCGATGACAAAGCCGGAAGACAAACCCGAGAAGCCCGAGTTGACCAATCACCTCAAGTCGATCGAGGAACAACTCCGTAACAGCTTCGGCGTGAAAGTCGAGTTGAAATTAAAAACCGCCGACTCCGGCCAGGTCGTGCTGCACTTTGCCAACCAGAACGACTTCGAACGGATTCTCGAATCGTTGCAGTCAGTTCAGTCGCGAGCTGCTTGATCGATACGGAATTCAAATAATAACTGGGGTGGTGAAGTGATTCTGACCCCCTACAATAAAATATCTGAGGTTAATCAACCCGGAGCCGTCAGGCCCGGGTTTTTTTGTGGATGGTTGTCGATTCTGTTTTCTGCCCTTCCCCATACTCATGCAGACCATTGAGGGAAACCATGAATAAACTCCGCCGTGAATCACTCAAGCCGGTTATCGATTTTCTGGATAAGATCGTTCAGCCTCTCGTCTGTTACAGTGTGTTCATGCTGGCGTTGGAGTGTCATCTTTATCCGGAAGCGGACAGCCATGAGAGTCATCCGTTCTTCCTCTGGTCGGAACGGGGCGTCGCTTTGATTCTCACGCTCGAATATCTCTTCCGCTGGATTCGGAATTCCGGACGAGGATTTTATCCGCTGACAACCTTCGGCCTGATCGATCTGGTCGCGATCCTCCCCTTCTGGATTGGTTTCGTGCCGGGCATCAAAGAACATCTGCAATTGATTCGGACGTTACGCGTTTTAAGAATGCTGAAGTTCTTCCGCTACAATCGCGGGCTGCAGGTGATGGCTCTTGGTTTCTATCGCGCTTACTTCAACCTCCGTCCTTTGATGCTGACGGCTGTCATGGTCATACTCCTGACGATGTTTGCGTTGTATGAAATTGAAGGCCCCGAACAGGAAGAGTTTCGCGATTTGCTGAACATCGCCTGGTTCCTGGAAGTGACGGGGACAACCGTCGGTTATGGAGATCTTTATCCACAATCGATTCCAGGTCGAGTCATTGTGATGATCTTCATGATTGCCGGACTGGCAATTTTCATGGCCTGCTTCAGTGCGATCACCTCCGCGTTTGATGAGGTTTTCGAACAGGCGAATGATCCGGATTTTAATCCGCTGGAACATTTTCCGAAAATCCGCAAGCAACAGGAGCGTCTCGAAGAGCTGACCAAAGACGTCGGCACGACGACGGCTGATGATGAAGCCGCCGAGGAGGAGATGGAGGAGGAGAAAGAACTGGAAGAGGTGAGATCGTAGAGAATCCTCTTCTGGGGGCTTCGCTCCGCTCCGACCCCAGCCACCCGGGTTCTATTAGCATTAGCCGGGTGGCCCCCGAATGATTCTATCGGGGGCGCAGCCGTAAGAGGTCTGCTGGAGAATTCAACATCAAACTGAAGACCTCATGTGGACTTCGTCCACCCAGATAGCGGAGCTATCTGGGTTACCCATTTGCTATCCTGCTGTATGGGGAAATCTCTGCGGGATTTGTTTTCGGAGGGGTGAGCGGGTAGGATGGCAAAATCACGTTTTGACATTTTGCCCACGCTCACGGAAGCACAGATTCTCACATGGATGTTCCCATACTTCATCAGCAATTGACGCCGGTTCAAATTGAGGCGGTTGAGCATTTCAGTGGGCCGATGCTGGTTCTCGCGGGGCCCGGTTCCGGGAAGACTCGGGTCGTCACGCATCGTGTTGCCCGGCTGATTGAAAAGGGAGTCAAGCCCTGGAACATTCTGGCGATCACGTTTACGAATAAAGCAGCTGCCGAGATGTCCGAGCGACTCAAGACGCTGACGAACAGTCAGAATCTGTGGGTCAGTACCTTCCATCGATTTTGCGCGCATGTTCTGCGGCAGCGAGCCGGGGTGGTCGGGTTGCAGCCGAACTTTACGATTCTCGACACAGCCGATCAGAAGCAGGCGATCCGGCAGGTCCTCAGCGAACTCGATTATGATGCCGCCCATTACCCGCCCGGAAAAATTCTGGCGATGATCAGCAATGCCAAAAACGACATGATCACCGCGCCGATGTTCGTGCAGCAGTTCGAAGATTCGGTCGCCGATCATTTCACCGCGGTCGTCGCCAAGGTGTATCCGGCTTATCAGAAGTATCTGCTCAGTTCGAATGCGGTCGACTTTGACGACCTCTTGTTGCATGTCGTGCATCTGTTTGAAGAGAACGATGAAATCCGTTCACAGTACGATGATCGTTATCAGTACGTGCTCGTCGATGAGTATCAGGATACAAACGAAGCTCAGTATCGAATCGTGCGGGCGCTCTCTCAGAACTCGCGAAATCTCTCCGTGACCGGCGATCCCGATCAATCGATTTACGGTTGGCGCGGCGCGAAGATCGACAATATTCTGAAATTCGAGCAGGATTATCAGGACACGAAAATCATCAAGCTGGAGCAGAATTTCCGAAGCTCGAAACTGATCCTCGCCGCAGCCGACAGTTTGATCTCACATAACCGACTTCGCAAAGCGAAGGAACTGACGACCGAGAATGCCGAAGGGGAACCGGTCGAGTTGCTGCACTTCCCGGATAGCCCGGTCGAAGCCGACAGCATCGCCCGGCATATTCGGCAGACGGTCGAATCGGGAGAGAGGGACTGGTCGGACTTCGCAATTTTCTATCGCGTGAATTCGATTTCGCGGCAACTCGAACTGGCACTCGGGCGGCATCATGTGCCGTATCAGGTCGCCGCTGGAGTTGCGTTTTATCAGCGGGCGGAAGTTCGGGATCTGCTCGCTTATCTCGATCTGATCAATAATCCGCAAAACCGAGCCGCCTTTGTGCGGGTGGTGAATGTACCTCTGCGCGGAATCGGGAAGACGAGTCAGTCCCGGTTGATGAACTTCGCCGAAGACAAAGGGCTCACATATATCGAAGCGGCTCTTCAGGCAGATCAGGTTCCCAAGATGCCGAAACGGGCGGCGGCATCGCTCAAGGCATTCGCCCGGATGATGGAGAATTTCTCGCTGGCTGATTCCGGTTCGGTGGCTCAATTGATTGAAGATGTTGTTGAGAAAACGGGATACACCCGGCCCTGGTCGTCGAGTCAGAACGAGCAGGATATGCAGCGGCTGGCCAACGTGGATGAACTGGTCTCGGCTGCTCGAAATCATGATACGATTTACGATGCCGATACATCGCTGGAAGGATTCCTGGAAACAACCAGTCTGGTGTCGGACCTGGATGCTCTCGAAGGAGATTCCGAAAAGGGCAAAGTGACGCTGATGACTCTTCATGCGGCGAAGGGTCTCGAGTTTCCGGTTGTCTATATTATTGGAGTCGAGCAGAATTTGTTGCCGCATGAGCGATCGTTGCGGGAAGGAAACCCCCGGGAGTACGAGGAAGAACGTCGGTTGTTATTTGTTGGAATGACGCGAGCCGAAGAACGACTGTATTTAACGGCGAGCAGCTATCGTGATTTGCATGGGCGCTCGATGCCGACGATCCCGAGCGACTTCCTTTCAGAAATCGATCTTGTCCAAACCGATGGTACAACACTCACGAGCGATTTTCCGGAGACGGCTTATCGACCGACTTCACTTGTCTCGAGTGATCTTTCCGACGAAGATGTCAAAGCGATTCGAGCGGCTTTGAATCGGACTGACAAACCCCAATTGACGACTGCGGCTGCGTTGTTGGCCGGGAACAATTCTGCTGCTTCACTGCCGTTCAACTTTCCAATCGGCTCGTCGGTTAGGCATCCACGATATGGATTAGGGACAGTCACAGCCGCTGGCGGATTCGGACATCGCCGAACGGTGACGGTCGAATTTGAGGAAGAGAATCGGAGTGAAACATTTATTGTGAGTAAGTGTCCGTTACAACGGATTGGAAATCGGTGAGAATGCGGGGTGGACGTGCCATCCAATTCACAAAATTTGGTATAACATCGAGTGGTGCCACGGCTCTGTGAGCCGTGCGAATTGAGTTTGACGTCGATACGAAATATACGGCTCACAGAGTCGTGGCACGACGTCTAAAGTTAATATGAGTTGGGTTACGCGTTCCACTAACCCTACTTGCGAAAACGACTGATAACCTTAGAAAAGTTGACAACCATGAAGATTGAGATTTTTGCTACCGAACAGGAAATGGGACAGGCAGCCGCGGAAGCGGGAGCTGAGAAAATTCGTCAGGCTCTGGCCGAACGGGGAGAAGCTCGGATTATTGTCGCGACCGGAGCTTCGCAATTTACGGTGCTCGGCGCACTGGTGAAACAACCCGATATCGACTGGTCGAAGGTGACAGGATTTCATCTCGATGAATATCTTGGACTGCCCATGTCTCACCCGGCTTCCTTTCGAGGTTATCTGAAAGAACGATTTGTCGATCAGGTTTCACTGAAAGCGTTTCATTATCTGGATGGCGAAACGGATCCTCAGGAAGAATGTGAGCGGGTGGGCAAGTTGCTGACTGAAGCTCCGATTGATGTTGCGTTTGTCGGGATCGGAGAAAATGGTCACCTGGCGTTTAACGATCCCCCTGCTGATTTTGATACCGAGCAGCCGTATCTGGTGGTTGATCTGGATGAGGCCTGCCGACGCCAGCAACATGGCGAAGGCTGGTTCCCGACAATGGACGATGTGCCGACTCAAGCATTGAGCATGTCTGTCAAACAGATTCTGAAAACGAGCACCATCATCTGCAGCGTTCCGGATGAACGGAAAGCGGAAGCGGTTAAGAATTCTGTTGAAGGGAAAGTGACTCCGGATGTGCCTGCTTCCATTTTGCAGACGCATGGAGATACGACACTGTTTCTGGATCAGGCGGCAGCGAGTTTGTTGAAGAGTTAGGAAGAGTATGTTTTCTAATCGTAGATTGTTGGGTGGCCCCGAAAGATTCTTTCGGGGCGGCGCAGCCGTAGGAGTAATTCAGAATACTCGATGAATGGGGACACCAACACTTTTATTGAATTCGTACCAGCGAGCAGAACTCCATCTCCATTCTGAGGGCTTTGATACCAGTCCTGTACGGACTGGATTGAGATGCATGTATTCTAATTTCTCAATCAGCTTCGATTCAGAAAAAATTGAAAATTCGTAATATTTGGGTATCCAAATTCGTTTCAACTCTTGTGCTTTTTGAAAATAAACTGGTCGATGAATTCGATACCAGTTTCGAATCGCATGGCTGGAAAGTCGCTTCCAGTGTTGCATGAATGAGCTGAGATTCTTCGTCTCCTCTAACCATAACATCGCATGAACATGATCAGGCATGATCACAAAGCCCACCCATTTTGCTGATAATCGTGACAGTTGTGAATTCAGTTGCCCAAGTAAGATTCTCTTAGGTTGATCTTCTTCGAACAGGTCGCGTCTTTGGTCACAGGAGAAGGTTACGAAATGTATATAGTGTTGATCATGAAATTGTTGACGTTTGTCCGACATGGAATCAAACTACCGTTTCGTCAATGTGTATTTCTCTAACGGCTGCGCCGCCCCGAAAGAATCTTTCGGGGCCACCCAAGTCTATTGGAAAATTTCAGAGTCCTATAAGTAGTCACATCTAATCATGCTTGCCCTGCTGCGCGATGCAAGCATGGCACCGACCGTCTGTTAACTCAACCGTTTGCCTCGGCTAGTTTGTTGGGGGTTCTTTTCGGTAAGGGGGCGAGTTGTTCTTCGAGGATGCCCTGGGATTTTTTCCAGACGATGAGGCCTTCGATGATCATCCAGACTTGCATGATCATCACGACGACGCCAAAGCCGAACAGAACATATTTTTCGAGAGGGAGATCGGACCAGAGCCAGCCGCTGGCGGGGTTGAACATTTGCCAGAGCATGGCCCAGGCGGGCATCAATAACATGAGGCACATCGGGATGGCGACGAAGGCGACTTTTTTGCCTCGACGCCAGAGGTAGAAAAAGGTGACCATCAATGCGAGACCGGCCAGGAGTTGATTGGTCGCTCCGAAGAGTGGCCAGAGAATCAGTCCGCCGGTGCCATAAGCTCCGCTTGGCCCGGGAAGCATCGCAACAGTAAATCCGAAGAAGACTGCGACTCCGGTAGCGACATACATATTGGTCAGCGGTTTGATGTTGAGTGTGGTGCCGAGTTCCTGAATGACATAGCGTTGCAGACGAGTTGCGGTATCGAGTGTTGTCGCGGCAAAACAGGCGACGAGGACGGCGACGATTCCAATGCCCAAAGCAATTGGAATTCCGATTGCTGAGAGGAAGTTGGCTCCGCCATCGACGAAGGCTCCGACTTTGGCAGCCAGACTGAAACCAGCCCAGCCGAGTTCGGGATTGTATCGCGAATTCCACGCGGCCAGTTGTGTGAGATGCTCTCCGGTTGCGGTCGTCACTCCCATCCCCAGACCAGCGGTGCAGCAGAGGATGACAAGAACAGCGAGTGCACCTTCGAGGAGCATGCCGCCGTAGCCGACGGTTTGGGCGTCGGTTTCTTTGGCGATCTGTTTGCTGGTAGTGCCGCTGCTGACCAGACAGTGAAAACCGCTGCAGGCTCCGCAGGCGATGGTGATAAAGAGGAACGGCATGATCGGCGGTGCATCAGCCGGGACGTTTTGAGAGATCATGGGAGCACTGGCGAACAGATCCGTTTGCTGAGTCAAGCCTGCGACGAAGACACCACCGATCAACAAGACGAGGGCGACAATGAGTTGATGAGAGTTGACATAATCGCGAGGCTGGAGCAGCATCCAGACGGGTAAAACCGAGGCGAAGTAGCAGTAGATCATCAGGAGGACCGTCCAGAAAATGACGGGATTTCCCCAGGCAGCTGGCAGGGTGATGGGGAGATAATAAACACCAATGGCGACCGCTGCGTAGAGAATTGCCAGGGCCATTAATGAGGGAATCAATAAACTGCCGGTTCGATTGTGAGACCAGAATCCAATCGCGATGGCGACCGGCATCGCCAGCCAGACGGAGAGGACGGACTCGGGATAGATTTTGAAGATGACGGCAATCACTAATCCGAAAATCGCCAGGACAACGGTCAACGCAAAAAAGAGAATTAAGAGGAACAGAACGCGGGCGCGTTTGGAAATGAGACGGCCTGCGACTTCGCCGACGGTTTGTCCGCGATTACGCAGGGAGATGACCAAGGCACCGAAGTCGTGGACGGCTCCGATAAAAATTGAGCCGAAGACGACCCACAATAGAGCAGGCAACCAGCCCCAGAAAACGGCGATCGCAGGACCGACAATCGGTCCGGTGCCGGCGATGCTGGTGAAGTGGTGTCCGAAGATGACACTTTTTTTGGTCGGAACAAAGTCGATATCATCCCGCATTTCCTCGCTCGGCATGAGCGTTTGGTCGTCGAGTTGGAAGATCCGTTTGGAGAGATATCGTCCGTATGTATTGTAGGCAATGATAAAACCAGCCATCGAAGCGACAGCGACAAATAACGTCCACATAATGAGCACCTGGGGTGAGTTGTTAAGGAGTGTGCAATGCAATTTTTGAGTCTTGCATGAACCCATCATTCTGCACAAAGCGGGGATGACTTCCAAGTCTGCGTTGAATCAATTTGTGCTGATGGGGATAATTTGTAGATGACAAACCGATATTGTAAACATATCTGATGTCAGATTAAGAAATCTACGTCGCTTGAAACGCAATTGCACACATATGCGTTAGTATACATCCATGCACAATTAAGAGCGGGCTTCCAAATTGAATTCCTGTACATATTGGATGCTCACACAACTGATAGCATGACACCCGGCAAAGTCGGTCGGTCTCTCTGCATCTATCTGGTTATGGAGCTCAGCACTGTGGTATCATAAGAATCGGCTTTTGAAATACCGAAGGCGTGCGATGGGAGTAACTGACCTCTTGCGGTTGCGCCACATGGTTAATTGCTTCGCATCAACTGGGGGCAGCCTTGCAATGGAGAAATGATATGTCTAAAAGATCAAGACGCTCAACCTTAGCTTTTACAATAGTATCAATTACTTTAATAATATATTTTCACAACCCATCAAACTGCTTGAGCCAGACCAAGAATTACGTTGGAACCAACATTACTTGTGTTGATGTTATAATTGAATTTGATGGAAATAGTAGAATACGATCAGATGGCTATATTTATTACAATCCATCAAGTGACTCAGCATTTATACTTGCAGTGATAACTTCGAAAATGCACGGTACAATATTTTACAATAAAGTAAGTATTACATTGTCTGGATTCCCAGGGACAGAAAGCACCAGCCTATTTATAGAAAAGGGTGGCGACATGCATGACACCCTGCTTTTCGATTTGAATAAAGCGTCAGACACTCCATTGAAACCCGCTATAGATTACATTAAATCTCATGAGAGAGCCAATCCTTTTTCAGATAGCAGAGATTACAGTGACGCAGAGAATAAGCATATTTCTGACAAGGAAAACACACCAACAACTAAACACTCAAGCCCCTTTGAAGGACCTCGAAAAAGGCTCCCACGAATAAAAGTAAAACTTAAGAATATATTTATTAAATAGCATTTGTCCATAAACTATCCAGCAAGCATGCGTTATTCAATATAATATTAATACCTGCTTGCGTGAACTCTACACACATATTAACAATAGCTAATTTTCCCTGCTAAATACTGTTTACAGCCATGCTGCCCCGAAAGAATCTTTCGCACCCACTTTCTGGGGGCTTCGCTGCGCTACGACCCCAGCCACCCAGTCGACAAAGCCGTAATGGTTCAGGTGGCAAAGCCTGATTTGATCACTAAATAGCCTGTACGATGAAGACATCTTGTCGATTTCATCGACCCAACCGAAGCGGCTGGGCCACCCGTGTTTTAATTGATCCTATTTCTTTTCAAGGGTGACCTTTCGATTATCATCGAAATAACCAGCATCAATTTCTTCGGTGTGAGGTTTATAACCATCCTTAATTACACTAAACGTCAATTTTAGTGAACTTGAGGGCTGATGAGTTATGGCGACATCAAATTCCCCATCTGCTTCTGTTGTGCATTCTGATACAAACTGGTTTTCTTCAGTGAAATCAGGATCATTAGTTTTCAACTTTACTTGAGCATTTTCAATAAGTGTACCAGTTCCGTCTGCAACGGTTCCAGCAATTTTTGTACGTCCCTCGCATCCTGTAATTACGGACACAGTAATAAGTAAAATGTAAAAATGTCTTTTCATTGTTATTACAATTTCACTCCTCTATTCATGCATTATTAAATACTTCACGGGTGGTCCGACCGGCACTATCGATTGGGTCGCAGAGCGACAAGATGATCCCACCCCGCAGTTTCTAATTTTGGTAGGCACCCAACAATCCACACTACACAAATACCTCATATGGCTTCGACACCCAGAGAACTCTTCGAGATTCTCTGGGCTACCCTTCTCCTTATAACCCATCCGTGAAAATCTGTGTGCATCCGTGGTTCAAATAATTTGATCCAAGAGCCGGTTACGACTTCCGAATAAACTCCGAGGCATAGGCTCGTACGTGTTGTCCGTTGAGGACGTGGAACATGCGGAGTTGTTGGATGGTTTGCTGGCTGAATTTGTTGAGGGGGACGTGGATGATTTTTTTGCCGGAGCGTTGGGCCAGTTTTTTCCAGGCGATGCCGGGGGGCTTTTCGCTGAGCAGGGCGATGTGTTTTTCCCGACTGTGATGGGCTCCGGCTACGATTAGGCGTTCTTCGAGGGTGTCGACGAAATCGAAACGGC
>TARA_R100000789_G_scaffold34375_1_pt1 | contig 11916 bp, 10 predicted proteins | sample TARA_R100000789 | Tara Oceans TARA_R100000789 (sample SAMEA2623403) | marine metagenome | biome: marine biome (ENVO:00000447); feature: mesopelagic zone (ENVO:00000213); material: "saline water (ENVO:00002010), including plankton (ENVO:xxxxxxxx)" | depth 450 m
GTCCCGGGTGCCAGCCGCACCCGCATCCCAGAGTTTCTGCTTACCGCCGCCGCAATTGGCGGGCTGGTGAAATACAATGCCTCGATCTCCGGCGCAGAGGCAGGCTGCCAGGCCGAAGTCGGTAGCGCCGCCGCCATGGCGGCGGCCGGGCTCTGTGCCGTCATGGGCGGCACCCCGGAACAGGTGGAAAACGCCGCCGAAATCGCGCTGGAGCACCACCTTGGCATGACCTGTGACCCAGTCAAAGGGCTGGTGCAGGTGCCTTGCATCGAACGTAACGGCCTGGGCGCGATCAAGGCGGTGTCCGCCGCCTCGCTTTCCCTACGGGGGGACGGCACTCACCTTGTGCCGTTGGATGCCTGCATTGAAACCATGCGCCAGACTGGCCACGACATGAGTGAAAAATACAAGGAAACCTCGCTTGGCGGGTTGGCTGTGAACGTCCCCAATTGCTAAGCGCTCGGCCCCGGTTTCTTCTGTCCTGAAATATCCCGGGGGTGAGGCCGCAGGCCGAGGGGGCAGCGCCCCCTGCCACATCTCAAAAGTTAACACCGTCAGGACAAAAAACCGATCGGCCCGCCTGCTTCACCGTTGCCGGCTGGCGCGCTGCAATTTACGGAAACGCTGGCCGTCCTGTGGCTGTCAGTTTGTGACACTGACCAGCATGAATTTGGCGCCCTGCCCCCGATCGGTGATCAGCCGCACCTCACCGTGTTCGCGGTAGCGCAAGGCATCCCCCGGTCCAAGGTCATAGCCCGACCCATCCAGATTGACGTGCAGATAGCCGGTCAACAAAACCAGATGATGCTCTTGCCCCACGACGTCGGGCGTATCCTGCACCATCTCTGAATTGGGCGTCATTTTGCATTCCATGACCTCGCCCGACAGCGCTGCCGCCGCAGGTGAGACGAAACGCTTGGCCAGGCCAGAATCGCCATCGCGCCAGACCGCCTGTTCATCCCGCGTGACATGCGCCGAAAACCCGTCCTCGATCATCGCAAAGAGGCGTGACAGCGACATCTCATGCGCCACCGCAAGACGAGACAACACGTCCGCAGAGGGACTGACCTCGGCGTTCTCAAGACGCGACAGGGCCGCGCGGCTGACGCCGCTGGCGGCGGCGAGTTGATCCAGCGTCCAGCCGCGGGCAGCCCGCAGCGCCGACAGGCGCCCGGCAAGGCGGACCGTCAGATCGCTTTTCATTTGTATCCCCCCGGGAATCTATCCCGTATCTCGAATTAGATAGGAATTCCCAAAAAAACGCAACATTGGCAGAGGGGGGCCGTTGTCCGGAATTCGACAGACTATCAGGCGTTCCAGCGAACGGTTGCGACGTCGGCAAGATCATAGCCCCCCAATCGCGCCGCCTGTAACCGCAGGGCACTACCGGCGCAAAACTGGATCAGTTGCTGCATCGGGGGGTCGAAATAAGCCCGACGATCGATCAGCAAATCGAACCGTTCCTCCATCAGCGGCACAAAACGCAGGCCAAAGTCCCGCGCGACCGTCTCTAACCCAAACGTAACGTCCGCCTCCCTCCGCGCCACCGCCTGAACCGCTTCGGTTTCGGTCCGTGCGACTTGGATCAGGATCATAGCGTCCTCTGCCAGTCCGGCCGCATCGGACAGGTGGCGGAACAGGGTCGCTGTCCCCGATAGCGGCTGTCTGGGCGCAAAGCGCAGGCCCGCCAGATCCTCCAGCGCGGCGACCTGCGGGGCGTCGGGATGCAGCACCAGACCACGACGACGACCGGCAAACCCGATCAACACCGCGTCTGGCGCCTGCGCCACCGCTGCAAGGTTCCAATCTTGGCTGGCCGCATCATACACATGCAAACCGCAGGCAACGCCTTCTCCCGCAAGGAACCGCGCCACCCCGTCCAGCGAGCCGTCAAAATAGGTGGCAAGGCCACAGCGGCTTTCGCGAACCGCCCAGTCCAGCAACGGATCGTGGCTGCCTAGCAGCACTTTAGGGCGTGGCGCAGGCACACCGCTGGTGCCGGTACTGTGCTCGGCAATCCAGGCGCGGATGTCGCGCGCCGGAAATAGCAATTTGCCGGTGGCGCGCGAACACGGCACCGCGCCAGAGGCAGCAAGATCGTAGATCTTGCGTTCCTTTAGCCGCAACAGTTCGGCCAATTCGGCCACAGTCAGGTATTCGTGCAGATATTCAGGCGCATCGGCGCGCATGGCGGGGGCCTCCTGTAGGCCCCCTGACCTAGCTCATTCCGGCGCGTTGGGAAAGAACAGCTGCTGGCCGTCCACCATGTAGGCGGCAATAGCCTCTTGTCCGGCGGCAGAGGTCAGCCAATCGGCAAAGCTCTGCGCCGCGTCCGCTTTGACCGAGGGGCAGACCTCTGGGTTGACCGGAATCACACCGTATTGGTTGAACAGGTCTGTGTCGCCCTGCACCACAATCTGGTAATCCTGCTTGTTGTCAAAACTGATCCAGGTAGCGCGGTCGGTCATGACATAGGCCCCCATGCCGATCCCGGCGTTCAGCGTGGCCCCCATGCCTGACCCGGTTTCCCGATACCAGTCCCCCGACGCGGTCGCGGGATCGACTGATGTGCCGGCCCAAAGCGACACTTCTTTCTTATGAGTCCCCGAATCATCGCCGCGCGACGCAAACAGCGCGCCGGCTTCTGCGATCTTTTCCAAGGCGGGTTGCACATCCTCTAGGCCGGCGACACCTGCCGGGTCGGTTGCCGGGCCAACGATGATAAAATCGTTGTACATCAGATCCGTGCGCGACGTGCCCCGGCCATCGGCGATAAACTCTTCTTCCGCCGGTTTCGCGTGCACCAGCAGCACGTCACCGTCGCAATTGCGCGCGTTGCGAATGGCCTGTCCAGTGCCGACAGCAACCACATTGACCTCAATGCCGGTCGCCTCGGTGAAGATGGGCAATAGATAGGTATACAGGCCCGAATTGGCGGTTGAGGTGGTCGATTGCACAAGGATGCTTTCGGCGCTTGCGGCCATCGGAATTGCAGTCGCGCAAAGCAACGCGGCGAGGCGAAGACGAGTCATCGCAGTAGTCCTTTCGGTTGGTTTTCAGTCAGAGAACAAGGCCACCTGCCACGTGGGCACGGGCGGCAAGGGTTTGGGGTTGTGGAAAAAATCGGGATGCGGGGGCATGTTCGGTGACGCGCCCGCCATGCAGGAACACAACGTCATCGGCCATGCGTCGGGCCTGACCGATGTCATGAGTCACAAGGATCACACGGGTGCCGCGCTGGGTGGCGCGGCGAATGATGTGCTCAATCCGGTTGACCGAAGCCGGGTCAAGGCTGGCGGTGGGTTCATCCAGAAACAGAACATCCGGGTCAGTCGCCATGGCACGCGCCAACGCCAGACGCTGCGCCTCGCCTCCTGACAGCAGGCGGGCGGGTTGGCGCGCCTTATGGGCCAATCCGACGTGGTCGAGCAAATCATCCCGACGCGCCCGCGGCAGACCCCGACTGCGCAGGACAAAGTCGACGTTCGCAGCGACAGAGCGGCGCAACAGCACAGGTTTCTGGAACACCAATGCCTGTCGGGGCGTGGCCTGTGTAGGTATGACGCCATTCCAGTCGACCACCCCCGCGCCCGGATGAAGAAGACCGTGCAACACCCTGAGAAGTTGACTTTTACCCGCCCCATTCGGACCCAGGATCACCGTGCAGCCGGTCGGCCCCAGTTCCATGTCCAACCCGTCCAGCACGCGCCGCCCGCCCAGATCCAGCGTCAGCCCCTCGACCCGCAAGGGAAGCAGGTTAGAGGCCGGAGTGGCCCCCACAATCAGGGCTTCGGGTCCATGAATGATGGCTTCACGCATAGGCTTGTCTCACGGCTGTAAGGCGCAGACTGTGCACCAGGGCATTAACGCCAAGCGCCAGGATCATCAGCACAATGCCAAGACCTAACGCCAACGGTAGGTCGCCCTTGGAGGTTTCCAGCGCGATGGCAGTGGTCATGACACGGGTCAAATGGTCGATATTCCCCCCAACGATCATCACCGCGCCCACCTCTGCCGCTGCGCGACCAAAGCCCGCCAGTGCCACGGTCAGCAGTGCGTATCGGGCATCCCATAGGAGCGCCTGAACGGTCTGCCGCGTGCTGAGGCAGAGCGACCGAAAGTGGTCGGCATATTCGGCGTGCATATCCTCGATCACCTGCCGCGACAGGGCGGCGGTAATGGGGGCAATCAGGATCGTCTGGGCGATGATCATCGCGGTCGGTGTATAGAGCAGCCCCAGAAAGCCCAGCGGCCCGGCGCGCGACAGGTGTAAGTAAACGATCAGGCCGACAACAACCGGCGGCAGCCCCATAAGCGCGTTCATCACCACCAGAACAGCGCCTCGCCCCGGAAAGCGACTGGTCGCAACCAGTGCCCCCACCGGCAAGCCGATAGCACAGGCGGCGATAGTGGCTGTCAGACTGACACGCAAGGACAGGCCGACGATCTCCATCAGATCCCCGTCCCCCGAGAGGATAAGCGCCACCGCGACGCCAAAAGCCTCTCCCATTCCCAACATGTCCAGCCCTGCAAAATTTCCGACGCCCGCGCGCCTTTCATGCAGCAGACTATGAAAGGTGGGCATGCATTTTCAAGCAAAACTAGGGGCCAATATGACCCATAGACAAGAAATGTCCGCATCAAGCGGGTCAATCTGTCTCCGCGCGTTCGGAAATATTGCGCAATTATGCAGCGGCGGGTTTGGGCAGGGCAAACACTTGCTCCCGCAGACGAAGGATCATCCGTCCTCGCCCCAACTTGCGACCTTGCGATCCACCGTCTTGCGCGAAACGCCAAGGCGACGTGCCGCCTCGGCCCGGTTGCCTCCGGACATTTCCAGAACGTGGTGAATGTGCCGCTGCATAACCAGATCGAGGTTCTCAATCGCCTCGATCCCCGTCATCGACCCGCTGCCAGAAAATTCGTCCGGGAACTCGCCGAGGATCACCGACCGTTCCACAAGGTTGCGCAATTCGCGCACGTTGCCGGGCCAGGCGTAGCGGCTGAGCTTCATCAAGGTCTGGTCGTCCAACCGCAGCGCCGGCATCCCCAGTGCCTTGGAAAAATGCATCATGAACAATGCCGCCAATTCGACGATATCTTCGGACCGGTCGCGCAGGGGTGGCATTTCGATCCGCAGAACATTGATGCGGTGATATAGGTCGGCGCGAAAGCGTCCCTCTGCCACAGCCTGCTCAAGATCGGTATTGGTGGCAAAGGTCAGCCGCAGGTTCAGCGGAATTTCCCGTTCTGCCCCGATTGGGCGCACGCGCTGATCCTCCAGCACCCGCAGCAGCGCCGCTTGAAGTGTGTCGGACATCTGCGCCACTTCGTCCAAAAACAGCGTGCCGCCATCGGCCAGCAGGAACAGACCGGGGCGCAGATGGTCCCCCTCGACCGCGCCAAACAACTCGGCAGCGATACGGTCGGGTGCGATGGCCGCGCAGTTGACGGCCACAAACGGCCGTTCCGCGCGCCCGCCCATCCGGTGCAGCGTGCGCGCGGCCAGTTCCTTGCCAGTGCCGGTCGCGCCCGTGAACAGCACAGGCGTCGGCAGCGGCGCGAGTTTGCCCAGCATCGTACGAACGGCCTGCATCGGTGCAGAGCGGCCCAGCAACTGGGTATCCCCGTCCGTACCCAACGCGTGACGCAGCAGGCGATTGTCCCGGCGTAACGCGCCCCGATCCAGAGTGCGCGCCACGGCCCCCACCAACTGGTTGGCACGAAACGGTTTCAGTACAAAATCGCTGACCCCGGCGCGCAACGCGGCAATGGCGGTCTCAAGGTCCGCATAGGCTGTGATCAGCACCGTTTCGGCATACAGCCCTTTGCGCCGCTGGTCCCGCACCCAATCGATGCCGGACCCACCGGGCATCTTGTTGTCGACGACAATCACATCGAACTGCGCCTCATCCAGACGCAGCGTCGCCTCGCGGGCCGAGGCAGCCTCGGCCACAAGTTTGACACGCGGGCCTAGCGTCTTGGCCAGAAAATTGCGCATCCCCGGCTCGTCATCAACGACAAGCACCGAGGCCCCGGCAAGGCTGTGACCGTAGTCATCCAATGGTGTCATGCGGACCGCCCAACCTGCTGAATGCCCTAGTCGAGCCGGACATTTTCGCCGGAATAGACATCAGCCGAGGAAAAGCCCAGTTCGTTGAGGCCATACCAGGCCCCCACGCCGAGCAGGATCATGGCAACAAAGCCGGTGAGCATGGCCTTCATTTGGCGTCTCCTGTGGTTGCAGATTTGAGAAAGGCGATCAGGTCGGCCCGGTCTTCGGGGCGAGCGATCACCTGCATGGGCATCTTTGAGCCGGGAATATAGTGGTCGGGGCCGGTGTCAAACAGCGCGTCGATGGTTGTTTCCGTCCAGATGATGTCAGAGCCGTCCAGCGTGTCGGAATAGCGGTAATCGGGCAGCGTTCCGGCACGCCGTCCAAAGACACCGTACAGCGACGGCCCCGCCTTGCGCGAGGAACCGGCGGTCAGCGCGTGGCAGATCGAACATTTGCGCATGAACTGGCGTTCGCCGTTGGGCATGGTTTCGGGATCGCGCAAAAAACTGCGCTGACCGGACCCATCGGGCGATTCCAATTCATCCAGCAACGCAACGGGCCAAGCGTAGACAACATCGTCCAGCCCGCCAGCATAAACGGTCTGTCCGTCGCGCGAGAATGCCAAGGCCCAGACCGGCCCGTGGCGCATAGCGCGGAAGTCACGGGCGATCTGCCACCGGGTGGTATCGACGATCATGATGTATCCATGTCCGTCGCCAACGGCGAGCTGCGCCGTTTCGGCGTGATACGCCAGTGCAAGGATCGGGCGGCGGTCCAGCGTCAGATCGGCGATCTGTGCGCCGGTATCCGGCTGGATCACGCGCGTGCCCCCATCGACCGCGCCATAGGCGATCCAATCCTGTTCGACGATCAGGACATTGATGCCAAAGCCATGTCGGACAATGGTGCGGGGACGCAAACCCTCGGTGTTGCGTTCCCAGATCCGCAGAGTACCGTCTGACGACGCAGAATACAGCGTAGCATCCGGTGCAAACCCCACCGCTGTGACGTTGGACTGATGCCCCTCAAGAACGGTAGTAACAAAATCTGACGGCGGCGTATCTGTCGTCTGAAGCAAATTCACAACCGTGGTCAAGTGAACGAAACCGTCCCAACCAGCGCTGGCGATGTAATTGGCATCTGGTGAAACAGCGATATCGCTGACCTTGCCCAGATGCTTGGTCACCTCAATCGGCTGTTCCAGATCGGGGTGCCACAGCAGCACGCGAAAATCATCGCCGCCGGACAACAAAGCAGGAGCCTGACTGTAATCCAGCGACACGACGGCCGCGTCATGCCCCTCTTGCCACGTCGCCGTCCCCCCCAGCCAGAGCCCCACGGAATTGTCAAAACTGGCGCTGGCGACCTGCCCCGCATCGGACACGGCAAGCGCCATCACCGGACCGCCGTGCCCTTTGAGCGTAGTGAACTCTTGCGCCGCAATGGGCGATGCGCAGCACGCCAACACCGCAATCCACAGCGCGCGCATCATTCAGCCGGGGTTGACGCGCCCCCGTCCCTGGGCGCGGTTGTGTCTTTGGATTTGACCTCATCCAGCCAGATCGAGTGGTGTTGATGCGCCCATGCCTCATCCACCTCACCCGATCCCATGGCGTCATAAGCACCCTGCATCCCGATGGAGCCAATATAGATATGGGCGATGATGATCGCCATCAGACCAAAGGCGACAATGGCGTGCCAAAGCTGCGCAAGCTGCATTTCTTCCTGCGGGCTAAGATTGACGGGCAGCGCGCCATAGCCGATCCACTGCGGCAGGCCAGTGTCATTGACGATCGCAAATGTCTTGGCAAACAGGGGCAGTTCGAACGGAAACAACAGCGACAGACCGGACAACGAGATAGAGCCACCCAGCAGGATCACCGACCAAAAGATGATCTTTTGCCCGGCGTTAAATTTTTTGGCGGGGGGATGGTTCTTACCGATAATGCCGCCCGCCTGCGCAAACCAGGTGATGTCGGTGCGGTTGGGAATATTGTGCCAGACCCATAGGAAAAAGACGAGCACGAGGCCCAGCATGAAGGGCCAGGCCAGATTGTTGTGCACGAATTTCGCCCCGATCAGCAGGGTCGAATTCACCTCTTTCCCGAACAAAGGCAGGATCGCCCAACGCCCGAAAAGGGTCAGCAGTCCCGACAGGCCCAGCAGGACAAACGATCCGGCCAGCAACCAGTGTGAAAACCGCTCATAGAACTGAAACCGAGTGACCGTGCGACCGGTCATGGGTTCGTCGACCATCACCCTGCCGCGCAGCAGATAGAACAGGGCCAGCACGCCGATGGTGCCCAAGAGCAGCCAGCCACCGTAGGGGGCCAGCGTGTTCTTGCGGAATTGGAACCACGCCATGCCACCGTCCTGCACCAGTACCTTGGCCACATCGCCACCGGCAGAGACATTGAGATCCGCCGCATCATAGCGCAGCGCACGCCAGAAATCCGGGTCGGATGCGCCGCCGCGCGTGCCAAGCTCTCCGGGCAAACCGGGGGCAGCACCGGGCTGGCCGAATTCCTGACGGAACGTGTCGTCGATCTGTTCGCCGCGCTGGCGGGCAAGGATGTCCTCCAGCGTCTGTGCGCCGCCGGTCGCCTTGCGCGCCTCGGCCAGAACCGCCGGGTCGGCGCCCGGTGCCGCAGGCGGCTGCAAAAAGTAGGTCAGCGCGGCCAGGCCAAGCGCCAAAAGCATGAACCATCCGAAACCGCTGGAGCGTTTTGACATGACTGTCCTCGTAGAAACGTCACGCCCGAGATTCGGCGGCCGAAAAGGCTGCGCCGGAAACCCGAGGCGTCATGATAAACCGTGAAGAGAGGCCCGAAGAAACGGGCCTCTCTGTTTGATGACCAATGTAGGCGGGATCATCTCCCGCCCATGGGGTCAGCCGCCTTTTTGGTCGTAGGCGGTGCCCCAACCCCAAGCACCAGAGCCAAAGCCGCGCGACACGACGCGTTCGCGGTAAATGGAAGACACCACATCACCGTCTCCGGCAAGCAGAGCCTTGGTCGAACACATTTCGGCGCAGATCGGCAGTTTGCCCTCTGCAATCCGGTTGCGACCGTATTTCGCGAACTCAGCCGACGAATGCGTCTCTTCCGGGCCACCGGCGCAGAAGGTGCATTTATCCATCTTGCCACGCGACCCAAAGTTGCCCGCCTGCGGGAACTGCGGCGCGCCAAAGGGACACGCGTAAAAGCAGTAACCACACCCGATGCACAGGTCCTTGGAGTGCAGAACCACACCTTCGTCGGTCTGGTAAAAGCAATCTACCGGACAGACGGCCATACAGGGCGCGTCGGAACAGTGCATGCAAGCGACCGAGATGGACCGTTCACCCGGAGAACCGTCTTGAATCGTCACCACCCGACGGCGGTTGATCCCCCACGGCACTTCGTGCTCATTCTTGCAGGCAGTGACGCAGGCGTTGCATTCGATGCATCGTTCGGCGTCACAGAGAAATTTAGATCTAGCCATATCAGTTTCTCCTTACGCCACTGTGATCTTGCACAGGGTGGCCTTGGTTTCCTGCATCTGTGTGACCGAGTCGTAGCCATAGGTCTGGGCCACGTTGGTCGATTCACCCAAGACATACGGATCAGCGCCATCCGGGTATTTGGACCGCAGATCCTGACCCTGATAGTGACCGCCAAAGTGGAAGGGCATAAAGGCGACGCCTGCCCCAACCCGTTCGGTGACCATGGCCATAACCTTGACCTTGCCGCCTTCGGGGCCTTCGACCCAGACATCCGCGCCGTCCCGAACACCCAGATCGTTGGCATCGCGGGTGTTGATTTCGACGAACATGTCTTGCTGAAGCTCGGCCAACCATGGGTTCGACCGGGTCTCATCACCGCCGCCCTCATATTCGACCAAACGACCAGAGGTCAGGATGATCGGATAGTCTTGGCTGAAGTCCTGCTTCTGGATCGACGCATACATCGTCGGAACCCGCCAGAAGTGGCGATCTTCGTATGTTGCATAGTCGGGCAACAGGTCACGGCGGTTGGTATACAGCGGCTCACGGTGGATGGGCACCGGATCGGGGAAGGTCCAGACCACGGCACGCGCCTTCGCGTTGCCGAACGGCGCACAGCCATGGGCAATCGCGACCCTCTGGATGCCGCCCGTCAGGTCGGTTTTCCAGTTCACGCCACCGATTTTGTCCTGCCAATCCGACGGATAGGGCCCGGTCTGGGACTGTTCGCCCACTTCCTCGCCTTCTCCGGTCAGGTTCCCTTCGAGATCGCGGTAGCCTGCGACATACTCGATAGAACGGCGTTCCTCTTCGGTCAGATCACCATCCCAACCCAGATCAATCAGCATCTGCATGGTGAATTCAGGATAACCGTCCTGAATTTCCGACCCGACGGAATAGACGCCATCCGCCAGCAGATTGTCGCCATTCCGTTCAACGCCGAAACGCGCGCGGAAGGTCAGGCCACCTTCGGCCACTGGCAAGGACATGTCATATAGATTGGCTGTCCCCGGATGGTTCATTTCCGGCGTGCCCCAGCAAGGCCACGGCAGGCCGTAGAAATCGCCATCTGCCGGGCCGCCCACCGCGCGCAGCGTCGTCCGGTCGAACGTGTGCTGATTGGCCATGTGCAACTTGAGCCGTTCTGGCGACTGGCCGGTATAGCCCACGGTCCACATGCCCCGGTTAAACTCGCGTGTCAGATCCTCGATGTTGGGTTCATCGTCGGCGTCCATCGCGATGTTGCGGAACAGCTTGTCCGCGAAACCGAACTTCTTGGCGAACTTCGCCATGATGATGTGATCCGGCAGGCTTTCGAACAGCGGATCCACAACCTTTTCGCGCCATTGCAGCGACCGGTTCGACGCGGTGACAGAGCCTCGCGTTTCAAACTGGGTGGTCGCCGGCAACAGATAGACGCCATCGGTGCGGTCATGCAGGATCGCCGAAACCGTCGGATAAGGGTCAACCACGACCAACATATCCAAGTCTTCCATGGCCTTTTTCATCTCGACCATTCGGGTCTGAGAGTTCGGCGCATGGCCCCACAACACCATCGCACGGGTATTGTCCGGCTGGTCAAGGTTTTCCTTGGCCTCCAGCACCCCATCGATCCAGCGGCTGACCGGAATACCGGTCAGGTTCATCATGGCCTTTTCCTTGCCATCCTTGCCGGTGGTGGTGTCAAAACGCCCCTTGAGCCAGTCCAGATCTTCTTCCCAGACGCGCGCCCAATGGGCCCACGATCCGGCTGACAGGCCGTAGTAGCCCGGCAAGGTATCAGCCAGAACACCAAGGTCCGTGGCACCCTGCACGTTGTCGTGGCCGCGGAAGATGTTGGTGCCGCCGCCGGCGGTGCCCATGTTCCCCAGCGCAAGTTGCAGGATGCAATAGGCGCGGGTGTTGTTGTTGCCGTTAGAGTGCTGCGTGCCGCCCATACACCAGATCACCGTACCTGGACGGTTGTTGGCCATGGTGCGCGCCACGCGGCGCAATTGCGATCCGGGCGTGCCCGTGACGCGTTCGACCTCTTCGGGGGTCCACTTGGCCACTTCTTCGCGGATCTGGTCCATCCCCCAGACACGGGTGCGGATGAACTCTTTGTCCTCCCAGCCGTTCTCGAAGATGTGGTAAAGGATGCCCCATACCAGCGCCACGTCCGTACCCGGCCGGAACCGCACATATTCATCGGCATGGGCCGCCGTGCGGGTAAAGCGCGGATCGCAGACGATCAGCGGCGCGTTGTTCTGCTCCTTGGCCTTCAGCAGGTGCATCAGCGAGACGGGATGCGCCTCTGCCGGGTTGCCGCCGATGATAAAAATGGCCTTGGATTTGTGGATGTCGTTGTAGCTGTTGGTCATGGCGCCGTAGCCCC
>TARA_R100000789_G_scaffold57832_4_pt1 | contig 11844 bp, 11 predicted proteins | sample TARA_R100000789 | Tara Oceans TARA_R100000789 (sample SAMEA2623403) | marine metagenome | biome: marine biome (ENVO:00000447); feature: mesopelagic zone (ENVO:00000213); material: "saline water (ENVO:00002010), including plankton (ENVO:xxxxxxxx)" | depth 450 m
GTCCTTTGGTTTGTGTTTCAGATAGGTCTCATGCGCCCGCCCCCAGACACCGGCTTTTAGGTCGTCCAGTGTCATGAGGTGGGGCAGCAGTTGTTGCGCGAAGTCATGAGAGGATTCGCGCGGCAGCAGCGAGGGCAGGTTGTCGATGGCCATGATGTCCAGCGGTGGCGCGTCACTCACGCGGGCCACCGGCGCGGACCATGAGGTGGCCTCATGGTACAGCGGGATCGGGTTGAACGGGCTGTCCGGATCGCAGGCGATGTCACCGATCACGCGCAGGGCGCGTTCAGCCGAACAGGCCTCTGGCGGGACAAAGACGGGGACGCCTTCGCTGGCGAGGATACAGTTGAGAAAGATCCCGTGGTCGAGGATTTCCGGGAAAGGCGCGCCGCGGGCGGTTTCCGCCATGTCCCATGCGGTGACTGGCAGGTCCAGTTCGCCGCACAGGTCGCGCGCGCCGCTGCCGACGCGGCCTTTGGCGCCGATCACGATGACAGAGGCGCGCGGCACGGTGTCCAGCGCGGCGCGCAGCGTGTCCTTCAACTCATCCGCGTCGTCCCAAGTGGCGACCGGCGGGCAGATCTTGCCGTCGCCCTGCGCGGCCCATGCCAGCAGCGACACCGCCGCCCCGGCGTAGCCCGCCCAATAGCCAAAGGCCGCGACGCGGCGGCCGTTGTCATCCACAAGGTATTCCAGATCATAGAGCGATCCGCCGCCCGCGGCGAAGCGTTTCAGCAGCCGCGCGCCCGTGGACTGGCCCTTGTAGGCGTGGCCGAACATGATGTGGCGGTGGATCAGCGGCGTGTCCGCCTCTGGCAGTTCCTTGAGGCCAAGGATGATCGCGTCGCGCGGGGCGTCGGGCCATGAGCCCTTGGGCGCGATTTCGGCGCCCGCGTCGGCAAAGGGCTGTGGGCGCAGGATGCGTTTGGGGCAATCCTCGACCGTGACGCGAAGGCCGTGTTTGACTAGGGCGGCCACGCCGTCGGGCGTGATGCCGGTGCGTTCCTCATTGGGGCGGCTTTCCGCCCGGATCCACAGATGGGTCATTGTCGCTTCCTGATCTTTGCGGGTCAGAGAACCTGTGCGCGGGCGGGCGTGCAAGCAGTTTTCCGACGGGACCGGGCTACAGGTGGCTGCGGGCGTGTTGCCGTTCGGCGGTATCCAGATGGGGCAGGGCGTTGAATTGGGTCATTGCCAGCCCGGTGGACAGTGGCTGAATCCGGTGGAGCGAGCTGTTTTCGATGGCAAGGCAGATATGCGCCATGGCCTTCAGCTCCAGCTCTAGAATCACGCGCATCGCCATGCCGATCAGCCCACCAGAGGTGACGACGATCGCGCGCCCGTCGCCGGCGGCGATTTCTGTCAGGGCGTCGGTCACGCGGGTCTCGAAGCTGGTCCAGCTTTCGGGCGCGCCGTCCAGCGCCCCGTCCCGCCACAGGGTCAGCAGTTGCGGCATGTGCTGGATAAATTTCTCACGGTCGTCGGGGATGGCGATGCCGTGCTGGGCCTGCATCAACTGGGCCATGTCGAAATAGGCCAGTTCGTTCAGCCGCGCGTCCTGTACCGGATCGGCAAGGCTGTCCGGGGCGATGCCCTCTAGCGTCTCGACATGCCTGCGCAGGGTGCCGCAGTAGGCGCGGGCGAATTTCTCACCCGTCTGCTCAAAGTATCCACCCAGCCAGCGCGCCTGCTGCCAGCCCAGATCGCTGAGCCGGTCATAGCTTTGTTCGTCGCGGGCGCTGGAATTGGCCTGTCCGTGGCGAACGAGGGTGATGAATGACATGCCGGTCTCCGCTGCTGTGCCCGGCGCTGATACGCCGAGGCCGGGCAGAGGAAAAGGGTCAGTCGGGCCGTTTTAGGGAAATCGACGGATCGTAGGTAAAGAGTTGGGTGTGACGGTCCTTGCTGACCTCTGGGGCGAAGGAGCTGACGAAATCGGTCATCTCCCAGCGCATGACCTGATCGGTGTCCGGGTCGATGTAGACGGTGTTGAGCGCGCCGAACCACGCGCCGCCCATACTGTCGTCCGGGTCTGTCTTGGTGAAATAGGTCACGGTTTCATAGGTCATGCCGTCCAGATCGACCGTGCCGGGGCAGGCGGTGTCGGTCAGGTTGGCGACCATCTGTGCCATCTGCTTGCGCTGAAACGCCTCACGGTCCGGGGGCAACTGGTTGGGGGCCTTGGTCCACGGGCCTGTCAGGCTGGGACCGGTCCAACTGTCGCTGTCGATCACCAACGTGTAGTTGCCGCTGTCCTTGATGCCCGACACGCTGCGCGCCGGGGTGTCCCAGAGGGTGTCAAAGACGTAGCGCACCGCGCCGTCGGGGTCCGTCACGGTGTTGGAGAAGCGGTGCGGGGGGCGTTGGAACGCATCCAGTGCGCCACCTTGCATCATGGCCGCGATACGATCGTGGCAGGTGGCGTCCTGTGCCGTTGCGGGCAGGGCAAGCGGCAAAAGCAGCAGGCAAACGGCGGTGGGGGTGGCCAGTGGGGACATGCGCGGACTCCTGTACGGGTGGGGCTGATCCGATTCTAGCGGCATCCGGCAGGCCCGGGCAAATGCTGCACGGGAATTGCGGTGCCCGCAAAGCTGTTGCCCACCACTGGCAAATCCCGCCACAGGCCGCTAAATAGGGCCAAAGACCTGAGGAAAAGACGTGAAAGACAAGGCTGGACATCGATTGACCCGCGACGGCATCCGCATCCACTCGCCCGCAGATTTTGCGGGCATGCACAAGGCGGGCCGCCTTGCCGCGCAACTGCTGGACGAGGTGGCAGAGCTTGTCTTCCCGGGTCAGACCACTGGCGCGATTGATGCCTTTATCGAACGCCGCGTGACCGAAGAGGGGGCCACATCGGCCACCATCGGCTACAAGGGCTATCAGCACGCCACCTGTATCAGCGTCAATCACGTCGTGTGCCACGGCATCCCCGGCGACAAAAAGCTGAAGGATGGCGACATCCTGAACATCGACGTCACAGTGATTGTCGATGGCTGGTTTGGCGATACCTCACGGATGTATGTGGCAGGCAAGCTGAGCCGCAAGACAGAGCGCCTGATCCAGGTTACCCACGATTCGCTGATGAAGGGGATCGAGGCGGTGAAGCCGGGCAATACCTTTGGCGACATCGGATTTGCGATCCAAAGCTTTGTCGAGGCGAACCGCATGTCCGTCGTGCGCGATTTCTGCGGTCACGGGCTGGGCACGGTTTTTCACGCGCCGCCCAACGTGCTGCACTATGGCCGCGAGGGCACCGGGCCGGTGCTGGAAGAGGGCATGTTCTTTACCATCGAGCCGATGGTGAATCTTGGCCGTCCGGAAACCAAGGTGCTGGCCGATGACTGGACGGCGGTGACGCGGGACAAATCCCTGTCAGCGCAGTTCGAACATTCCGTTGGCGTGACGGCGGATGGCGTTGAGATTTTTACGCTGTCGCCTGCGGGGACATTCCACCCGACGTACTAAGGCAAACGTCGCGCGCGAGATGATTGCGGCCTGAGTCGTCAGGCGGTTGCGGTTCGCGCCGCGCTGCGCGCGAGTGCGGCGATCAGGTCCGTTCGTGTGACGATGCCAACGATTTTCCCATATTCGATCACAGGAACGGCGTCGGTATCGCCATCTGCCATCATCGGCAGCAGGGCCCCGATTGGGGTGTTGGTTGTGGCGCGTGGGCCGGCCACGCTCATGATGTCGCCTGCCTTGACTGGTCTGTCGCGGTCCCGATCCAGAAGACGACGTAGGGCCGCGCCGAATCCACGATCAAGGCGCAGGGCGTCGGCCCTTGCCCGAGTGATCAGGTGCATCTGAAAGATGACGCCAAGGAATGTCGCATCGGGACCAACAACAGGCAACGAGGTGAACCGGTGCTGGCGGAACAGGTCTGCGATCTGCCCCAATGCGGTGTCGGGCGTGACGGTGACAAGGCTATGGGACATGATATCCTGCGCTGTCAGCGGGCCAGAGGACTGCGCGGCGGCCTGAAGCTCTGCTGCGCCAATCAGGCGGGCCAGATCCTCTACCCCGAGGTTGAAAGACTGGCTGTAGCGGTCAAGGATTTCTGTCAGTTGGTCCTCGGAAAGGCCCAGCCGTTCTGTCGGGTTGCGGTCTTCGGTTCCGAATTTACTGGGGTCTTCGAACTGGCGAAACGGGTAATGCCGCCCGGTGAGCCGCGCATAGACCGCCGCCAGCAGAACAAGGGCCGTTGTCCCGATGGCAATGGGCGCGAGGGCGAACCAAAACCCCAGATGCGCGATGGCCTCGGGGGACATGGCGGCGGTCATGGCGACGGCCCCGGCGGGGGGGTGAACGGCGCGGCACAGAATGGTTGCGGTGACGGCTAGGCCAACCGCAAGTGGAATTCGCAGGACGGGGTCGGTTACCAACAGGCATACGGCCACTGCCACCAGCGCGGCAACGGTGTTGCCGACAATCGCTGACCACGGCTGTGCCAGCGGGCTGTTCGGCACGGCAAACAGCAAAACGGACGAGGCCCCAAACGGGGCGACAAGGTACAGGCCCAGTTCCAGATCGACAGCGGGCGACAGCACAAACAGGCCGATCAGCCCCAGTCCGATCAGGGCGCCCAGCCCAGCGCGGATCGCCTCAGTCGTTGAAACGCGGGCAACAGCGGGGCCGAGTGATTTCAGAATGAGCAATTGCGCGACTCCGTACCGGATTTGCGCAAACTTTCATCGGTTTGTGAAAAGTGCAACCTGCGGAGGGGGCCGGAACGGGCGGTTCTGTTTGGGTGGGGCGAAAACACCGTCGCGGTGGTGCGAAACCGGCGGGGAGGTCTGCGGCCGGATCGCTGTCGGATGCGGCGCGCGGAGGTCGTCCGCGCGCCACATGAGAGGTTATCCGGCGGTCACCACTGCCACAGCGCCGGAACAAAACGATAGGCGTCGCCGTCGCGCGCGATGTGGCCGACGCCGGGGAAGGGGAAGTGATAGCCCAGTACCGCCATCCGGTCCGTCGCAGCCATGTCCAGCAGGCGCTTGCGTGTTGATACGGTCAGGTCTGCGTCCATGTCGAAATTGCTGACCCATTCGGGACGGGCGGTGCTCATCCACGCGTGGTTCATGCTGTCGCCCAAGGCAATCAACTGCTTGCCGCCGGATTCGATCACCACCGACATATGGCCCAGCGTGTGACCGGGGGTATCGATCACGCGCACGCCGGGCACGATCTCTGTCCCGTCGGTCATGGTGGTCCAATCGGCGCCCTCGACGTTCAGCGAGTTCACCGCACCGACGACGAATTGCTGCATGTCAGGTGGCACCGTGTTGACCAGCCCGTCTTGCAGCCAATAGTCGCGTTCGGTGCCGCCGATGTAATAGGCGGCGTCGGGGAACAGCGCCTCGTCGAAATCATCGCGGATGCCCCAGATGTGATCGGGGTGGGCATGGGTGATGACAACGTGCGTGATGTCGCCCGCGTCGATCCCTGCACTGGCAAGGTTGTCCATCAGGCGGCCCGCCGTGGGCAGGAATCGGTTGCCAGAGCCGACATCGACCAGAACCGTCGCATCCGCGGTTTCGATTACAAGGTGGTTGGTGTGCGAATAGTTCGTCTGTGTCGACAGGAAATAGCTTTCCAGAAAGGCTGTGACCTCTGCCGGGTCGGCGTTGATGCCCAGCCCGCTGGCGGGCACCTCAAGTCGGCCATCTGACACGACGGTCAGGGTCACATCGCCCAGTTGGAACCGGAAATGGGCAGGGTTGCCGGAGGCTGGGGCGCTCAGCGTCTGGGCGTGGGCCCTAGTCGCGGCCAGTGCGGGCAGGGCAAGCGCGGGGGCCGTGGCCGCAAGGCTCAGGATTTCGCGGCGCGAGGGGCGAAAGACGGACATGAGTTCCTCCCAGTCATTCATGGATTTGAATGAGAGAATACCACCGTTAGTCGAAAGTTCCAGCGCAATGCGTCTAGTGAAAAATCCGGTCTGAAATTCCACATTGCTTCGGAAAATCGTTTTTTACCAATTGGTTAAATGGCGATCTGCGACGCTTTGACCCGCCTGTGCCGTTGCAGGTCTCAGGCCGCCGCCGTATGTCAGTGCGGTCGCCGCATCGCGGCATGACCCGATCCGTAAAGGAGATCGCAATGAACATTCCCTTTCGCACTGCCGCGCTGGCCCTGACCGCCAGCCTGCTGGCAAGCACCGCCACCGCGCAGGACGTCACCCTGCGTTTTCAGCATTTTGTGTCACCAAACTCTGCGAACCCAAAACATTTCATCGAACCATGGGCAGAAAAGATCGAGGCGGACTCGGATGGTCGCATCAAGGTTGAGATTTATCCCTTTATGCAGTTGGGCGGCAGCGCGCCGGATCAGTTCGACCTGATTCAGGATGGCGTGATTGACGGCGGCTGGGTGATCCCCGGATATCAGGCAGGCCGCTTTCCAGAGGCGGAGGTGCTGGAACTGCCGTTTATGGTGACAAAATCCGCCGAAGAAGCGTCGATCGCCGCGTGGCATTATACCCAGAAATACCTCGCTGATGATTTCGAAAACGTGCACCTGATCGCGGCGCACATGCACGGGCGCGGGTTGGTCCACAAGAAGGGTCCGGCGGTTGAGACGGTTGAGGATTTCGGCGGGCTCAAGCTGCGCGGCCCGTCGCGGTCCGCCACGCTGTTGCTGGAGAAACTGGGCGCAGAGCCGGTTGGCCTGCCGGTCCCGGCCTTTCCCGACGCGCTGGCCAAAGGTGTGGTCGATGGCGGCGTGATCACTTGGGAAATGTCGCCCTCGCTCAAGCTGGATGAGTTGACCGACAGCCATACGGATGTCGCGGGCGCACATTCGCTGTATAACCTCTATTTCATCTGGGCGATGAACAAGGACGTCTATGAGGGCTTGCCCGACGACCTGCGCGCGGTGATTGACGCGAACTCTGGCCTGATGGCTTCGGCCTGGGCGGGGCGGGCGCATGACACTGGCGACGCCGAGGGCAAGCTGGTGATGGAGGCCGCAGGTAACCAGATCGCCACGCTGTCCGATGCGGAAACCGACCGGATCAAGGCGCTGGGCGAAGAGGTGATTGCCGAGTGGATCGCCGAGAAAGCGGAGAAGGGTCTGCCCGCCGCTGCGTTGGTTGAGGATGCCCGCGCGATGGTGGCCGCCGCGCAGGCGGACGGTTCCTGAACGCCGCGCGTTTGATCAGTGGGACCGCGCCCCGGCACATAGCCGGGGCCTCCTGCCGTCACACTTGTGCGCGTAACAGGGTGACATGGGTGTCGCCGTAGCGGCGCGTTTCCAGCAAATCAAAGCCCGCAGGTGCCTCTTGCGGGCTTTGTTCTTCCCAGACCACCAGTGCCTCTGGCGCGATCCAGCCAGAGGCCCGGGCCGAGGTCAGGGCCTGTCCACCCAGACCCTTGCCATAGGGCGGGTCGAGAAAGATCAGGCCGCAGGGTGTTTCCGCAGCGGGCAGGCGGGTGGCGGTATGGGCGATCAGTTTTGTCCGATCACCACAGCCAAGCGTGCGGATATTGTCGCGGATCAGCTTGCCCGCCACGCGCCCGTCATCGACAAAGGTCATATGTGCCGCGCCGCGCGACAGCGCCTCTAGCCCCAACGCGCCGGTGCCTGCAAACAGGTCCAACCCCTGCGCGCCGTCAAACGGATCGCCAAAGCGTCCTCCTGCCAGCATGTTGAACAGCGCCTCGCGCACGCGGTCCGTGGTCGGGCGCAGATGGGCGCCCGCGTCGCCCTTACCAACAGAGGCCAACCGCCGTCCGCGCCACTCTCCTGCGATGATCCTCACGCTTTGAGCAAGGCTTTGAGGTCGGTGTTCGGGTCGGCCACCGCCTTTGGCGCGGGGCTTTTGCCCGCCTCGATCAGGCGCTTGCCGACCATGTAAGACCGGCTGTCGTTCATCGCATCCACCGCCAGCAGGCGGTCGCCGGCGTAGTACCAATGCGAGCGGGCGGTGCCGTCCTCACGCACGACGATTTGGTCATAGCCTGCATTCAGGCCGGCGATTTGCAGTTTCACATCGTATTGATCCGACCAGAACCAAGGGGTGGCGGTGTAGTCGCGGTCCGCCCCCATGATGTTGTCGGCCACCAGTTCACCCATGTCGATGGCGTTGCCCACCGATTCCAGTCGCATCCGGGCGGCGTGTTGCGGAAAGCTGGCGCAGTCGCCTGCCGCCCAGATCGCCGGGTCGCTGGTCAAACCACGCGCGTTGACGGCGATGCCATTGTCGATCTCGAGCCCGCAGCCTTCGGCCAGGGCGGTGGCGGGGGTGATGCCGACGCCGACAATCACCATGTCAACATCGAGCGCGGAGCCATCCGCCAGTTCCGCGCCGGTGACGTGGGTTTCGCCGATCAGGCGTTTCAACCCGGTGCCTTCGCGCAGGTCGACTCCGTGCGACTTGTGCAATTCGCGGAACCAGGCCGAGGTCTCAGACGCGGCAACCCGTTGCAGGATGCGGTCGGCCGCCTCGACCAGTGCCACGGTCAGGCCCAGCTTGGCGCAGACCGCCGCCGCCTCTAGCCCGATATAGCCGCCACCGACGATCAAGACACGCTTGCCCGCAGTGCAGGCGGGGGCCATCGCGTCGACGTCTTGCAGAGTCCGCACCACATGCACGCCTGCCAATTCACCGCCGATGGCGCCGGGCAGGCGGCGCGGCACCGACCCAGTGCAGAGCACGCAGTGGTCATAGGGGATCGCCTCGCCCCCGGCGACGACCTGTTTGGACGCCCTGTCGATGGCGGTGGCGGTGTTCGAGAGTTTCAGGTCAATCGCGTTTTCGGGGTAATACGTCTTTGGCCGCAGGTAGAGGCGTTCCAGATCCATCTCCCCCAGAAGATAGGCTTTGGACAAGGGCGGGCGCTGATAGGGAACGGAGGGTTCTTCGCCGATCAGGGTGATCTTGCCCTCGTGCCCCTTGGACCGCAGCCGCGCCACCAGAGAGGCCGCCGCCTGTCCCGCGCCGATCACAACAACGTCGCTCATTTTGCCCTCACCGGTTTTAATTCTCCGCCGACAAACTACAGTCTGTCTTTGGGAACGCAATTCCAAGGAGCGACAGGAACATGACGATTTCAGTAGGGGACACCCTGCCAGAGGCCACTCTGGCGCGTATGGGGGACAGTGGTCCCGATCAGGTGGCGTTGAGCGAACTCACCAAGGGCCGCAAAGTGGTGATTTTTGGCCTGCCGGGGGCCTATACCGGCACCTGCACCACGGCCCATGTGCCCAGCTTTATCCGCACGCGCTCGGGATTTGCTGACAAGGGCGTTGATGAGGTCATTTGCCTGTCGGTGAACGACCCATTTGTGATGGGCGCATGGGGCGAGGCGACGGGGGCCACGGATGCGGGGATCACCATGTTGGGCGATCCGGCAGCCGAGCTGACCAAGGCGATGGGCCTAGCGTTCACGGCCCCGCCAGCCGGGTTGTATGACCGGTCCAAGCGGTATGCCATGATGGTCGAGGATGGCACGGTGAAGGTGCTGCATCTGGAGGAAAGCCCGGGTGTGTGTGAAACATCGGGCGGTGAGGCGCTGCTGGCCGCGATCTAAGGCGCGGGCAGATAAGCGGGAGAGGGGGCGTCATGCCAGAGGCATGCTTGCAGCATGACCCCCTCGGCCTGCGTCCTCACCCCTCGGGATATTTCAGGACAGACGAGCCGAGAAGCGGTGTCAGAGGCTATCCATCTTGCGCGCCAATTTGGCGTCCAGGGTCGAAAGGCCGCCGACGTCATGGGTGCTGAGAGTGACCTTTACGGTCTTGTAGATGTTGAACCATTCGGGATGGTGATCCCATTTTTCGGCCCAGAGCGCTGCGCGGGTCATCCATGCGAAGGCCTGGGTGAAATCCTCAAACGTAAAAGTCTTGACGATGGCATCGCGTCCCTCGACCATGGACCAGCCATTGTCCAGCAGCGGGGCAAGCACCGTCTTGCGGGCGGTGTCTGACAGTTTCTCGGTCATTCCTGTTCCTCCTGTCTGTCCTTGCGGAAGGGGCCGTAGGCCGTGAGGATTTCAATGTCCTCATCCACCGCGCGTCGTTCGGCCTGCAGATACTTGGCGACGGCATCGGCAAAGCCGGGGTTGCCGATCCAATGTAGCGAATGGGTTGGGCGTGGCAGGTAGCCGCGCGCCAGTTTGTGTTCGCCTTGTGCGCCCGCCTCAACCGACTGCAACCCATGTGCGATGGCAAAGTCGATAGCCTGATAGTAACACGCCTCAAAGTGCAGGCAGGGATGATCCTCTGTGCAGCCCCAATAGCGGCCGAATAGCGCCTCTTGGCCGATAAAGTTCAGCGCGCCCGCCACATAGCGTCCGTCGTGCGAACACATGACCAGTGCGATGTCGTCGCGCAGGTGATCTTGTGCGAGGTCAAAGAACGCGCGGGTCAGGTAGGGCGAGCCCCATTTGCGGCTGCCGGTGTCCTGATAAAAGACCCAGAAGGCATCCCAGTGTTCGGGGCGGATCTGGCCACCGGTCAGGATCTCTATCTTGCCGCCGAAATCCTGCGCCTTTGCGCGTTCCTTGCGAATGTTCTTGCGCTTGCGCGAGCTCAGGCTGGCAAGGAAAGCGTCAAAGTCGGCGTAGCCGTGGTTCTCCCAATGGAACTGTTGCGTGGTCCGCCGCATCAGGCCGATCTGCTCGCCGGCGATGGCCTCTGCTTCGGTGCAAAAGGTGACGTGGACCGACGACAGGTCGTTGTCTGACGCGATCTGGACGGCGCCCTGAATGAGCGCGGAGATGCCGGTCACCTCAAACCCCGGTTTGGTCAGAAATCGCCGCCCGGTGGCCGGGGTAAAGGGCACTGCAACTTGCAGTTTGGGGTAATAGTCGCCGCCTGCCTGCTCAAGCGCATGGGCCCAGTTGTGATCGAAGATGTATTCGCCCTGGCTGTGGGATTTCACATACAGCGGGGCGACAGCGATGGTCTCTCCCGCTGACTCGACCCGCAGGTAACGCGGGTCCCAGCCAGTGCCGGGGCCAACCGATCCGCTGTCCTCCAGCGCCTTGAGAAAGCGGTGCGTGGTAAATGGGTCGATCGGGCGACCACCGCCCGCCGCCTCGGGGCAGGCGCAAGCGTCCCATACCTCGGACGCGATTTGCGACAAAGAGGAGAGGACATCGATAGAGACAGTGGGGGCCGGGCGCTGATCGGTCATGACATCTGTCAATCTGGCATCGCGGGCGCGGTGATCAAGCGGTGTACCCTTCAAAGGTGACATTCTCGGCAATGCGCCGCGCCTTTGCCTCTTCGGCGGGCGAGCGGATTGTCCAGCACAACACATGCAGGCCGCGCGCCTTTTGGATGGCCACATGCGGGCTGTCCAGATCGCTGTGGTCATGAGAGATAAAACTGGCCCCCATCTCGACCAATCCGGGCATGGTGCGCAGATGATCACGGATTTCGGCGGGCAGGGTCGGGTAATCGTCGGCAGTCGCGGCGCAAGTGGTCAGGCCGCGCGGGCGATCGGGGCAGAGCCGCGCCATGTCCGCCGCTGAATGCGGGTTGAAAGACATGAAGGCGACCGGCCCGTCGTATCCCGACACAGCCCCGGCCACTGCCTGTTCCAGTGCGCCGATGTTCGGCCCCATGCGGCCATCCTGATCCTTGAGTTCGATCAGCAGGGGCACCGCGCCGCCGACAATATCCAGCACCTCGGCCAGAGTCGGCACGCCTTCGTCGCCGCCGATCAGGGGCAGTTGCGCCAGATCTGCAGCGGTGCGCTGCTGAATGGGGCCGTTGACCCCGGTCAGACGGTCCAGCGCATAGTCGTGAAAGACCATCGCCTGATTGTCCTTGGACCGCTGGATATCAATCTCGATTCCGTACCCGGCATCGACCGCCGCCCGGATGGCGGCGCGCGAG
>TARA_R100000789_G_scaffold6002_7_pt1 | contig 11844 bp, 9 predicted proteins | sample TARA_R100000789 | Tara Oceans TARA_R100000789 (sample SAMEA2623403) | marine metagenome | biome: marine biome (ENVO:00000447); feature: mesopelagic zone (ENVO:00000213); material: "saline water (ENVO:00002010), including plankton (ENVO:xxxxxxxx)" | depth 450 m
CGAGGTCGGCGGCGCGATCCGGCGGCTCGATGGGCTGGCCAAGGTGCGTGGCGAAGAGCGGTTTGGCGATGATGTGGCGCCGCAAGGCACGCTCGAGCTGGTGGTGATCCGCTCGCCGCATGCGCGGGCCGGGTTTGAATTTGGCGATCTGGAGACTTGGACCGCCGCGACGCCGGGGGTGGTGGCGGTGCTCACCGCCGCGGATATTCCCGGCGAGAATTGTTTTGGGGTGATCCCGCCCTTTGCCGATCAGCCGGTCTTTGCCGAAGGTGAGGCGCGGTTTCGGGGCGAGGCGGTGGCGGCGGTGGTGCTGACACCCGAGGCGCGGCGCGACTTTGCGCAGGGCGATTTCCCGGTGACCTGGCAGGAGCGCCCGGCGGTGATGGGCGTGGCCGAGGCGCGGGCCGAGGGCGCGCCGCAGCTTCATGAGGGGCGCGCGGGCAATCTGATGATCACCGGCTTTGTCGCGCGGGGCGATGCCGAGGCGGCGCTTGGTCGTGCCGAGGTGGTGGTCGAGGGCCGGTTCGAAAGCGGCTTCGTCGAACATGCCTATATCGAGCCGGAGGCGGGATTTGCCCAGATGGCGGGCGACAAGGTGGAAATCCATGCCTGCACGCAAGCGCCGGTGATGGATCTCGAGGCGCTGGAGATCATTCTTGGCATGGATCGCAGCCGCATTCGCATCGTGCCGACAGGCGTTGGCGGCGGCTTTGGCTCCAAGCTCGATGTCTCGGTGCAGCCCTTCCTCGCGCTGGCGGCGCTGAAGACCGGGCAGCCGGTGCGCATCGCCTATAGCCGCACGGAATCGATGCAATCGACCACCAAGCGCCACCCGTCGCAGATCCATCTGCGGATCGGGGCGGATGGCGAGGGGCGGCTCTGTGGCTTTGCCTTTGACGGGGATTTCAACACCGGGGCCTATGCGTCCTGGGGGCCGACTGTGGCCAACCGGGTGCCGGTCCATGCCTCGGGGCCCTATCAGCTTGGCGATTATCGGGCCGAGGCGCGGGGCATTCACACCCATTGCCCGCCCTCGGGGGCGTTTCGCGGCTTTGGCGTGCCGCAGGCGGCGATTGCGCAAGAGAGCCTGTTTGACGAATTGGCGGCCAAGCTTGGGCGTGATCCGCTGGAGTTTCGCATTCAGAACGCGCTGCGCGATGGGGTGCCGACGGTCTGCGGGCAGGTGTTCGAGCAGGGCGTCGGCATCGGCGCCTGTCTCGAGGCGCTGCGCCCGGCCTGGGCCGAGCTGCGCGCCGAGGCGGAGGCGTTCAACCGCGACCAAGCCGGACCCATGCGGCGGGGCGTCGGTGTGGCGGCGGGCTGGTACGGCTGTGGCAACACTTCACTGCCGAACCCGTCGACGATCCGGGCCGGGCTGCGCCCGGATGGGCAGGTGGTGCTGCATCAGGGCGCGATGGATATCGGGCAAGGCGCGAATACGGTCATCTCGCAGGTTTTTGCCAGCGCATTGGGTCTCGCGGCGGATCGCCTTGTGCTGATCGGGGCGGATACGGATGTGACGCCGGATGCGGGCAAGACTTCGGCCTCGCGTCAGACCTTTGTGTCGGGCAATGCGGCCAAGCTCTGTGGCGCGGCGCTGCGCGGTGAGATCCTGCGCGCGATGAACGCGGGCGAGGGCGCGGTGCTGCGCTTTGAGGCGGGGGCGGTTGTGGCGGAAGAGAACGGGCGGCAGCAGCGGCTCGACCTCGGGGCGCTGCCGGTGGATGATCTGGGCTATGTGATGCGGGCCGAAGAGACCTATGACCCGCCGACCAAGCCGCTCGACGAGAACGGGCAGGGCGAGCCCTATGCGCAGTTCGGCTATGCCGCGCATCTGGCGATGGTCGAGGTGGACAGGCGGCTTGGCACCGTGCGGGCGCGGAAATTCGTGGCGGCGCATGATGTCGGGCGGGCGATCAACCCGATGCTGGTCGAAGGCCAGATCGAGGGCGGCATCGCGCAGGGGCTCGGCATGGCGCTGATGGAAGAATACCTGCCGGGGCGGACGGAAAATCTGCATGATTATCTGATCCCGACCATTGGCGACATTCCTCCGGTGCAGTCGCTCATCATCGAAGTGCCGGATGCGCATGGGCCCTATGGGGCCAAGGGGCTTGGCGAGCATGTGCTGATCCCGACGGCGCCCGCGATCCTCAATGCGATTGCTCATGCCACCGGGGTGCGGATGCGGTCGGTGCCGGTGACGCCGTCGAAACTGGCGGCTGCGTTGAAAGGGGACAAGAATGGCTGATACCAAGCGTGAGGCGCCGGAGAAAATCCGCTGCGATGCCTGCCCGGTCCTGTGCTTTATCGCCGAAGGGCGGTCGGGGGCCTGTGACCGCTATGGCAATGAGGGCGGCAAGCTCGTCCGGCTCGACCCGCTGACCATCATCGAGAACACGATCGAGAGTGGCGCCAAGGCGGTGCCCTTTCTCAAGGATGGCGATGGCATGGATTGGGATGGCGACCTAGTCCAGTCGCAACGCCCCTTTGTTACGGCGGTGGGCGCTGGCACGACCTATCCCGACTATAAGCCCGCGCCTTTTATCGTGAGCCAAGAGGTCAATGGCGCCGATATGGTGACCATCGTGACCGAGGGCATTTTCAGCTATTGCGGCGTCAAGGTGAAGATCGACACGGATCGGTTCATCGGCCATGAGCGCGCGGTGGTGCGCGTCGATGGCGAGCCGGTGGGCCATGTGATGACCAGCGAATACGGCTCGAAAATGCTGTCGCTCGGCGGGGTCGAACATCTCACCGGCGGCTCCAAGAAAGAGGGCCGGGTGACCTGTGATGCGCTGCTCAAACTGTGCAATCGCGAGGCGGTGGAGATGACCATCGACGAGGGCGCGACATTGGTCGTGCAGGCCGGTGAGCCGCCCATCGTCAATGGCGAGCCGGAGCGGCTCATGCGGGTCGGCTGTGGCTCCGCGACCATTGGCATGTTTGCCTCGCAATGGATCGATCATGTCGATGAGGTGATCGTGGTCGATGACCATATCACCGGGGTTCTGTCAGAGCATCAGGCGGGCAAGATGCTCGACGTGAAGCCGACGGGGATCAAGATCAATGGCCGCCGCTCGACGCCGGGGCGGTATTTTCAGGTGGCCAATCCCGGCACCGGCTGGGGCGGGACGGATATTGATGACCCGTTGACCATTCTGAAGCCAGCCGATGCCAAGCTCGCCTGGGAGGGGCTGCGGCTCTTGATGGTGTCGACCACGGGCGAGCAATATGCCTATTTCGAGCTCGATGCGGCGCTGGAGCCGGTGGCGAAGCCGCTGCCCGAGGCGTTGCAGCAATCGGTCGAGCGGATCGCGGAGAACTGCGAGCCATCGCTCTGTTCGGTGCTTTTCATGGGCGGCGCGGGCGGCTCGCTGCGCGCGGGCGTCACGGAGAACCCGGTGCGGCTCACCCGGTCGGTGAAACAGTCGCTCACCCATGTCTCCTGTGGCGGGGCCGATGCCTATGTCTGGCCTGGCGGCGGGATCACGGTGATGGCCGATGTGCTCGACATGCCGCCCAACAGTTTCGGCTATGTGCCGACCCCGGCGCTGGTCGCGCCGATCGAGTTCACCATGCGGCTCAGCGATTACATTACGCTCGGCGGTCATGCCGATCATGTGCGCCCGCTTGCCGATGCGATCCCCGAGGGCGCGCGGCGGGTGGCGCGGATCGATCCCGATGCGAACCCGGTGGCGCGGCATAATTTCCGCTGGGACGACGAGGGCTAGATGGGGGCGGCGGCACCAGAGCGGCTGCATCTGCAGCACGGGCCGATTGACCTGTTGATCGAGGCCGAGCCTGCGGCGCTGCGCGAGGCGGCTTTTGCGGCGGCTCAGGGCGTCTTTGAAGGCTTGCTAGAGGCTTTGGTCGATGAGCTGCCGGAATTGCGCCGGGCCGCGCCCATCGCGCCGGTGCAGGGCCCGGTGGCGCAGCGCATGGCCTGCGCCGTGGCCGCGCATGCCGAACACGGGTTCGTTACGCCGATGGCGGCGGTGGCGGGGGCGGTGGCCGATGAGGTGCTCGACGCGATGCGCCATGCCGCGCCGCTCAGCCGGGCCTTTGTCAACAATGGCGGCGATATTGCGCTGGGCCTCACGGAAGGTCAGCGCTACCGCGTCGCGATCAGCAGCCGCGAGGGGCGTGTCCTTGGCCATGTCTCGGTGCGCGGCGGCGATGGGGTCGGCGGCATTGCCACCAGCGGCCAGGGCGGGCGCAGCCTGTCGTGCGGCATTGCCGAGAGCGTGACGGTGCTGGCGGCGACGGCGGCGGATGCGGATGTGGCGGCGACGCTGATTGCCAATGCGGTCGATCTGCCGCAGCATCCGCGGATCAGCCGCGCCCCGGCCTGTGATCTCGCGCCTGACAGTGATCTTGGCGCGCGGCTCGTGGTCACCGGGGTGCCGCGCCTGTCGGGCGATGAGATCGAGATGGCGCTGGCCGAGGGGGCCAGGCGGGCCGAGCGTATGCTGGCCGAGGGTCGGATCAAGGGCGCGATGCTGTGTTTACAAGGGCAGGCACGGGTCATCGGGTCCGGTGCAATTGCAGAATTGGAGGGGCATGCAGATGTCGATGCTTAAGATACGCAAAACCATGGTTGTGGTCGAAGAAATCCACCATGAGGGCGGGCCGGTGGCGGACACGCCCTTGTTGCGCGGCGCGGCGCTGGCGGTGGTGAAAAACCCCTATGCCGGGCGTTATGAGCCGGATATCCAGCCCTTTATGGACGACCTGCGCCCGCTGGGCCTGCAACTGGCGGAACGGCTCGCCGAGGCGCTGGGCGGGGCGGAGGCCATCGAGGGCTATGGCAAGGCGTCGGTGGTGGGCGAGGGCGGTGAGCTTGAGCATGGTGCGCTCTGGCATGCGCCGGGGGGCTATGCGATGCGCGAGGTTCTGGGCGGGGCCAAGGCGATTGTGCCCTCGTCGAAAAAGCTCGGCGGGCCGGGGGTGCGGATCGATGTGCCGATCACCCATATCGACGCGAGCTATGTGCGCAGCCATTTCGACAGTATGGAGCTCGGGCTCAACGATGCGCCGCGCGCCGATGAAATGCTGGTGGCGCTGGTGATGACCACCGGGCCGCGCATTCATGCGCGGGCGGGCGGGCTCGCCGTGTCGGAGATCAAGGGAGAGGATGGATTGCGATGAAAGCCAAGATCAGGAAAACGGCCGTTTTTGTCGAAGAGACCCATATCGAGGGCGGGCGCGAGATCAGCCCGGCCACCCGCAAGGCAGTTGCGGCGGCGGTGATCGAGAACCCCTATGCCGGGGAGTATGTCGAGGATCTGAGCCTTCTGATGGAGGTGGGCGAGGAGCTTGGCGCGCTTCTGGGCGAGAAATGCGTCAAGGCGCTCGGCATTCGGCCAGAACAGGCCGAGAGCTATGGCAAGGCGGCGATGGTGGGCGAGAACGGCGAGCTGGAACATGCCGCGGCGATCCTCCATCCCAAGATGGGCGCGCCGCTGCGCAAGGCGGTCGAGAAGGGCGCGGCGCTGGTGCCCTCGTCCAAGAAGCGGGGCGGCATGGGGCAGGATCTTGACGTGCCGTTGGGGCATAAGGATGCGGCCTATGTGCGGAGCCATTTCGACGGGATCGAAATCCGCATCAGCGACGCGCCGCGGGCCAATGAAATCCTCGTGGCGATTGCAGTGACCGATAGTGGTCGGCCGCTGCCGCGGGTGGGTGGGCTCACCGCCGGGGAGGCCGAGGGCAAGGACGGGTTGCGTTAAGCCCAAAGCGACAGTCACAGCGAGAGGCGCGTTCCTACCGGGGCGCGCCTTTTGCATTGCGGGGAGGCCGCCGGAGTTGACAGGGGGTGCGTGGCTTGATATTCATTAGTATGCTAACAAATAATTAAGCCGGAAAGCGTCAGACATGGATGAGATTGCCCAGCCTGTGAAGCCCCAAGACTTTGCCATTCCCGCCGGTGTCTTTGCCGAGACGGTGACCGAGGTGCAGCATTACACCGATCACCTCTTTCGGTTTCGCATCACCCGGCCTGCGAGTTTCCGGTTCCGGTCGGGCGAGTTCGTGATGATCGGTCTGCCCAATGCGGAAAAGCCGGTGTTTCGCGCCTATTCCATTGCCAGCCCGTCCTGGGATGAGGAGATCGAGTTTTTCTCGATCAAAGTGCCCGATGGCCCGCTGACCCAGCATCTGCAGAAGCTGCGCGAAGGCGATACGGTGCTGATGCGGCGCAAGCCGACGGGGACGCTGGTCAATGATGCGCTCTTGCCGGGCAAGCGGCTCTATATGTTCTCGACCGGCACCGGGATCGCGCCTTTTGCGTCGCTGATCCGTGACCCGGAGACCTATGAGAAATTCGATGAGGTGATCCTCACCCATACCTGCCGGCAAGTGGCCGAGCTGCGCTATGGGCAGGAGTTGGTGGCGGCGCTGCAAGACGATCCCCTGGTGGGCGAGATGGCGCGGGCGCAGCTGCGGCATTATTGCTCTGTGACGCGTGAGGCGTTTCCGGTGACCGGGCGGATCACCGATCTCATGGAAAGTGGGAAGATCTTCGAGGATCTCGGCGTGGAGCCGATTGCGCCGGACACGGATCGCGGCATGATCTGCGGCTCGATGATGATGCTGCGCGACACCAAGGCGCGGCTCGAGGCGTTCGGGCTTGAGGAGGGGGCGAATAACAAGCCCGCGACCTTTGTGGTGGAACGGGCCTTTGTAGACTAGGCTATTCCTGCGGCGGGCGCGGGTAATATTGACGGCTCAGCCAGGCGCAGAGCCCGTCGAGCCCCGGAAAGAGCACCCGTTCGGTGATGTTCGACTGATCGAGCTTGTCGCGGATTTCCCATTTGAGTTCCGCCGGGATTACCACTTTTTGCCAGATGTTGGGATTGTCGCAGAGCCAAGTGTCGAGGCTTCCGGCCTCGCCAATCTGCACCGAAAAACAGGCGTATTGGTTGACGATCCGGGCGCTAAGCGAGGGCGGTTCAAAGAAGAGGACCTGCCCGGCGGTGTTGCGCTGCGGGGCGCTGAGTTCTTCGAAACTGGCGATCTCTTCCGAGAGCATTTCATCGGTGAAAACATGCGCGCCCTGGGCCCGCAGAAGCCCCCGGAGATTGTCGGAGAGGAGGTCATGGGCGCGGTGGCTGTCGACCATCCAGATCGCGCCGTCGCGGTCGAATTCCTGGAAATCCCAACAGGCGAAATGGGCGGCGATGAGCGGCGAATAGGTCCAGTCCAAGAGCCGTGTCGGCAGCCCGTGGTGCTGGGCCAGCGCGATCCAGTGCCAGAAGTTCGACGGCTCATGCTCATTCGGTTCGAGATGGGAGCGGGCGTATTTCTTGAAATTGCGCAGCAGGTGTTTTTCCAGCACCACCTGCCGCCCGTCATGGCGCGAGAGCCCCGAGGACAGCGGCACATCGGCGCGGGAATGGCCGCGAAAGAGATGATGCGAGCGGTGGCGCAGCATACGCGGGTTCCACGCATCCTCGAGCAAGACCTCCTGCAGCTCGCCCCAGGAGCCGATACGCCTTGTGCGGGCGTCCAGGACGGTTTCTATGCCGGTCGGATCGGTGGGCGAAAAGCGGTCGGTCATGACATCTCCCTCTGGGTCGGGGTGACATTCCGGTTCTGGCGTGCCGGGATTGTCATCCTTATAGAATAACCGCGTGGTAGCGCAGGAAAATCACAAAAATGTTGACTCGCGAGTACAGTCATTCGTAGGCTAACAATAATAACAATAAAATAATCGTCTTTCCAACAGGAGACCAACCCCATGACCAAGCTTGTCTTACAGAGAGTTGCCGCCGCTGCGGTGGCGACGCTTCTCGGATCCGGGGCCGCCATGGCCGCGAGCAACATCACCCTTTGCGGCGGCAGTCCCGGCGGGCTCTGGTCGCTGTTGGGGGCGGGCCTTGATAAGGCGGTGCGCCAGATCGAGCCGGAGAGCACGGTGACCTATCAGACCTCGAGCGGCGGCTTTGCCAATATCGTGCAGCTCAAACAGGGCAAATGCGATGTAGCCATCGTCCATATCGGCGAAGTGGTGATCGCGGCGCGGGGCGACGAACCCTTCAAAGAGCCGACCACCGGCGTGGCGGCAATCTCGCTGCTCTATGATTGGGCGCCGATGCAATGGGTGACCGACAAGGCCTTTGCCGAGGAAAACAACATCTCTTCCATCGCCGATCTTGCCGGGTTTACCGGCAAATATGATCTCGTGGTGAACCGGCGCGGCATCCTGCCGTCGATTCTGGCGGAAAAAGCGCTCGAGCTTGCGGGATCGAGCTTTGAGCAGATCGAGTCGAATGGCGGCAGCGTGCAGTATCAGGGGTCGAAAACCGCCTCTGAAGTGATGCAGGACGGCAAGGCCGACACCTGGGTCAACGCCACTTTCGTGGGCAGCGGGTCGATCAAATCCATCGCCGAGGCGCGCGAGCTTACGCTTCTGTCGGTGCCTGATGATGTGATCGCCAAGATGCAGGAAGATTTCGGCTCCAAGGTCGTGACCATCCCGGCGGGGGCCTATGATTGGCTCGACAAGGAGGTGAAGACCTTTGGCGCGCAGGCCGCTCTGATCGCGGCGGAAGATGCCGATCCGGCCATGGTCGCGCTGCTGGCGCGGGCGATCTATGAGCACCCGGAGGAAATTCAGGGCGTTCACAAGGCAATGGGGGCGTTTGACGGCGCGCTCGGCGCGTCGATATCGCAGTTTGGCTATCACCCGGCAGCGGCCGAAGTGATCAAGGGCGCAGGTCTCTGATGCGGGCTCTCGCGGCGCGACGCTAAGCTCGCGCCGCGAGACCACTGCCCCGTAACCCCCTGACGCGATTGCTCTCCTTTTGAAAGGCGCTGGCTGGCCATGAGACCGGTATTTCTCAACATGATGTTTTCGACCGGGTGCCGGCGCAGCATTTCAGGGCCGCTCTACTGGCCGATCCGCCTCTATACGGCGCTGTTCACGATCTGGGTCCTTTGGGCCGCGACGCTGGCCCGGGTAGATGCGCTGTCGCTGACGGTGATCTTTCTGAGCCTGATCTATGTGCCGGCCTTTATCCTGATCGGGGCAGGGCGCGATTCCGACCCGGAACGATCAAGCCCCTTCGACTGGTTTCTGTCGGCGCTGGCGGCGGCTTGTGCGGTCTATTTCATCTTTCACATTCCCGAGACCGCGATGCGGATCAGCCTGCTCGACGAGCTGCGCATGGATCAGTTCATCATGGCGGGGCTGTTGATCCTGCTCACGCTCGAGATCACCCGGCGCACGGTGGGCATGTTCCTGACCCTGATCGTGATCGGGTTTATCCTCTATAATCTTTGGGGGCATCTTATCCCCGGGCAGATGGGGCATGGGCTCATCACGCTGGGCCATTTCATCGATATCAATGTCTATACGACCGATGGTCTGTTCGGGGTCCCGGTGCGGGTGGCGGCGACCTATGCGTTTCTCTTCGTGATGTTCGGGACGTTCCTCGAGAAGGCCAAGGGCGGCGAGTTCTTCTTTAACCTCGCGGCGGCGGTGTCGGGGCGGTCGGTGGGCGGCCCGGCCAAGATCGCGGTGTCGTCCTCGGCGCTTTTCGGCACGATGTCGGGCAGCCCCACTTCGGATGTGGTGGCGACCGGGTCGATCACCATCCCGATGATGCGGCGGCTGGGCTATCGGCCCGAGCTGGCGGCGGGGATCGAAGTGGCGGCCTCGACCGGGGGCAGCCTCTTGCCGCCGGTGATGGGATCGGCGGCCTTCATCATGGCCGAGCTCACCGGGATTGGCTATGGCAGCATCGTGCTCGCCGCGATCCTGCCGGCGTTGCTTTATTACCTCGGGATTTTCATTCAGGTGCATCTGCGCTCTGTGGCGCTCAACCTCGCGCCTTTGGAGCGCGACGCGGTGCCGACGCTGCGCGAGACGATGCGGCGGGGCGGGCATTTCCTGCTGCCGCTCGCAGGCCTCGTGGTGCTCTTGGTGATGGGTTATTCGCCGACCATGGTCGCGGCCTTCAGCGCGCTGGCGGTCTGGGCCGTGTCCTATCTGCGGCGCGACACGCGGCTGGGTCTGCGCGCGACGCTTGAGGCGCTGTCGGACACGGCGATACGGATGCTGGGCGTGACCGGGGCCTGTGCGGCGGCGGGGCTGGTGATTGGTGGCATCACCATGACCGGGCTTGCGTCGAAATTCTCCTTTGTGGCCTTTGCGCTGGCGGGCGACAGCGTCGTGCTGGCGCTGCTTCTGAGCGCGGCGGTGACGATCATTCTCGGGCTCGGCATGCCGACGCCCAGCGCCTATGTGCTGGCCGCGGTGCTTGTCGGGCCGACGCTGGTCAATGACTATGGGTTTCAGGAGCTGAACGCGCATCTCTTCCTGCTCTATTTCGCGGTGATGTCGGCGATGACGCCACCGGTGGCGGTGGCGGCCTATGCGGCGGCGGCCATATCGCTGGCCAATCCGTTGCGGATTGCGGTGATCGCGATGCGGTTTTCGATCGTGGCCTTCCTCGTGCCCTTCATGTTCGTGATCAACCCGCTGATGCTCAGCCCCTTTGCGAGCCTTGAGGCCTTTGCCACCAGCCTCGCGGCGGTGCTGGCCTGTATCCTCATCGCCTTTGGCAGCGAGTGGCACGGGACGGGCAAGACCGCGCCGCTGGTGCGGCTGGCCATGTTTGGCGCGGCCTTTCTGCTCGCGGTGCCGCTGCTCTGGCCCAAGCTGCTGGGCGCGGTGCTTGGCGCGGCGCTCTTGATCTATTGCCTGCGCGTGTTTTGTCAGATGAGCCCCGGCGCGGCGACCCAACCGTAACCTTTTACTTTTCGGCCCAGAGGGCCACCTGATCATCGAAAGGATCACCCAATGTTGCTGGATCTTCGCAAAATCAACCAGTTGATCGACCTCTGGCTGGATGAAGACGTGAATTACTATGACCTGACGGCCAAGATCATGGTGGATGATGATGCGGTGGCCAAGTTTGGCATGAACGCGCGCGAGCCGATCACTCTCTCGGGGATCAAGATTGCCGAGATGATCTTTCGCAAAATGGACCCGGAGTGCACGTTCGAGAGCAAGCGCCGCGATGGCGACAAGATCGACACTGGCGAGACTTTTGCAGTTATCACCGGCAATGCGCAGGCGCTTTTGACGGCCGAGCGCGTGGCGCTCAACCTCGTGCAGCGGATGTGCGGGATTGCCGGGCTCACGGCGCAATATGTTCAGGAGATCGAGGGCACCAAGGCGATCCTTCTCGACAGTCGCAAGACGACCCCGGGGCTGCGCATGCTTGAGAAATACGCGGTGACCTGTGGTGGCGGGCGCAGTCACCGGCTCGGCCTCGACAACGGGATCATGCTCAAGGACAACCATATCGCGGTGGCAGGCGGCATTCGCGCCGCGGTCGAGCGGGCCAAGGCCTATGCGCCGATGCTCACCAAGATCGAGGTGGAATGTGACCGGCTCGATCAGGTGGATGAGGCGCTGGCGGCCGGGGTCGATGTGATCATGCTCGACAATATGAGCAATGATGACATGCGCGAAGCAGTCAAGATCGTCGGCGGGCGCATTCCCCTCGAGTGTTCGGGCGGTGTGCGCCTCGACACGATCCGGGGCAAGGCCGAGACCGGCGTCGATTATGTTTCGGTCGGGCGGATCACCCAATCGGCCACCTGCGTTGATATCGGGCTCGATGACGTCTGAGGCGATGAAACCCAAAGGCGTGGCCACAGCGCGGGGCACGCTCTTTGTCATTGTCGGCCCAAGCGGCGTCGGCAAGGACACGCTGATCGATGGCGCGCGCGCGGCGCTCGGGCAGAGCCATTGGTTCCGCTTTGTGCGCCGGGTCATCACACGGCCCGCCGACAGCGGCGGCGAGGAGCATATCGCGATCAGCGAGGCGG
>TARA_R100000789_G_scaffold65742_1_pt1 | contig 11844 bp, 13 predicted proteins | sample TARA_R100000789 | Tara Oceans TARA_R100000789 (sample SAMEA2623403) | marine metagenome | biome: marine biome (ENVO:00000447); feature: mesopelagic zone (ENVO:00000213); material: "saline water (ENVO:00002010), including plankton (ENVO:xxxxxxxx)" | depth 450 m
CCAGCAGACCGTCTTCGCCGACAACCGCGTCGACGATGCCGCCATCGCCGGTCACCGTGTCCAGAACGCCATCGTCGCCCACAACGATGCCCGCCTTGTCGGCGATGGGTTCGATACTCGTTTTCGGCTCGGATTTAGGCAATTGAACCGATGCGATCTCAACTTCTTCTAGGAGATCCAAGTCGGCAGTACCTGTTACGGGTGGTACATCCGCGGCCACCTCTAGCGGAGCTTTCGAAGTAGGAACCGCGCCGATCGCATCCGCCACTGCGGCCCTTGCGATGTCTACCGGCGTCGGATCGTCTTCATCCCTCACATCTGCGAATGGAAAAGGTCCCGCGCCGACATCAATCTCGATCGTATCATCTGAGGTTACCTCGGCAGCTTCCAGCTCAGGACGCGCAACATCAGGCCCTGCCAGTGACTCCGACGGATCATGGCCGCCTACTCCGACCGCGTCACCCTTGACCCCTACAGCGTCGGGTCCTTTGGAACCGGACTGCGGAGCTACCTTCTTGTGGGGCACCTCATCCGCAACGGGAGTGCCCTGCAAAGCAATTTGACCCTCAGCAGTTGCGCTCTGCGTGGCCAGACCCATTCCAACCGCACCGGAGATGGCTGCTATCCCGGACTGGCCGGACTCCACACGCGTGGAAGCAGAGCCATCGCGATCGCGGGCCAGATAAGGCAGATCTTGCGACCCCTCAACCGCGAGCGGTTTGCTCGTCGAGTCGTTTTTATCCCTGCTGGCACCCAACTGGGTAATCCTTTCTCTAAGGTCCACTTTCGGATCACAGCTCGTACAGAATCGATTGCCTAAACCTTACGGAACAGCCCTCTTTCGTATGCATACAGAGCCCAACCCAGCATGTCCACATTCTTTAGTATGTATCAGGTTGGACTTGCCTTACAAAAAAGGGACAAAGCCAACGGAATAAGCAAAACGATTTCAAGGACCCGCGCACAATGACCGACATCAAGGTTCAGGCACGCAGTGTGCAGCTGGCACCGATCAGAAATCGCAAGCAGCATACGTCCCAGACGATCCAATTTTCGTCAATTTGAGGCGAGCGCGCTGAGGAATTGAGAATCCGGTCGAGGACGCCATACCGACAGAGCAAGACGCATTCCTTGCGGTCCCGCACGCTGTCAAAAGTTTGGGACCGCACAACAAGGAAAGACACGTTCCAAGGAAACATGAACCGCACTCCAAAACCGCATGCGCTATTGGAACGACGCGGTTCTAAAGGAGGTTGCGATGGCCCATCTGCCGAGATCGTGGCGACTCGAATTTTCAATGGAGGCGCGCGAGTTTCCGCAGCTTGCGACCAATACAACTCGCAGATAGGGTCAAAAGAAAACACCCGCCACAAAAAAAGGGCCTAATGAGGCCCTTGTCTAAATGGTCGGAGTGAGAGGATTCGAACCTCCGGCCCCTGCCTCCCGAAGACAGTGCTCTACCAAGCTGAGCTACACTCCGACCGTGGCGGGCGGGATAGCCGAGCCACGGTGTTTTGGCAAGGCTCAATCGACTTTGGGACCGCTGTCTTTCAAACCTTCGCCCCGGTCGCGTCGGAAAAACCGGACGCGCGGTATTATGCCGGTCTCAAACCGCGTACGCGACCGCAAAACCGGGCGGTTGGTCTGTGATTTACCCCCCTCACGCAGCACGATGTAGACACCGCTGGCAATGATGATCCCAGCGCCTACCATGGTCCACCTGTCGGGAAACTCATCAAAGAAAAACGCCCCCGTGAAGGCCGCCCAGATGATCTGCGAATACTGCATCGGCGCGACGACCACCGCCTCACCAGACTTGTAGGCCATGATCAGCATCGCCGAGGCGGCAAAGGCCATCGCCGACATCAGCGCCATGCCACCCAAGTCGATCGCCGGCATCGGCACATAAACAAACGGCAGCGCCGCCCCCATGACCAGAAAGTTGCACAGGATCGGGTAGAACAGCAAAACGACGCTGCGCTCATCCTGCCCGATCTTGCGCACGATGATCGAGGCCAATGAACTGGCAAAGGCCGCCGCCAGCGCAGCAAGGTGCCCAAGGCTGAAGTCCGTGGCCCCCGGGCGTAACACAACAAGGACGCCACACAGGCCGACCATCACGGCCGCGCCACGACGTATGCCGACCCTTTCGCCCAGAATTGGGATCGATAGCAGGGTAATCACCAGCGGGGCGGCAAAGAGGATCGCGTAGACCTGTGCCAGCGGCAGGACCGAAAAGGCATAGAAGGCCGAAAAGCCGGTGATCACGGCGGACACAGTCCGCGTCAACGTCCACCACGGATGGACCGGTCGCAGGGTTCCGGGTTGAGAATCGCGGATCAGAATCAGGGTCACCAGAGGAAAGGCGAACAGTCCGCTAAAGAACACAATCTGCACGGGACTATAGTTCGCCCCCAGCAATTTCACGATTACATCGTGAAACGAATATGTAGCAAAAGCGAGCAGCGCCATCACAGCGCCTTTGGCATTCGGGGACATAGGGGATTCCGTGAACTAGAGTCGGTGCCGAGGCGCATGTTACCGCAATCACATGCGGGACGGGCACCGATGGCAAGGGGGGGCGGCGGCTTTTTCCGTCTCGCAGCCTGTTCAAGGGCAGGGGCGATCTGTCCAATCGTCGGATTCGCCGCGCCAGCATTGCTGCCGAAAGCCATAGGCCACCAGTCGCCATCTCCAGTCTTCGGTTTGGAGAAACTCCATCCGTCGCTGGATTGCCTTCACCGAATCGTCACCACCGCCCGAGTCGGTGAACACGATTGCCAGACGCCCCTCCTCGACTTTCGCCAACAGGTCAATCTGGGGGCGCCCCTCGGCGCTTTCGGGAAAGGACAGCAGCCAATCCATCATCAGGGTCATGGGCTGATCAACGACCTGTGTCGCCGGAAGTCGGAAATCGGAATACCCAGGCAGGATCTGGACTGTCTGGGCGGCCAAAGGACTGGCCAAGAGACAAGCAGACACTAGAAGGCGGCGCATGAGGAATCCTTTCGGTTGGTCAGAACCAGCCTGACCAACCGCTGCACCGCCGTCCAGTGCGCAAAGCGCGTCTTTATAAAGAGGCGTCCAGTGCCGCAATGACGGCATCGCCCATCTGGGTGGTCGATATCGGGTCAACGCCTTCTTCGCCCAGAAGGTCGGCGGTGCGGAAACCGTCGGCCAGCACCTTTTCAATCGCATCCTCAAGACGCGTGGCCTCGTCCCCGTTGTCAAAGCTGTAGCGCAGCGCCATTGCGAACGACAGAATACAGGCGATCGGGTTCGCCTTGCCCTGCCCTGCGATGTCCGGTGCCGACCCATGGACCGGTTCGTACAACGCCTTGGGGCGGCCGTTCGCCATCGGCTTGCCCAGTGACGCAGAAGGCAACATGCCAAGGCTGCCGGTCAGCATGGCGGCGGCGTCGGACAATAGGTCACCAAACAGGTTGTCGGTCACGATCACGTCGAACTGTTTGGGCCAGCGGCACAGCTGCATGGCACCAGCGTCGGCATACATGTGCGACAGCTCGACCTCGGGGTAATCCTTGCCCACCTCGGTCACGACCTCGCGCCAGAGCACGCCGGACTCCATGACGTTGGCCTTTTCCATCGAACACAGCTTTTTGCCCCGGCGCATCGCCAACTCGAACGCCGACCGTGCGACCCGGTCGATTTCCGATTCCGTGTACCGCTGGGTGTTAATGCCGACCCGTTCGTTGCCCTCTTCGATGATGCCGCGCGGCTCACCAAAGTAAATGCCGGATGTCAGTTCGCGCACGATCATGATGTCTAGACCGGCCACCACGTCTTTTTTCAGCGACGAGAAATCCGCAAGTGCGTCAAAGCACTGGGCCGGGCGCAGGTTGGCGAATAGATCCATTTCCTTACGCAGGCGCAGCAATCCGCGCTCTGGTTTGACCGAGAAGTCCAGCGCATCGTACTTTGGGCCACCCACAGCCCCCAGCAGTACCGCGTCGACCTCTTGTGCCTTGGCCATCGTTTCGTCGGTCAGCGGAGTTCCATGCGCGTCATAGGCGGCACCTCCGACCAAATCCTCGGACACGTCAAAGGCCAGGTCGCGCTTGGCGCCGTACCAGTCGATGACCTTGCGGACCTCGGCCATGACTTCGGGGCCGATGCCGTCTCCGGGCAGGATAAGAATCGAAGGGTTGGGCATGGTCGGCTCTCCTGTTCATAACGCTTGGGGCGTAGCCCGCGCGCGCCGTCGGGTCAATAACCCCCGCTCCTTGCCGGCTCAGTCCACCTGCGCCAGCAGCCCTTCGGCCAGCGCGTCCCACACGCGTCGGATGCGCGGAGTCTGCCGCACCGCCTCATGCGCGGCCAGCCATAGCGGCAGCGTCGGCAGCGGCACCTCTGGCAGCACCCGTTCTACAACAGGCTCTGCCAAACCGACGCGCAACTGGGCAACACCGATGCCACACCCCGCCCGGACCATTTCCCAATAAACGCTGTGATGGTCGGTGCGCGTAGCGAACCATTCGCGCTGCGCATCCATCCCCATCTCGCGCAGCCCCCGCAGGATCAGGTCCGATTGATCATACCCAACAAGATCGTGGTCAAAGAACTCGTGGAAACCCGCCGGACGGCCGCGGCGATCCAAATAAGTTTTGGCCGCGAACAGGCCCAGACTCAACTCTCCCAAATGGCGGGTCACAATGTCCAATTGCTCGCTGCGGTACATGCGCACGGCGATGTCAGCCTCGCGGTACAACAAGTTTTCAGAGCGGTCAGTTGGGACAAGATCAATCGTTATGTCAGGCTCTTCCTCACGCAGCTGTGCCAGGATGACGGGCAAGTAATGCTGCGCGGTAAAGACGCTGGCGGTGATACGGACCGGGCCGGACAGTTTTTGAGATCGCCCGGCGGCGGCAAGGCTAAACCCCTGCATCCCCTCGGCCATCCGGCGCGCGTGCGGCACCAGCGCCGCGCCTGCATCGGTCAGCGACAACCCGCGTGGTTGACGCTGAAACAACTCTAACTCCAGCGTAGTTTCGATCTGTCGGATCTGACGTCCCGCTGTGGGCTGAGAGATTGCCAGCTTCCGAGCCGCCTCGGACAAAGAGCCGGTGTCTGCCACTGTCAAAAAGGTCTGGACCAAAGACCAGTCGAGTTTTGCAAGAGCGCCATCCATTCATTCATGAATACACGCCCTGCGCATTCTGGCAATTCCTCGAATCTCATGAATAGCCGATGGTTCGCTCAAGCCAGATAGGAGGATGCAGTTGTGGTTGGAACAGTCTTGATTCTGGGTGGGAGCGGTCGCTTTGGACGCAATGCGGCAGAGGCGTTCTGGAACGCTGGCTGGCATATCCGTCTGTTTGATCGCGCCAGCGACGACCTTGCACAAGCGGCGCAGGGTGCGGATGTGATAGTGAACGGCTGGAACCCCGCCTACCGCGACTGGGCGGCTCAGGTTCCGGTGCTGACGCAGCAGGTGATCGCGGCGGCGCGCACGGCTGGCGCGACTGTGATCGTTCCGGGCAACGTCTATGTATTTGGCAAAGATGCCCCCGAGGCGTTCGGCCCCAATACCCCCCATGACGCACGAAATCCGCTGGGCCGCATTCGGGTGGACATGGAGGCCGCGTATCGCACCTCCGGCGTGCCTGTGATCCTGCTGCGGGCGGGCGATTTTCTGGACACCGCCGCCTCAGGCAACTGGTTTGACCTGCAAATGGCCCCGTCGCTCCGCAAAGGAGTGCTGACCTATCCAGGCAATCCAGATGTACCGCATGCCTGGGCCTATCTACCTGACATGGCGCGCGCCGTTGTCGCGCTGGCAGAGAGGCGTGAGCATCTGCCCCGATTTGCCGATATCGCCTTCCCCGGTCTTACCCTGACGGGCCGGGAAATGGCGGCGCAGTGTGGCAAGATTCTGGACCGCCCGGTCCGAATCAGGCGCATGGCGTGGTGGCCGCTGCGGCTGGTCAGCCCGGTCTGGAGGATGGGCGCAAAACTGCTGGAAATGCGCTATCTCTGGGACAAACCGCACCACCTGTCCCGTGACAAGTTCGATGCGCTTTTGCCAGACTTTGTCGAAACAGACGTGGCTGAGGCGCTGGCCTCGGCGATTGCGCCGGTCCTTAGCGCAGCACCAGATCGACCCAGACAAGGCCATGCCGACCAAGATCAGGCGACGGCGGCGTGACACCGTTTTCGCCGACGGTCACAGAGCGGTCTGGCAGGACATAGCTAACCCGCATCGGGCCGGTGCTATCCCAAGCGACGGTTTGAACGCCCGGCATCGGGTCTTGCAGGCGTGGATGCGTCAGCAGGGTCCGTGCCGCCTCGTGCAGGCCATTGCCGCGCTCGGGATCAAGATTGAGATTGCCGATCACCGCCACAGGCCCTTCGGGGATTGGCCCGTGATCGCCGTTCAGAACATGCGCCCAAAACAACACTTCGTCCCGGTTGCGCCGCCCGTTGCGGTCCTCTGGGCCGTCAAAAACCGGCGGTGTGGCCCCCAGCGTCAGAAGGGTCAGATCCCCGTCAGGCGCTGCAACACGCACCGCCCAAAAGGTCGAACTGGACAGGCGCTGAATTGCGAAGGCCGGATCATCCTTTGCAATGGTGCTGTCGTGGGTATCCTTCCACAGGATTTTGCTATGGTCGGCCAAGAGATCGACTGGAAACCGCGACAGGACCGCCATACCCCCCTGCCCGGAAAACCAGCCGAACCCCTGTGCATCCCGTGGGCCGCCGCGTCGCCCGTCGCCGTCAATGTCCAAATCCGTCGGCATCCCGGTATTGGGTCGCACGGACAACTGGTGTGGATAGTCCAATCCGGTCTCTTGCAGCACATCGCGCAATTTGGACAAGGTGACCAGACCCGCGTCATAGTCGATATCAGTCAGGACCAGCACATCAGGCGCTGTTGACATGATTGGCGACAGGTCCGGCACGACCTTGTCGAAATCAGCCAGCATCAACCCGGGGCCCTTGCGACTGAAGTCGCCATGCCATGTTGCAACCCGCAACGGGTCCGCACATGCCGCACAGGCGACCAGCAAGTAACTGAGGAACAGGATCAGGCCACCTGCAAATCCGCCTGGGCGTAGGCGCGGCGACGCTTCTCCTCGATCAGATCTGCGATACGCATCAGCGCCACCCCCCTCATGATCAGGCTTGCTGGCAGAAAGGCCCATGCACTTATCGTCCAAATCAACGTTTGCGGATCGGCCAGCGCAAGCGGAGTTGCATAGACCGCTGCGGCCTTCAGGACCGCCGGGATCATGAATGGCAGAAGAAACCCTAAGGCGACGTTAACGTGACTGTCGCGCTTGAGCCGCATCAGGATGTCCCCGCCGGTCGTGGGATCAAACAGCGGCAAGTTGATCCAAAAGTTGAAGGCCCCCGAACGCAACGGCCAATCGAGCAGCCGAACAAGGGCGACAAAGCTCAGCAGAGTGACAAGTGAGATGACATAGGCCAGCCCGGCAAGCGACCGGATCTTATCGGTTGCCCCATCATCTGACGCCACCAGCAGCATCAGACGCACCGGCGAAAACGGGAAATCCATCGCCGCACCGATCATCGTACCAAAACCGACCAACGCCTCTGTCAAGGGGGTGGGCACCGTGTCGCCCCGGCAAATCAGCGTCAACAGTCCCACTGTGATTGCAATAGACGCGAACCGGATGCGGTTGAATGGCGGTGCGGCGCGGAACTCGATCAAGGAGGGCGATTCTGCGACGTATTCGACAAAGGTGAGGATCGCGGCGAGCAAGCCGATCAGGGCAATTATTTGTGTGGTTTCGACCCGAGTCCCCGGCAGCAACAGCGCCGGGGTTGCCACCAGCAATGCAACAAGGAACGCCCGCGCTATAGCGGCCACCATTCGCGATATCACAGCTCTGCCCTTTCGATCCGGACGGCCGCGATACGATGCCGCGCCCTTGTTCCATCCCGAGCCCGCGCTTTGTGGCGGGTTGCCTCAATCTTGCCCAAGTTTTGCCTCCTTTGCCTCAATTGCTCAAGCGGTCAAGGAAGGCTTGCGCAGTATCATGGCCGTTTCACGAAGGCAGTGGTGCGCGATTGCATCATTTCCCGGGCACAAATCAGGCACTTCAAGAGTGCGTCGCAATATGTTGTGGTAAAAGGAAATTCCACCACAACAAGGTCAGCAGCTACGGCGGTGAGCAGTTTACGGTTTCGAAAGGATTTGGGCAAGTAAGACCTGTGGCGCAGGAAATGCACCTCTCCCGCATACCCGCGGGAGAGGTGTTTCACTCTGTCAGACCCAAGGACGCGCCTGAGCGGCCTGCACCTCGAACGTGTCGATGGAGGAAACCTTCTCCATCGACAGACCGATGTCGTCGAGACCATTCAGCAGGCAGTGCTTTTTGAAGGGGTCGATCTCAAACGAAAAACTTTCACCGTCCGAAGAGGTCACGGTCTGCGCCTCAAGGTCGACGATCATACGTGCGTTCGATCCCTTTTCGGCATCCTTCATCAGCAGATCGACCGCCTCACGCGGCAGGGCGATAGGCAGAATGCCATTCTTGAAGCAGTTGTTGTAAAAGATGTCAGCAAAGCTGGTGGAGACAACCGCCTTGATGCCGAAATCCTTCAGCGCCCACGGCGCATGTTCCCGCGATGACCCGCAGCCAAAATTGTCACCGGCGACGATGACCTGCGCCTCACGATACTGCGGCTTGTTGAGGACAAAGTCGGGGATCTCGTCTCCGTTGTCGTCAAACCGCATCTCATCAAAGAGGTGAACGCCCAGACCCGAGCGTTTGATTGTTTTCAGGAATTGTTTGGGGATGATCATGTCGGTGTCGATATTGACCAGCGGCATAGGCGCCGCGATCCCGGTGAGCTTTTCGAATTTGTCCATGTCAAAGCATCCTTGGCTTTAGTTAAGGGGCAGGGGTCGGTCTGGACGCCCGGCTTTTGCCGGGGCTGTCGACTCGACCTGCCGCAGGATTTCAGAGAATTGGCGCACCCAGGCCGCGACGGCCGGGGACGACGAAGTCAACACGGTGGGTCGGGCATGGAAGGACGCGCCTTCCGCAACGGCACCTTTTCTCCCAAAAGGAACATTCACGCATGACGACTCTACCCTTGCGGGAATCGTCGCCTCGGGCAAAGCTGAGGTGGCCGCCATTTTGACGGCTGTCCTTTGGATTGGGAGATCAGAATGAAAACCTTTGCAGCAACAGTCTTTCTTGCCTTTACCGCGACCTCTGCCCTTGCAGGCAGTCACTCTGGTGCAAGCACCTTTCAGAACACCTGTTCGAACATTGCGTTCCAATATGGGTCGGACGGCAGCGCCCAGATCGCCGCTGTTTGCCTGAAGGCCAACGGCATGCCAAACCAGACCAGCATCGCGATGCCGCCGATTGGCAACAACAACGGCATGCTGGAGATGGGCGGGAATGCCGCGACCTTTCAGATGAGCTGTGGCAACATCATGCTGGAGGCCGAGGTTGATGGCGTCACGCTTTACGCGAACTGCCGCACGAGCAGCGGCGAGTTCATGGAAACCTCCATCCCTGTTTCCGGCATCAACAACTCGGATGGTACTTTGACCAACTGAGGGTTGACTAGCAGCGTAACGTGGGGCGTCCCGACCGGGACGCCCCTTTGCCATCCGCATCACACCAACTCGCGCACGTCGGTGATGTGGCCGGTGACTGCTGCCGCCGCCGCCATCGCGGGCGACATCAGGTGCGTGCGACCGCCGCGCCCCTGACGACCCTCAAAGTTGCGGTTAGAGGTTGCCGCGCAACGCTCTCCCGGCTTCAGCTGGTCAGGGTTCATGGCAAGGCACATGGAACAGCCCGCAAGACGCCATTCAAAACCGGCCTCCTTGAAGATGTCGGCCAGCCCCTCTTCCTCAGCCTGCGCGCGGACAAGACCCGAGCCGGGCACGATCATCGCGCGCATGCCTTCCTTGATCTTGCGACCTTTCAGGATTTCCGCAGCGGCGCGCAGATCCTCGATCCGGCCATTGGTGCATGAGCCGATAAAGACCGTGTCGATGGCGATCTCTTTCAGCGGTGTGCCCGGTTTGAGATCCATGTAGTCCAGCGACCGCTGGGCTGCGGCGACCTTGCCACCTTTGAAACTGTCGGCAGAGGGGACCAGCGCGCTGATCGGCAGTGCGTCCTCGGGCGATGTGCCCCAGGTCACTGTGGGTTCGATCGACTCGCCCGCGATGGTCAAAACCTTGTCCCACGCCGCGTCATCGTCGGAGAACAGGGTCTTCCACCAGTTCAGCGCCGCTTCCCACTGGGCGCCTTTGGGCGCATGCGGGCGGCCCATTACATAGTCATAGGTCGTTTGGTCCGGCGCGATCAGGCCAGCACGGGCACCGCCCTCAATCGCCATGTTGCAGACGGTCATGCGGCCTTCCATCGACAGGTTGCGGATCGCTTCGCCGCAATATTCGATGACATAGCCAGTGCCGCCCGCAGTGCCAGTTTCCGCGATAATGCGCAGAACGATGTCCTTGGCGGTGACACCGGGGCTAAGCTTGCCGGTGATCTCGACCTTCATGTTCTTGGATTTCTTCTGGATCAGCGTCTGTGTGGCCAGCACATGCTCGACCTCTGACGTGCCGATACCATGCGCCAACGCGCCAAATGCGCCATGCGTCGCGGTGTGACTGTCACCGCACACAACTGTCATTCCCGGCAGGGTCCAGCCCTGTTCGGGGCCGACGATGTGGACGATGCCCTGACGGATGTCGGACACCGGGTAATAGTGAATGCCAAAATCCTTGGCGTTCTTGTCCAGTGCGGCCACCTGAATGCGGCTGTCTTCGGGCATTTGGTCGGGATCATCGCGGCCCGCAGTGGTGGGCACGTTGTGATCCGGCACCGCAATGGTCTTGTCTGGCGCACGCACTGTGCGGCCCGCCATGCGCAGCCCTTCAAAAGCCTGCGGGCTGGTAACCTCATGCACAAGGTGGCGGTCGATATACAGAAGGCAGGTGCCGTCATCGTCCTCATGGACGACGTGGGCATCCCAGATTTTGTCGTAAAGCGTCTTGGGGGACATAGGTCCTCTCCCGTTTGTTGGCGTATGGCTGATCGGAAAGGGGCGCCTGTAGAGCGCAGGCAATCAGGTGCGCGACTGTAGCCGGGCCAGCACGGTGTGCGTGGCGCCGTAAAAACGTTCGCGCAGGCGGGCGCGGTCAGTCCTGTCGACATGGGGTGTCATGGGGAAGCCTGATACAGCCTGCCGCAGATTCCCGCAAGAGACGCCGAACCACGCAGGAAGGCGCCAGTGGGACCGGACAAACTGACGCGCCCCCCTTGCCCGACAGCCCTTATTACACCAGTTTTCGGCGGTCTGCGGTTAAGCCGCGTCAGTCATCCGTAAATCGTAATCCGATACCCGGGCCTTCCCGCTCTCGGTTCTTTGAGTTTTTGAGGCACCCGATGCGTAGCGCATTGAACATCGTCAATCTTGTGTTGATCGCCGTCCTGCTGATGGCGGCGGTCAGCGTACAGGCCCGAGTCGAGGCAAGCGGTATCATTCCGCTGACGACCTTGGCGTACTAGACGGGGCCTCTGGCCCGCCATTCCGCGTGGAATGATGTCACAAGTTGCCTACCCCGCCGCCCAGACCGGGCGGCGTTTCGCGATTGGATCCCAAAGCATGCGGATCAGGGCGCGTCAGCCCAAAGGTCGGTCGACAGATACTTGAGCCCGCTGTCACACAGTACAATGCCCGCCGTCTTGCCCCGCTCTGTCCCGCGCAACAACTGCGCCGCAGCGGCAAGGTTGGCCCCGGCGGAATAGCCCGCAAACAGCCCCTCAGTCCGGGCCAACAGGCGGGCGCAATCACGCGCCTCTGGTCCTGTAACGGCTACAG
>TARA_R100000789_G_scaffold100127_1_pt1 | contig 11835 bp, 11 predicted proteins | sample TARA_R100000789 | Tara Oceans TARA_R100000789 (sample SAMEA2623403) | marine metagenome | biome: marine biome (ENVO:00000447); feature: mesopelagic zone (ENVO:00000213); material: "saline water (ENVO:00002010), including plankton (ENVO:xxxxxxxx)" | depth 450 m
CGGGTCGGCTCCAATCGACATGCCACCGATGGCGTCAAACTCGAATTCGTCGAGGAGATCCCACAATCCCTGACTGACCAGTCGTAAACCTTCGGCATGCAGAGTGACCTGCTTCCCATCGAGGTAATATTTGGCTTTTCGGCCTGAAACGAGGGTGAAATCGCCGAATTTCAGGGCTCTTTCCCGGAGTAATTCGGCTAATCGGGTGGGATTGCTCATGGTTTGGATGCCTTGTCACGATTGGGAGCGGATTCAAAATTGGACCGAATGGATCATTCCCGTTAGAATACTGATCGATCCAAAGCCACTCCTCTGCTATACTGAATACATACGGAAACATAGCAGATCATCCGCCGTTCCAAAAGTTGAGAGCCTTGCTCATGCAGATTTCTCGCCGACAAGCCCTGGCTGGCCTGGGACTATTACTAGTCCCAAACATGCCAGTATACGCTCGAAAACAGGATCCGAAAGTCAAACTGGCTGTCGGTCGTGCACTTGATTATCTCGTGCGCACGCAAAAACGTCAGGGTTACTGGGAAGCCAATGGCGGACAATATCGGGTCGCGATGACGGCTCTGTCCGGCATGGCCCTGTTGTGTGAAGGTTCGACGACCAATCGCGGGAAATACGCCAAAACGGTCCGCTCAGCCGTTGATTATCTGGTTGATATGTCTCAACCGAATGGTTTGATCGGCTACGAGAAAGATTACCACTACACATATGGTCACGGCTTTTCGATGCTGTTTCTCTCGCAGATTCTCGGAGAAGAAGAAGGGGCAGAGCGTCGAAAGAATTTGTTGAGAGTGCTGAATAATTCGGTCAAATTCAGTGGATATGCCCAAACGACCCGCGGCGGCTGGGGCTATGTCTCCGCTAAAGATGGCGGGGATTTTGATGAGGGCTCGACCTGTATCACCCAGGTACAGGGGCTGCGTGCGTGTCGCAATGCGGGAATTCCAGTCGCAAAAGAAATTATCGATCGAGCCAAGCAGTACATTAAAGACTGCACCACTCCGGAAGGGGGCGTACAATATTCGATTCGCGGCGGAGGCGCTCGACCGCCCATCACAGCGGCAGCAGTCGCCGCTATGTACAGTGCTGGCGAATATGATGAATCTGACCACGTCGAAAAAATGCTTGAGTTCTGTAAGGAAAACATCTGGCCGAATGAAGGGGGAAGCTCTAATTACTTCGGCCACTGGCACTATACACACTACTACTATTCTCAGGTGATGTATCGAGATGAAATGGTATGGCCGAAATATTTTGAGGATATTTCCAGGCAGATTCTTCCGAAACAGAATGCGTCGGGAGCGTGGAAGGAAGGGCATATTGGTGATGTCTATACGACTGCCATCAATGCCACCATTCTGCAGCTCGAAAATGGTTATGTGCCGATTTATCAGCGATAACCAGGTAGGACAGGCTTCCAGCCTGTTTCATAGTGCCTCCATCTTGATTAGATCAGACAGTTGAATAGTTCCGATCGAATCTTCAAAATACAAATAGACAAATTGCTCACCATTCAGGCTGAAAATCCAATGCACGACACAACTGAATCCCATCCCAACTATCTGACGATCTTCTTCTGCCTGTGTGGACTGACGCTTGCTTCGGTTGTGCTGGATCTGTTTTCCAGTCCTACCTGGAAGGTTACGATTGGTTCTCTAGTGATGCTGGTCGCTGCGGCCAAGGCGGGATTGGTCATGCTGTTCTTCATGCATTTGAAATATGAACGAAACTGGAAGTACGCCCTCTTGATGCCTACCGTCATTCTTTCGATGGGCATGATCCTCGCGTTCCTGCCTGATATTTCTCTGCACTACTATCCTCTGGATGTTCCCCAAGTGTCGGAAGTCATTGGTGAGAGTTCTCATTGATTTCATATGGAATAGTTTGATTTGGACTCATTCCCAGTTGATTTCCGTCACACGGTAATTCTGAGACTCAGAATAGTCGATTTCACAATAAAAAGGCTCGCATTCTCAACGAGAAATGCGAGCCTTTATTTTTCATGTTACACGACGGCGAATACTAAAACTCACCAATGACGTTGTTATCATTGCGGCTCAGCAGGTTTTCGAAAACGACGTTGTTATGAGCCGTGTTGGGAGTGTGCTCAATGTTTTCGCTGATAAAGCGAATGGAGCCGTCAGCCAGCATGAATTGAGCTCCCCCTTTGTGCAGAGAGCTGAAACCGTACTTACAGTTGTCAGACTGTGGTGAAGTCAGTCCCCCGCCAGTGATACCGGAACCGCTGTCGTTGATTCCAACACGTCCATTGGCAAACAAGGCACGCAGGTTGCGGGTTTGTCCAGAATTAGAACCGAAGACGACCCCGGCATCACATTGACGCTTAGCTCCACCGGAATTATTCAATTCCCAGGAACGTTCTCCAACAATGATGGTGTTGCTGGTTCCGTCAGTGATATCTCGGAATTGGATTTTGGAATTCTGCCAGAAACATCCGTTGGCATTGGCACCGGTTTCAAAAAAGACAGGTTGTTGAGTGTCTGGGGCGGTGATTGTATCCAAACCAAAGCTTGAGTTGTTTCCCACGTAGTTAGTGGTGGCAACGTCGCGAGCTGTAGGAACGGTGTCGTTGAGTTGTGAGCGGTTATTAATATCGGGACCGCTGTCGGACGGACATTTGAGTGGTCCAATAGGTTGGGCCATCTGTCCTCGAGTCGTTGCATTGGCAAGGGCGACTGGCAACTGGATATTCCCGACATTCATGGCATCGAACAGAGCTGATTCTTCCATCTGTGGGAACAGATACGTCTGCCAGCCCCAGAAACTCTGGGCTTCAGTTGTGCCCGTTGAAAATTGACGGACATAGCCAGGAGGGAAGGTGTTGAAGGTGTCGTGATAGTTGTGGATGGCCAGACCGAGTTGTTTGAGGTTGTTTTTGCAGGAACTTCTGCGAGCGGCTTCCCGAGCCTGCTGGACGGCTGGCAGCAACAGGGCGACCAGAATGGCAATGATGGCGATGACAACGAGCAGCTCAATCAGGGTAAACCCGCGGCGACCTTTGGAAGGGACGTACATTCATTTTCCTAAATACTAAAGTGTGTGTAGACAAAGAGATTCCACTGGTTGTTATATATCCCTCTGTTTCAAGAAGGGATTATTCAACTTCAGGTGGGCCTGATTTGTCAGGTAATGGCGAGGCAGTTGGCAGGAGTTTAATATCAAATTCCGGCAAGCAATACGCAAAATGATATTGCCCGATATTAGACGCAATGAAACTCAAAAATCTTCTGAAAAAAACTCCGATTTCAGAAAAATTTCAAAAATAATTTTGGGACCGAAAAAAAGAGACGTCATAAGTGACTGCGTTTGCATTTTTTGTGCTGAATCAATGCAACAACATGCAGATATAATCATCAGCTTGTCTGAATTTTCGACCTTTTTAATACTACGGTCGATTGATCGCCTGTTCTCGCTCTTTTGCTGTTTGCTCGCAGATTGATCGCAGCAATTGAATCTGAGATTCCGTCAGTTTCTGTCCCCGCCGACTCATCGCGATGTTTGCAGTCTGGCAAGAGGCGTCGAAATCGACCTGATCATCCAGCTTGCCGTGCCATAATCGTGTGAAGCTGGGGATGTGCTTAGGGCAGAGTCTTCCAGCTGGCAGCACCATCGACATCACACCAATATTCGAACCCGTATTAAATAAGGTGCCGATGGCGGTTTTAGCGTGATCCCCGATCAGGCAGCCGATTTTCTTTTCGCCTGTCGAAATGAAGTCGGTTCCTAACGGAAATTTCACATTCGAATAATCATTCTTCAAGTCGCTGTTGGATGTCAATGCTCCCAGATTGGCCCACGGGCAGACGTAGCTGTGGCCGAGGAATCCATCGTGGTATTTATTGGAGTAGCCCTGCATGATGCTCGCTTCAACTTCCCCCCCCACCCGGCAGACTGGCCCGAGTGAGGTTTCCCCGCGGATATTGGCTCGAAAGAGTTGCGTTTGTTTGCCGATGTAGCAGGGGCCTTCGAGTCGGGTAAACGATTGGATGATGGCTCCTTCCTCGACAATCACAGGCCCATTCTCGGAATTGATTGAAACAAACGGTTCCAGTTTGGCGGTTGGGTGAATATAGATTTGCTGCGGATTTGATTCACGACTGCACAATCCGGAAACATCTTGGCCTTGGCCTGCCAGCTTTTCAGCCTGCAAAACGAAATCGAGATGAATCAGGTCTCCATTGTATTTGACCAGATCCCAGGGAAACTGCAGTTGTGGTTTTGAATCCGAGGCCGAGTGATCACTCGTATCAAACGTCTGAACAACTGCAGAGAGCGTGTCGAGTTGAGAAGCCTCTTTCCGTCTTACAAATGCAAATGGGAAATCAGTCTCTGGATTTTTCATCTCGTCGTCCCAGAATTCGAGCAGAATTCGGGGGTCTCCCAGCCAGGTGCCATCGACAATAAGGGTGTCTTCAGCATTGATCCACTTAATGTCATTGACGGCTGCTTCCGGAAATTCTTCCTGATAGACAGCCTGCAGCTCGTCCCGCACAATCACGCCCCACTGATTGACCGGCAATGTCTCCAGCAGCCGTTGTCTCAGCGAACGTGTCCCACACAGGAGTTCAAAGACCGGACGCATCAGGGCAATCGGCGTAAATCGTGTGGCAATTGAGGGTTCGACAATTAATAGTCGCATTTTAATATCCAGTTCAGCATGTCGGTTTTTGGCTTACGACATCATAAACGGTTCTGGAGAGGCGTCCAGTATGCTGCTGGATCGAACATTCTGGGGGCTACGCTACACCCCGAACCCAGCCATCCCCCCAAAAGAATATGAAATTACAAGTACGAAGCGCAAGCGAGTGAGTCGAAATCGATAAAAACACTCGCTTGCGCTTCGAGCTTGTATGTAATAGGTTCGTTTCCTCTCATCTCCAGAGATTCGAACCTGTTGATGTGTTCCGGGCAACCACGTGAGTTAGTTGAGCAGGCACTTGATTGGCGATATACTTCTTCATTGACTGCCTTGATGAAGGAAGCATGCGGTACTTCTGTGTATGGTGCCGTGCCCGGGGTTTGTTTCCGGGATTTTGAGAAAACTCTGTGTAAAAACACCAGAAAGGGGAACTCGCCGTGGCTGCAGTTCGTGTTGGTATTAATGGTTTTGGGCGTATTGGTCGTATTTCTTTTCGAGCCATGGCTGCTCGTCCAGAAGAATTCGATATTGTCGCAATTAACGATCTGGGCGATCCTAAAGCTCTCGCCATGCTGCTCAAATACGATTCCGTTCAGGGTCGTTATCCTGGAACTGTCGAAGTCGATGGCGATTCTCTCGTTGTTGACGGCAAGAAGATCAAGGTGATTGCTCAGCGAAATCCTGCTGAACTGCCTTGGAAAGAAATGAATATCGATGTGGCCCTGGAATCGACCGGATTCTTCACCGCACGAGCCGGCAATGGCAAACCGGGATACGACAGTCACCTCGAAGCGGGTGCCCGTAAAGTGGTTCTGTCTGCACCTGCCAAAGACAATGTCGACCTGACGGTTGTGATGGGCGTGAATGACGATCAGCTTTCAGCCGATCACAAGTGCATCTCCAACGCGAGCTGTACAACAAACTGCCTGGCTCCGATGGCCAAAGTACTTCAGGAAAACTTCGGTATCACGAGCGGACTGATGACTACCATTCACGCTTACACGAACGATCAACGCGTGTCCGATCAGTATCACTCTGATCCTCACCGTGCTCGTGCCGCTGCGTTGAACATCATTCCAACTTCAACCGGAGCTGCTAAAGCTGTCGGGCTGGTTCTGCCATCCGTTAAAGGCAAACTGACCGGGATCAGCCTGCGAGTTCCTGTTCCTTCAGGAAGTGTGACCGACCTGGTTGCCGTTCTGGATAAAGATGTCACTGCCGAAGAGATCAACAGCAAAATGAAAGAAGCTGCTGAAGGTCCTCTCAAGGGCATTCTGTACTACAACGAAGACCCGATCGTCTCCAGCGACATCGTCGGCAGCACGTACAGCAGCATCTTCGATTCCGGCTGGACGAGCGTGATCAATGGCAACATGGTCAAAGTCCTCAGCTGGTACGACAACGAATACGGCTACTCCTGCCGCACAGCCGACCTGATTGCAAAAATCGCCGGCCTGTAATTCGCAGGCGAAGCTGACATTAGAATATCCGTTCCGTATAGTCATTGACTGTGCGGAACGTTTTTTATGGACCGTGAAAATTACTGGCGAGCCGAGTCAGTCATGGCGGTGTAGGTTCGAGTCGTAGGGAAATCACGGCTCTTGAGCAAGAATAGTGAACTTCGCTGTCGAAATTAAATCGACAGTATTCTCTCCAGCATCGCTATCTTCCACTATGAAATAAATTCTTGCGTTATAGTCACCTGGAACAAAATTCCTGGAGTTAACAATATGATCATCATCAATAATCCGTTTCTCTGTGATGGCGTAGCAAGGCCATTCCCAACCCCTCTCCTGATCTCCAATATCCCAAGTCTCCTCGGTCGTTGTGTGGTCAACTGGTCGTAAGGAAACCACAAGTCCAGAGACAGCCCCGGGAGGAATCGTCTTCATGACGGGATACAGATGACCTGTGAACAGTAGCGTCTCTCCAATACGAACAGTGTGCTGATTATCTGCGACGGGCTTGCCATTGAGCAACAACTCCCAATCATCGATACGTGCCGGGTTAAAATGAGCAGGCCGCTTATTTAGCAAGGAAAGAGGACCATGGTCGAACTTATCTTCGAAGGGTGGGTACGCTAACCAGCCCCATGCCAATAACAGGAGAAAAGCTGCAATACTCAGCTTCACCCATTTATTCTTAAACTTGTCCAAATCACTCATCTCCGAGGCTGAGCGTCTCGCCACCGCGTCGAGTTCCCGCAGCCCACCAGATGTCGCGACTGATATTTTCTGAAACGAAACGTACAGAACTATCTGCCATGGCCACATTCACACCCCCCGGATGTAGACTGCGGGCTGAGAGTGGGAAATTCAGATTCGAATCGAAAGGTCGTCCATTGGTACAACTGTTGTTGTTGGGGGGCAAAATGTGATTGTACCGTATTGCCTGATACTGCCTGACGCGTGGCGAGCCCGCATGGAATTCACAGTCATCGGCCATAGCAGTAAGATCGTCGCGAGGAGTCTCTGTGAGAAGAATCAGACGATTCCATAAATGAGGGTAGTCGCTCCAATCAACATCATTAACATGAAAAGAGGGCAGCGCCAGGCGCTCGGAGACCGCAGCCGTGTTGGAAAGTCCGTCTTTGATATCGGCATCGCTAATATACACAACTGTCCACTCGGTGAGACTCGTCCGATACCCCCCGGAAAAACCATCGCCTCTCCCTGCGTAACCTTCTCTTTTCAATCCGGTATTACCGAAATAGGAGCAAAAATTGCCAGTACGAATCTCTCCTGTAGTCATTGCATCAGTGGGACACATGTAGAGTGAAGATTTGGAGAACCGATCGGGATCGGGAGATTCAATCAAATCTGCAATTCGCAAATGAAAGTGTCCATTAATATCGGGAAAAACACCGTGAATGCTGAGATATTGATGCTGCGCGAGCATGATCTGATGAAGATTCGACTTACAGTGAACCCGTCTCGCGGCTTCTCGTGAAGTCAGGACTGCAGGGAGTAATAACGCCAGTAACAGCGAAAAGATGCCAATTACAGTCAACAGTTCAATAAGACTGAATCCAGAGCGTATACTTCGCAGATGTAGGTGGGGCATGATTTCTCGACCACCATGTGGTCTCAATTTGTACATTGACAGAAATTGAGTCCTGAGTATGCACATCGTAACCCTTGGAAATCAATATCAATCGTCTCGAAATCAAAATTCAACAGTTACTGGGTTTCTTGCTTTTATCAAACTATATACATTCTTCAGACTTCTTATGACTTCGACAACTCTTCGACATTCTGTTAGCTACCCTGCTGAAGCTGAAAATTGAATTAATGTTCCGTATAGTATTTAACTGTGCCGAACTTTTTTAATGGAGTCACAGGCATGACATCCGAATTTTCCATCGCAAGTGTTGAACGGGGTAAGAGTATTCTGATCACCTGCATGGTGAAGCTTCTGCTGCTCTCTGCGATACTGATTGCCAGCTATGTTATGCGTAAAGGCCTTGAAACATTACCTCCCCGCATTGTTCGATTTGTTCTGACATTATTACTACTGATCTGGCTTTACCGCGGCAGCCTGGCTGCCAAATGGATTTGCGTCGTGCTTTATGGAATCTCCGGAATTGCACTGCTGGTCATGATGCCACTCGATAACCTGTGGGCCTGCCTGATCCTTGGCTCGATGAGTTTTGTCTTCCTGGAAATGACATATCGGTTGCTTCACTCCAGAGATGTGAATCACTTTCTGCGGTTTCAGCGGGAGGGTGGGATCAGACCAGAGGATGGGTATATTTAAGCGAGCCTGTCGGAGGATAGCCCTGAAAGATTCTTTCAGGGCGGCGCAGCCGTAAGAAGTCTGCGGGAAATTCATTTGTCAAACAGTATACCTCTTCAAGATTCTCTGGGCGACCCTGTTGAAAAACATCATGAAACTCAATATCGAAAATCGAAAATATGAATTTGTGCTTCGTTCTCTCCACGAAAGATGGGATCCCATTGGTATTTATTCAGAGGATGCTCCTTATGATGAATATGCGCGTTATGCCTCTGGAGTAATAAAATTATTAGAATTGGGTTCGCAAGTGAATGAGATTTATGATTATTTATTCTCTGTAGAAACCCTTTCAATCGGGCTGAAGGGTGATCCTAAGCGTACTCTCGAATTTGCAGAGTGGATTAAAGATAGTTACTCAGATGAATTCAAATAAGCAGAATAGCCATAAGTGATTCTTTCAGAGCATCGGGTGGCTGGGGTCCTAGCGCAGCGTAGCCCCCAGAACTTTGGCTAACGATGACTTTATCAACCAGATTTATTACCGCGACTCGTCCCAGATCATCTTCCGAAATTTAACTTCCATGCAGACTAATGAACCTCATCCAGACAATGTCACTGGTGACTTCTACGTGGAATGCGACTCCTGCATCGCGTGCGAAGCGCCATACAATGAAGCCCCGGATTTGATGGCACGCCCTTACGTATCTGAACGGGATCATGGCTGCTATTTCCGACGAAACCCAACAACCAATGATGAAATAGAACGTGCCTGCATGGCAGTGAGTGTATCATGTGTGAAGGCGGTTCGTTACCGCGGCAATAAACCTGCCATACTAAATTATTTATATCATCAAGGCTCAATTACCTCCTGCGATGTCGCTTATAGGAGGCAATCAATTTACGAACGTTCTGCATTCGAGGCTTACTCCCAACACGTCGGCCCATACGATCAAGATTACTGGTCGCATATTTGCACGAATGAAACGGATCATGTTGTGGTTTCCATCGGAAATGACCGCAATGTGCTTGCTGTCTATCGTATTGACAAATCGACTCAACTGGCCATTCTTGTAGAAAATAGTGCCAAATACTGGCCCGACATTGGTCGTACTTTCTACCCTTAAGTCCTTAAGTCGGATTCAAAAAACTTTTTCAATCATAAGTATTTAAATCTCTTGTGGACTTCATCCACCCAGAGAACTCTTCGAGATTCTCTGGGCTACCCCTGTTCTACTGTAAAAATCAAAGAGGCAATCCATGCTGAAGTACATCGAACTCAAGAGTGGTCAGAATGATCAGGGGCCAGCTTGGATAGCTCGTGTGAAACTTTCGAAGTCGGGACGGACTGTGTACTTCAATGGGAAAGCGTTGAAGCGGGCTGATGGGAAAGGGATTTCTGCGAATTATTTTGATCTCGAAACGGGTGAAGAGTACTGGGTCTCCGGGGTTAAGAAGAATGCACAGGATCGTCACTGGGCGGGAGCGGGAATTGTCTGGATTGAATCTGGAGTTGTGGCTGAGTATCTGAAGATTATCGGTGCAGACAAGATTGACGAATGTCTGCTCAAGGTGATTGCTGATTTGCCTGAGACCGAGGTTGAAAAGTTCAGGAATCTTGAGAATACACGCTTGGCATAATGGCTGGAAGAGTTCCAAAAGTAACTCAATACCTGTGCCACGGCTCTGTGAGCCGTGTTTTGGTGTCATGGGAAGATTCGCACGGCTCACAGAGCCGTGGCACGTAAATATTACTGATTCTCGCGGAATCTGTAGCGATCCGTAAAAATACGGAATTTTGGGAAACATTCTGCAATCTGGTGGCGTCATAGGTTAAAGTCAATCTTGAATTTATCCAGTAGGGTCCGCTGTGCGGACCAGAATCGAGACACCCTGTGCAATGGTCCGCACAGAGGACCCTACTGTGCGTTGAACTGAATTTTCCCGATATCGATCGATTTTTCAGGCTGATTGCACGCGCAATTGGCGGAAAATATCGATTTCTATTGCTCCAAGAAATTACTGGGGTTCTCGATGAATGCTCGCCTCTGTTTGAACTCTGTCCGTAGGGTCCGCCGTGCGGACCGGCACATGGGTCGCCTGTTGAAATGGTCCGCACAGCGGACCCTACTTTGCTTTTCGTTACTGGCGGTGATGTTCGCCAGTCCTGCCTGGGGGCAGGATGAATCGCCTGTGCCGACTCCGGCATTGACTCAGCCTCCTGCGGAGGTGCCGACTTCCACTGTGCCGGTGGCGGATCCTGCTGCGGTAGAAGATCCCCCGGCTGCCGAAGCCCCAGCTGAGGCTGCCCGACCGGTCGATCATCTGATTTATATTCCTTACGATCGATTAAGCGATGTGATTGATCGGCTCAAATCGAAAGTGGTGCTCTCGTATGAAGAGTATCTGGAGCTAGTCAAACAGGCACAGGGGAATCAAACTCCCCACAAACTGGACAACCCGGCTATTCTTTCTACCGCCAGTTATTCGGCGGTTGTGAATGGTGAAGTCGCGGAAATTACGGCGGTGTTAAAGTGCCGGGCGTTGAAAGATCGCTGGGCGTCGCTGCCGATCAGTTTTGCCGATGCCGCGGTCGGGGAAGTGACGACTGCGGAAGAAAACAAAGTCCTGCTGCGGGGAACTGGTGAGGGAACTTACGAAATCCTTTTCCCAAAGGCGGGCGATTACACCATCACTCTGAAACTGCTCAAGCGGATCACACAGTCACCAGGCGGACCCTCTCTGGAATTGAAAGTTCCACCCGTCGGCATCACGACCTTTGAATTGTCGATTCCAAAATCGAATCAGAAGATCAGTATCTCGCCGCGACATATCGAAATTCCTCCCACACAGCCTGCTGCTGAGAATCGCTCGACGATCGCTGTCAGTCTGGGAGCGACGAACAGCATCACTGCGATCTGGGTTCCGGATATGAGTGATCGTCCGGAAATGGATTTGCTCACGACGGTTTCCAATCAATTGCAGATCGCTATCGCCGACGGACTGATTCACACCGAAGCCAAACTCGAATATCGCGTGCTGCGGGGAGAGTTGGATCGATTGCGAATCGCGGTGCCGAAGGGGAATCGTATTCTCGATGTAACCAGCTCGGCCCGTCTGGAAGGCTGGACGGTCGAGCAGGAAGATCGTGGGCAGATCATCAACATCAAACTGCTCTCGGCTGTCGATTCCAGCTGCACGGTCGAAATTCATACCGAGCGCGCGCTGCCGGAGGATCCTATTGCGCTGGCTGGGATTGGTGAAGATCAAACAGTACATGGAATTCACAGTCTGGACGTGACCCGTGAACAGGGTCAGATTCGTCTCACGCACGGCGAAGAATTGACGGTTGTTGTTGAAGAACAGGCGGGACTGGTGCGGACGGATCTGGGAGAAAAAGGAGCGGCCCAGTTGGCGTATCGCTACTTCTC
>TARA_R100000789_G_C3024765_1_pt1 | contig 11817 bp, 9 predicted proteins | sample TARA_R100000789 | Tara Oceans TARA_R100000789 (sample SAMEA2623403) | marine metagenome | biome: marine biome (ENVO:00000447); feature: mesopelagic zone (ENVO:00000213); material: "saline water (ENVO:00002010), including plankton (ENVO:xxxxxxxx)" | depth 450 m
CCTAAAATAAAAGACTTTACAGGGTTATGCAGGGACGACTAAATATTCTGAGTTATCCAGAAAGTTTTTCTGGGGAATAAAGAAAGGCGGCAGATCGAAACCTGCCGCCTTATCCATTGATGGCGACTGACTTAAAACTCGCCAACAGGCTGACCATCGCGACGATCGGCCAACCGTTCAAAGGTGCTGTCAATGGTATTATCGGTGAAGTTGTGATCGATATTCTCGCTCAGGAAGCGGACTGAACCATCCATGAGCAGGAACTGGGCTCCACCAGAGTGCTGACTGCTATATCCAATTGCACAGGCATTGTGGTTGTTTTGACTTTGACCAAACAGATCGACTTTGTTAATCCCATTGGCAGTCACGGCCAGAACTGCAGCTCCTTTGGCCCGGTTATTGGTGGTGTTAAACTCATGGTTTCCGTTCCCATTGCCCGCGTTCGCGCCAGCCCAAGTTGCGGCATCGCAGTTGGCTTTCCCGGTGGTGAAGTTCAATTGCCAGGTTCGCTCTCCGATACCAAGTGTATTTGACGTTCCATCAGTGATATCTCGCATCCGGGTTTTTGTGTTGGCAGCAAACATACCTCCCCGATCTGTATGGGATGTTGGAGAATTTGGCTGATCTGTCCCACCGACGGACGCTACGGTAGCATTGTCAACCATATAATTTCCGACATAGTTGGAGGTCGAGCGATTCCCCCGACGGTTATTGAGATCGGGAGCAGGATCGGACGGGCAACGATAAGTAGTGATGACAGACGTTCGGACCAATTGGCCAGCCCCGTCGAAATCATCCAGATCGTTATTCCCATTAGAGATTTCCAGAGCATCGTATAGCGATCCTTGTTCGATAAATGGCAGGATGTGTGCTCCCCAGCCCCATTTATTCTCCTGACCGACTGAGCCAACGCGATGAATGTATCCCGGAGGGAAAACACGGTACGTGTCGTGATAGTTGTGCAGAGCTAATCCAATTTGCTTCAGATTATTTTTGCAGGAACTGCGTCGAGCAGCTTCCCGAGCCTGTTGTACCGCTGGAAGAAGTAATGCCACAAGTATGGCAATGATTGCGATGACAACCAACAGCTCGATTAAAGTAAACCCTTTTCGCGACAACTTTGTTGCCATATAATGAATCCTTAACTTATGTAATAAACAGATATGCCGTATAGCACCTTTCGATACTATCGGGATTTGCTTATTTGTCAATCTGAATTTTTAAACAAATGTACTCATCTGAATTGCAGGTGAAGTTGTGGCATTAATAAGTCGTTGGTAGTTTTCAGGAGAAGTGTTTCATTGGATAATCATTGGCGGACCTCAACGCAAAAAAGCCTCGGATTTTTCCGAGGCTTTTTAATGATCTGTGTTGAGAAAAAAAGGTGCGAGCGGGATTCGAACCCGCGAATAATGGATTTGCAATCCATCGCCTTAGGCCACTTGGCTACCGCACCGTTGTGTTGTTTCCTGATCTTCTTGAGTTAGGGTTTTTTAGTTTTCCTCACTTTGAGGTACCAATTAAATCGGCAACAATTCGATTTGACATCAGCGATTTCAAAAGGTTCTCGCAGAAATCAGGAAATCGAATTTTCTCAAAATTTCACTCAAGTCATCCAGTTATAGCACAGCCATTTTAGGTAAAGCAAGCAATCTGAAATGACTTTTCGGGTTGATGTTCAAATCAGAATTTGATCTCAGGAGTCGTTATTGGAAAAACACACCATTTCTCGGTAGGATCGAAAATCGAGTTTGTATTTTCATAGAGTCCCGGGCGTCCAACTACTGGACTGAAATTTAGAATCAAAATTCCAACAAACGAAGTTATAATAATGATTGATGCTGAAAATAATAAAAGTTCTGCTGAAGGTTCCGAAACAGAAGAAGTCCTGATCGAACGTGCCCGAGGTGCTTTGTCCAATTGTAACTGGGTGATTGGTGAATGCGCGGCTCGCTGGACCGAAAAGTATGCCCGTGGTCGAACGGACGGAGATTTTGGTGCTCAAATCGGACTCTCGGCTGATCAGATTTTTCAGCGCCGTCGCGTCTGGGAATCTTTCCATGATGTTCGCGATGAGTATTCCGCCCTCAAATGGTCTCACTTTTATGTGGCACTCAATTGGGACGACTCGGCTGAGTGTCTGGGGTGGGCTGTTGAAAATGATGCGACTGTCGCAGAAATGCGTGCCTGGAGAAGATCTGTCCATGGCGAAGATTTGACCACAGATGCCGATCCGCTCGGACTACAACTGTTGGATTTTGCCCCTGCCTCCGTGCGTGAACCAGCTGAATTTGCTGGGGCAGGTGTTGGTGGGAGTGATGTTCCTTTTGAAGTGAACGAGTCTCGATCTGCATCTGGAGAGCAGACACCCTATTCTCCCTATCGAAAAGACGCCCGAGGAGAATTTTCAGGGGAAGACTCACAATCTGAGCAAACTTCTTCTCGATCAGGTGCGGTCGCTGAGGCCGAAACTCCACAGCGAATTGTGAAACGCGTGGCCAATACTCTCCGACGAAGTGAACAACAACTTTCGCAGCTGACGGAAGAGGATTATAATTCGTTGTCTCCGGAGTTGATCAACGAATTGTGGGATTTGTACGATGATCTGGCTCGGGCAATCAAACGCCGAGATTAATCTGGATGCAATGCGAATAAGGCAACGCACCCTCGAGTCTGAATCCCAAATTCCTGTATTAAGCCAGCTGGAAGGAGTGAAAATAATGAATGAAACTTCTTCTAGTCATGAAAACCATTCCGGTGAACGCTCTTCGCGGCGGGATGCACCTTCTGGGCCATTGGTGAATGGGTGGTTGGTGATTGCTCTGCTGATTTGTGGAGCCGTTTTTATTGTACGGGAGTTTTATCCCAATCCACTCCCCTTATTTGATGCCGATGCGGAAGCATTACCGATTATTCCCCGTGGCGATCTGGCTGCAGATGAGCAGACGACCATTGAGATATTTAACGATGCCTCCCGAGCCGTCGTGCATATCATGACCGCTGGTCTGGCACAGAATCAATACAATTTCAATATTCTGGAAACGCCCAAAGGGTCTGGAACAGGGTTCATTTGGGACAAAAACGGCTACATCGTTACCAACTATCATGTCATTCTGGGAGCAGACCGCTTTCGCGTGACACTCTCGGACAACACGACCCACAATGCGGTTCTCGTCGGCGGCGAACCTTCTCACGATATTGCTGTCCTGCGGATCGATTATCGTCGGCTCGATTTGCATTCGATCAAGCTGGGAGAATCTTCCAGCTTGCAGGTCGGGCAGAAAGTCTTTGCCATCGGAAGTCCTTTTGGACTCGATCAAACTTTGACGACCGGCGTGATCAGCGGATTAGGGCGTGAGATTCAGGCAACGAACGGCCGCGTGATTCGTGATGTCATTCAGACCGATGCTGCGATCAATCCCGGAAATTCTGGTGGCCCTTTACTGGACAGTGCAGGACTGTTGATTGGGGTGAATACTGCGATCTACAGTCCGAGCGGGACAAATGCCGGGATTGGATTTGCTGTGCCAGCGGATATTCTCAATCGGATTGTGCCGCAATTGATTCAAAATGGAAAAGTCAGCAGACCTGGCCTCGGTGTATTTATCTTCGACGATGCGACCGTTCGCCGGCGTTTACAGCGAACAGGTGTGTTGATTCGCGATGTTGCTCCCAACAGTGCAGCTTCTGAAGCTGGTTTAAGGGGCACAAATTACGATGAAGAAGGCGAATTAGTACTCGGTGATTTAATCGTAGCAGTTGACGACACACCGATTAAATCACAAGCCGACCTGTTTGCCGTGCTGGATAAAAAAGAAGTCGGCGATACCGTCACAATTCACTTCATCCGCGATGAGGAAGAAATGCAGAAAACAATCGAATTACGGCTCATTGAGTAATTGAATCGTCAAGAATACAAGCACGAAACGCAAGCGAGTGTGTTGATACTCGGTTGCAAACTTGCTCGTTTGCGCTTCGTGCTTGTAAATTTATCAACTTCTGGAGTTACCTGGGAATTCTTGCGAAGTCACCAGAGAGCGCGACCTGATCTTCAGTTGACGGATCATCGATTTGAAAGAAAACCTCGTCATTTTGGATGTCGAGAACTGTAATCGTGTAGCCGTCGATTTCGATCGACGTACCTACCTCTAAATCGAGATGCAGCACTGAGATGCTCCTGGATTTGATGAGTTCAAACAGCCGAAACAAGGACATCCATGTCTTCAGCACAGGATTGAATTAGATTGGTAATACCAATCAAGAGGGCGGATATTATCAATCTGCGATTGACATGGCAATTGCAAATCGCTGGTCAAATTTACAAATCAACGATCTATTCCCGGAACGGAAAACTCAACCGCGAAATCTTTCACCTGTTCATGAATGCCAGCGATCGCATCATCGTCATCGACATGTTTGAGCACATCGACAATCCACGTGCCAACTTTCTTCATGTCGTCTTCAGTCATGCCGCGAGTCGTGAGAGCCGCAGTGCCGATACGAACTCCACTTGGATCAAGAGGTTTGCGGGGATCATATGGAATCATATTCTTATTCACTGTGATTCCTGCACGATCCAAAGCCTTTTCTGCAACTTTGCCAGTGGTGCCAACGGAAGTCACATCGACGAGCATCAGGTGGTTATCGGTTCCGCCCGAAGCAAGTTTCAGGCCACCGGCCATCAATACATCAGCTAGGGCTTGAGCATTGTTGACGACCTGCTGGGCATAAGTTTTGAAATCCGGTTGCAGGGCTTCGCCAAAGCAAACAGCTTTCGCGGCAACAACGTGCATCAATGGTCCACCCTGTAATCCTGGGAAGACGGTTCGATTCAGATCTTTGGCGTATTCTTCTTTGCACATCACAAAACCGGAACGAGGTCCGCGTAATGTTTTGTGAGAAGTTGAGGTCACAAAGTCGGCATGGGGAACCGGACTATTATGGATTCCCCCAGCGACGAGTCCGGCATAGTGAGCCATATCGACCATCAGTTTTGCATCGACATCGCGAGCGATCTCTGCGAATTTGGCGTGATCGATTTCTCGGGGATAAGCACTGGCACCAGCGATAATCATCTTCGGTTTATGCTCTTTAGCGAGTTTGGCAACCTGGTCATAATCGATCCGATGATCCGACTCCCGCACGCCATAATGCACGGGATTGTAGAGGAACCCTGAGAAATTCAGATGCATCCCATGTGTCAGATGACCACCATGAGCCAGATCCATGGCCAGGAATGTATCGCCCGGTTTCAGAATGGACATAAACACAGCCATGTTAGCCTGAGAACCTGCATGGGGCTGCACATTCACATGCTCGGCTCCAAACAACTTTTTGGCTCGCTCGATGGCCAGAGTTTCGGCATCATCGACGAATTCACACCCGCCGTAGTAACGTCGGCCTGGATAGCCTTCGGCATATTTATTGGTCAGAACACTCCCCACGATTTCCTGAATGGCAGCCGAGGTGTAGTTCTCGGATGCAATCAGCTCCAGACCTTCTTTTTGACGTCCCATTTCCTGTTCGAGGGACTGAAAAATTTCGGCATCCTGCTGCTGAAGAGCGGAAAATCGACTGGCGACGTTATCTAGCATATGTTTATCCAGCGGTTATTTTAAAGTTCGGTATTGGCTGATGATTGGCCCGTAGGTCAGGCTGTGCCTGACGTGATTTATTATTGACGTCGAATTTCGTCAGGCACAGCCTGACCTACGACTATTTGTGTATCAATGTAGCTGAGTTCAATCCCTGTATGAAATCTTAGCGGAATTGGCAGGAAATCAAACTTCAAATGATTTATACTCAGATCATGCTTGAAATGCCAACCGACGGAAATTCATTTGTCGTAAAGATGCTCCGTTCTGTTCACGCTGGCATTCGAGAAACTTTTAATTGGAGATTTTGCTCTGCCATGGACGATGTCGGACACACAATTCGCATGACCGACTTCAATCAATCGGGCTTGAAACCTGCAGAAGCGTCTGAGGAGGTTCCCGGTGACCCTACGCCCGTTCTCTCAGGTGAGGTCGTCACAATCACGGGCACCCTGGCTTCAATGACGCATGAACAGGCCTATGCACAGGTTGCGGAGCAGGGGGGGCAGGCAGTCCATCATATTTCTCGTCACACAACGCTGTTGATTGTCGGTGAAGAAGGCTGGCCGCTGGAAGAAGACGGCAAACCCTCAGTTAAACTTCAGCAGGCAGAATCACTGATAAACGAAGGATTTCCAATTCGAGTCGTGAGCGAATCCGACTGGTTGCAGATGCTGCAGCTTTCCGTGGAAAATGTGGATGTTAAACGCCTCTACACTCCGGCGATGCTCAGTCAGTTGCTCAAAATTCCAGTACAAGTAATACGCAGTTGGGAACGAGCAGGGCTGATTCGGGCAGAAAAGAAGATCTTTCGACTGCCTTATTTTTCCTATCAGGAAGTGACAACTGCCCGCCGGCTTTCCGAATTGATGCAGGCAGGAGCGACACAGCAACAACTTAGCCGCAGTCTGAAATTGGTTCAGAAATACCTTCATGAACCGGGGCGGGCATTTGAACAGCTCGAGATGCTTTCGGATCATCGTCAACTGGTCATGAAAGACGAACACGGCTATTTCGAACCTCAAACGCGGCAGCGACTATTCAGCTTCGAGGCTGAGGCTGAATCCGATGACGAGTCTTTCGATGTTGATAGTTTTCACGACTCACATCTGCTGAAATTCGTTTCACCAGATCCCGAATCCAAAACCGCGAAAGACTGGATGATTGAAGGGTGCCGCAGGGCGGAAGTGTCGGATACTTCGAGTGCAATTCGCTGTTTCCGAAAAGCATTACGAATTCGCCCCAACGATGCCGAGGCTCATTTTTATCTGGCCGACGCTCTTTATCGATTAGGGAAAACCGAAGCTGCTTTAGAGCGTTATCTAGCCGCCATCGAGCACGATCCCGAATATCTGGAATCATGGACGCAGATCGGTTGTCTGTATACCGAATTGAGAAAGTTCAGTCAGGCCATCGAAGCATTTGATGAGGCGATTGCCATTCATCCCTCTTATGCAGAAGCTCATCTGCAGAAGGCGGAAACATTGTACCAGATGCAGGACTCAGCCGGGGCGATTCTCGAGTGGCAGAAGTATCTTGAATACGACGAACGTGGCCCCTGGGCGGAGTTGGCGTTTCAACGGCTCGAACAATTTGGCATTGAGTTTTCTGAGGAATAAACACCCTTCAGTTTTGGGAGGCTGGGGGCGTAGCGCAGCGATGCCCACCCACCCATTTAATCAATTTCCTTCAATTACGCAGCTCGATTAGTCAGCAAGTTTCTTGGAGTCGTCGCTGGCAAATTGTGCTTTCGCAGCACGCCGAGGCGAACGCGCCGAAAGACGTTTTGCATATGAATTGCATCCCGGAAACGACCGCGGGGTCGGGGATCGATTGAGCGTTCGAGGAATTCGACAAAACCCGAGGTGACTCGTTTGCGGACTTTGGTAATTCCCGGGCCAGGCCAGTCATAGGGATATTCTGGCCATTGTCCGCTGATCATGCGATAGATGATCAAACCGAGCGAAAAGACATCCGACCGAAACGAGGGTTTGCCCATCGCTTGTTCAGGAGCCATGTATCCGACGGTGCCGGTTCCAGCTCCGCGAACGGTTTTCTGAGCAATTTTCGCGATTCCAAAGTCCGTCAATTTGAGGACATTGTTCGGGAAAATCAGCATGTTTTCAGGTTTAATATCGCAGTGGATGATTTTCTGAGAATGCGCGTAAGCGGTCGCTTCGAGCATTTGAGTTGTCACATTGAGGATTGTGGCAATCGACATCCGACTGCGGAGGCGATCCGAAAGGGTCTTTTCGCCGAGAGGATAGACGATCACAAAATGATCATCGATAAAGCTGGCATCCTTGATGGACAGGATGTTCGGATGATCCATCTTGGCGAGCATGCGGACTTCACGTCGGAAATCGTTGAGTGTGTCATCGGTCACGAAGCCGGGGTGTGGAGCCTTGATGGCGACGCGGATCCCTTCAATTGTATCAAAGGCCTGATACACAGAGGCATAACCACCATCGGCCAGTTTGCGCTCGATGCGGTATTTTCCAAGTAATTGTCGGCTTTTGAAAGTGGCGATTGTTGTGCTCCCCATCAGAATCTCCCATGACTGCATCAAGCGGTATCACTCATTATCGGTTGAAACGGAAAACTCACTGCAATAGTTTCTGGACGAGCATTTGACACACTCGACAATCGAGCGACATAATCAATCGATGATTCGATCTGGCGAAGGCTTAACGGTTACGCAGTCTGGAAAAGTTGGCTCTGGTATAAGACTCAGATAACGGTTTGTCTTCGCAAAGCATCCTTGAAGCGAAATCGAATCAAGTACGAATTCTTCCCTGAGAACCAGGGAGGAAAACGATTTTCCCCGATGCCAGCATCATCCCTGGGCGAATCGAAACGATCGGCTATTTGCCGACAGATATTCAGTCACCACTGGTAGATCAGAGGATTGAGCGTTCATGAGATTATATGCAATTGCGATTCTATTTGTCTGTTTAACGGCTCCCAATTTGGAGGCAAAATCTCCGAATATTGTGCTAATAATTTCCGACGACCAGGCCTGGACCGATTACGGCTTCATGGGACATCCCGAAATTCAGACGCCGCATCTGGATCGACTGGCTGCGGAATCCGTTACGTTTCGTCGGGGTTATGTGCCCGACAGCCTCTGTCGACCTTCTTTGGCCACAATGGTCACTGGGCTTTATCCGCATCAACATGGAATCGTGGGGAACGATCCTCCACCACCAGCCGAGCTGAAAGATCTTCCGAAGGGGAAACAGTTTGCCAGCAAAGAATATCTTGAGATCCGCAACGAATATCTGAAGCATATTGATGATGATCCCAAGCTGGCCGAGATTTTGCAGAAGAAGGGATACTTGAGTCATCAATCTGGAAAATGGTGGGAAGGACATTTCTCAAGAGGGGGATTCACCCATGGAATGACTCACGGTGATCGTACACGGGGAGGGCGTCATGGTGATCTCGGCTTGAAAATTGGCCGGGAAGGTCTTGAGCCCGTCAAAGAGTTTGTGGACATGGCGATCGAAGAAGAGAAGCCGTTTTTTGTCTATTACGCACCATTTTTGCCACACACTCCGCACAATCCTCCGCAGCGACTGCTCAATAAGTACAAAGACAAAACACCACATTTGTCGATTGCCAAATATTGGGCGATGTGTGAATGGTTTGATGAAACCTGTGGCGAGTTGATTGACTTTGTCGATGGCAAAGGGTTAGCCGAGGATACGATTTTCCTGTATGTCTGTGATAACGGCTGGATCACAGAAGAAAATTCGTCAAGATATGCACCTCGCTCGAAGCGATCCCAATACGATGGAGGAACTCGAACGCCGATCATGGTTCGTTGGAAAGGTCATGTTCAGCCGCAGATGAACGAAACCGATCTGGCCAGTTCCATCGATCTTGTGCCGACAGTTTTGCATGCCGTAGGACTGAAGTCGGAAATCACTCCGGAAATGGGCGGGATTAATCTCTTGGATGAGAATGCGGTGAAATCCCGCGAAAAAATCTTCGGAGAAATCCTTGAACACGATATTCAGCACATGACAGATCCAGTCGCCTCTCTCCGATTTCGCTGGGTGATTGACGGAGAATGGAAACTGATTCTGCCGCATAAAGGCCGTGAACCGAACGCTCCTGTGGAACTTTTTCACATCACAGCCGATCCGTTCGAGAAGAAAAATCTGGCAGAAGCGAAGCCGGAACTGGTATCGAAATTGACGAAGGAAATCAATCACTGGTGGCCTGTCGATTAATGTCATTCGAATATTTATCAGGCACGATCTGGGTGGCTGGGGTCGAAGCGAAGCGCAGCCCCCAGAACGTTTAATGACCTGGAACTCTTATTAAAACTTGATCATAAAAAAACGATTATGGGTGGCGGGGGAGCTCTCGAAGAGTAGCCCCCGAATCCTTAATTTTCGGGGGCTTCCGCTAAAGCGGAGCGCCCCCGCCACACTTCGAGGCACTGTTATCACGACGTTCTTATTTTTTTAAGACTCTTCAAGCAAATATTTAAATCCTCAATGACAAATCAAAATAAAAAATCAATTTCCATCGCCGCCATTCAAATGTCCTGCGTTGCCGAAAAAGAGACCAATGTCGCGCACGCAGAAAATAAAATCCGTGAGGCTGCTCTGGGAGGCGCGAACGTCGTTTGTCTTCAGGAACTGTTTCACGGACTCTATCCCTGCCAGACGGAAGAGCATGTCCGCTTTGAAGAGGCAGAGCCGATTCCCGGGCCGATCAGCGAATCGATGGGAAAACTGGCTGGTGAACTGGGGATCGTGTTAGTCATTTCGATGTTCGAACGCCGGACACACGGCTTGTATCACAATACAGCTGTCGTTTATGACGTCGATGGTTCGACCTGTGGACTGTACCGGAAAATGCACATTCCCGATGATCCGCTTTACTACGAGAAGTTTTATTTCACGCCGGGCGATCTCGGGTTTCGCAGCTTCGAAACACGATACGGACGAATTGGTGTCTGTGTCTGTTGGGACCAGTGGTTCCCGGAAGCTGCACGCCTGACGGCTTTGACCGGGGCGGAAATTCTGGTCTACCCGACGGCCATCGGCTGGCATCCGAGCGAAAAAGAGGAATTCGGGGAAAGCCAATATGCCGCCTGGCAAACGATGATGCGTTCGCATTCGATTGCCAATGGTGTGTATGTTGTTGCTCCGAATCGTGTTGGTGCAGAAGGAGACATTGAATTCTGGGGTGGCTCCTTTATAACCGATCCCTACGGAAATATTCTGAAAAAAGCCTCCCACTCGGAAGAAGAAATTCTGCACGTGGACTGCGATATCTCGCTCATCAATACCGCTCGAACGCACTGGCCATTCCTGCGGGATCGTCGTATCGATGCCTACGGCGGTTTATGTAAACGTTTTTTGGATGAAACGACTAATGGTTGAAACATTAACGCCCAAAGAAATGGGTTATCGTTGGCCAGCAGAGTGGGAATCACATGCAGCAACCTGGTTATCGTGGCCGCATAATCGAAAATCCTGGCCTGGAAAGTTCGAACCGGTGCCGCACGTCTTCGCTGAATTTGCCCGCCAAGTTTCGCGTTTTGAACCTGTCAATATTCTTGTCAGTGGTGAAGCTCTCGTTCAGGCAAAAGAATTGGTCGGGGAAGTACAAAACGTATTTCTGCACGATGTACCAACCAATGATTGCTGGATTCGCGATCATGGACCCTGGTTTCTGACACAGCCAGAGATGCCACCATTAATGATTGATTGGGAATACAATGCCTGGGGTGGCAAATATCCTCCTTTTGATTGTGATAACGCAGTTCCTGGAAAAGTTGCCGAGATTCTGGGGTTCGATCATTATTCTCCCGGATTGATCATGGAAGGGGGCAGTGTTGAGAATAACGGAGCGGGAGTTCTGCTGGTAACGTCTCAATGTCTGCTGAATCCGAATCGAAATTCGCAGTCGTCAAAAGAAGATATTGAAAAGGCACTCTGTGATGTGTGTGGAGCTGACAAGGTGCTCTGGCTGTTCGGGGTTGAAGATGGTTCTCTGGCTGGTGATGATACCGATGCCCATGTCGATCAACTTGCCCGCTTCACCTCAGCCAGCAATATCCTGGCTGCCTGGACAGATCGAGAAGATGATCCTGGTTTTCCGTTACTGCAAAGCATGCACGAGCAGTTGAAGAGTTTTCGCGATCTGCACAATCAGCCCTTCGAGATCATTCGCTTACCACTTCCAGAACCGGTGATGTACG
>TARA_R100000789_G_scaffold68770_4_pt1 | contig 11815 bp, 10 predicted proteins | sample TARA_R100000789 | Tara Oceans TARA_R100000789 (sample SAMEA2623403) | marine metagenome | biome: marine biome (ENVO:00000447); feature: mesopelagic zone (ENVO:00000213); material: "saline water (ENVO:00002010), including plankton (ENVO:xxxxxxxx)" | depth 450 m
CCCCCGGGTGACCGCGTGGAGGTCGACTCTGCGTTGAACCTGCGGCTTACGGTCGCCCTGCCAGCCGAGAGCACGCAGATCATCTCTGATGACATGAGCCTCGACGAGGCGGTCGGACGGCTGGAGGCGGATCCCGTCGCGCTCGAGATCATGTGGTCCCGGCTGGTTACGGTGACCGAGGAGATGTGGCTGACGGTGATCCGCACGGCTTTTTCGCTTACCGTGTCGGAAAGTCAGGACTTTGCCTGCGGCATCCTTGATACCGAGGGCGAGTCGATGGTCCATTCGCCACGCGCGATGCCCGTCTTCAACCTGACGCTGCCTCGGGCGGTGCGCGCACTGCTTGAGCGGTTCCCGGCTGATACGCTGAAACCGGGCGACGTGCTCATCACCAACGACCCGTGGCTCTGTGCCGGGCACCTGTTCGACATTGCCGTGGTAACGCCGGTGTTCGCCGACGGCCGACTGGTCGCGCTGATCGGGACCGTCGGACATGTCTCGGACATCGGCGGTACAAAGGACGCCATCCGCGCGCGCGAGATCTATGAGGAAGGGCTGCAGATCCCGCCGATGAAGTTCATGGATGGCGGCCAAGTCAACGAAACGCTCGTTCAGATGATCGATCAGAACGTCCGCGGCGCCGATCAGGTGATCGGCGACATCCAAAGCTTCATCGCCGCCAACACCCTGGGCGCCGATCGGCTGGGCGCATTCATGTCCGAATACGGCATGAGCGATCTACGCGGTATGTCGCAGCTCGTCCAACGCCTGTCCGAACAAGCGATGCGCGAGGCGGTGCGACAGATGCCCGACGGTGACTACCGGTCCGAGATCCTGTGTCGCCAGTTGGGTGACACGCTACGCTATCCCGTCAAGCTGACGGTCGCGGGAGACGAGATCGAGATCGACTTTGAGGGCGCGCCGCCGCAACTGCCGCGGGGCGGGTTGAATTCGACACTCAACTACACAGAGGCGCATGCCACCTATCCGCTGAAATGCTTGCTGACGCCCGAGGTCCGCGGCAATGCCGGGTGCTACCGGCCGTTCCGGGTCAGGGCGCCGGAGGGATCCACGCTGAACGCGCATTATCCCGCCTCGGTCTCGATGCGGACCAAGACTGGCTGGTATCTTGCCCCGAACATTTTCCGGGCTTTGTCCGATGCCGCGCCGGGCGACGTGCAGGCCCATACCGGCCTGCCGATTGTCAGCCGCGTCTATTGCGACACGCCCACGGGCACCGATGCGGGGCATATGTTTCTGGGCGGCGGGCAGGGCGCCTCGGCCGGGCGCGACGGCAGGTCGACGCTGCTGTGGCCGACCTCGGCCTCCAACACCGCGGTTGAGGTTTTCGAGGCCCGGGTGCCCGTGCTGGTGACCGAGAAATCCTACCTGCCCGACAGCGGCGGGGCGGGCGCCAACCGGGGCGGGCTGGGTCAGCGGGTGCGGATGCGCAAGCTATACGACGACGGGCTGCCGATGCAGGTCGGCCTTTTCCCCGAACCGCCGGACATGTCGGTCGCCGGTCTTTTCGGCGGTTTCGCGGGCAGCGGGGCAGGGGGGCGCATTCTGGATGCCACGGGGCGCGAGGTTCACAATGTGGGCGACGGCGAACTTGTCCGCGTGACGCGCACGGACCAGATCGTCGAGATTTCGATCAACGGCGGCTCGGGCTACGGCGACCCCGCCGAACGGGATCGCGCGGCTCTGGCCGAGGATATCCGCCTTGGCTATGTGACCGAGGCCGGGGCGCGCGAGAGCTATGCCACCGCTGCGCCCGAAGCCCGGCTGGCGGAGGTGAAGTGATGGCGGAGGATGCAATCTCTCGCCGCTGTCTCGGCGCGATCACCGTGGGCCAGTCGCCCCGACCCGACCTGACGCCGCTCTTCGCGGCGGCGCTCCCGCCCGGGGCGGAGTTGATCGAACGCGGCGTGCTGGATGGGTTGAGCCGGAAGGAGATCACCCGCGACTACGGGCCAGAGCCGGAGGGCAATGTCCTGATCTCCCGCCTCGTCGATGGCTCTTCTGTTGTGATCTCCAAGGCGCGGGCCGAAGCGCGGGTGATCGAGCTCGTGCGCGAGCTTGAGGCCGAGGGCTGCCGCTTGATCCTGCTGCTCTGCACCGGCGTCTTCCGGGGTCTCGACGAGGGTCCGGCGCAGGTGCTGCAGCCGCAAGCCCTGCTGATGCCCACGATCAAGGCGCTGGTGATGGGGCGGCGGGCCGGATTCCTCGTCCCGACCAATCGCCAGGTCGAGGTCGTCCCCACGAAATGGGCCTGCCTGAGCAACGCGCCGGACGCGCCGCCGCCGCTGGCCCATGCCCTGTCGCCCTACGATGCCGACGATGTCGAGATCGCCGCCGCCGCCCGGGCGCTCGCCGAGGCGGGCGCGGAGATATTGGTCGGCGATTGCATCGGCTTCGCCGAGCGTCACCGCAAGATCGCGCGCGAAGCCAGCGGCCTGCCTGTCATCGTCTCGACTGGGCTGCTGTCCAAACTGGTCGCCGAACTGGTCTGAGCCCGACCGCCACCAATCACCAACAGAACAACCGACCGCTCGCCGGTCACGACACGCGGAGCCATTGCATGAATACCGAAACCCTTCCCTTCGACTCCGAGGAGCTGCTGTCTGGAATCCTTTCTTGGGTCCGGATCGAAAGCCCCACCACGGATGTGGAGGCGGTGAACCGGATGATCGGTTTCATCGAGGCCGATGCGCAAAGCTGGGGCGCGGAGACCACGCGCATCCCCGGCACCGAGGGTTTCGGAGATCTGCTTCTGGTTACCGGGCCGGGCGTGCCGGAGGACGCGGAGGGCATCCTGCTCCTCTCTCATATCGACACGGTCCACAGCATCGGCACGATTGAAAACGAGCTGCCCTGCCGGGTCGAGGGCGACATTGCCTACGGGCCGGGTATCTTCGACATGAAGGGTGGGGCCTACCTCGGCTATGCGGCGATGCGCGCGGCGGTCCAGTCGGGACAGTCGACGCCGCTGCCGCTGCGCTACCTTTTCGTTTCGGACGAGGAATACGGTAGCCCGACCGGGCGGGCGCATATCGAGCGCGAGGCGCGGCGCGCGAAATACGTTCTGGTCCCCGAACCGATGCGCGACGGCCGGGTGGTGACCGCCCGCAAAGGGGTCGCGCGGCTCAAGATGACTTTCACCGGCCAGCCGGCGCATTCCGGCGGGCGTCATCAGGACGGTCGCAGCGCCCTGCGCGAAATGGCGTGGCAGATCCTGCGTCTCGAGGAGATGACAGACTATGAAAAGGGACTGACGGTGAATGTCGGCGTGGCGCGCGGCGGCACGCGGGCGAACGTGGTGCCTGCGCAGGCTGCGCTGAACATTGACGTGCGCTTTGCCGACCCGGAAAGCGGCGCAAGGGCGCTGGAGCACATCCGCAACATTACCGCGCATTTCCCCGACATCGGGATCGAAGTCACCGGCGGCGAGACGCGGCCCTGTTTCGAGAAACTGCCGCAGGCCGAAGGCCTGCTGGCCGTGGCCCGCACTATCGCCCGCGAAATGGGCCAGCCGCTTGAGGATAACGCCAGCGGCGGTGGCAGCGACGGCAACTTCACCGCCGCGATCGCCCCGACGCTGGACGGGCTCGGCGCCGAGGGGAAAGGCGCGCACACGCATTTCGAGCAAATCCGCATCTCTTCTCTCGCCTGGATCGCGACCCTGCACCGACGCCTGTTGGAACGGCTGCACTGATTTCGGCGGCCTCTGGCCCGGGGCTATGTTGGTTTCGGGGCGGGAGGAGTGTCGGAAGATTTCCTGAAACTTCACAAGATTCAACCTGAAGGCTCCGCGCGTTGGACAGCGCGCGGACATGCGGAGGCCTTTGATCCGGGGGGTGATGTTTAACCAGTCCCCATGAGCCGCGCCGGGTTTGCCGGAAGCTCCAACTCTTGTGCAGGATGGAGCATCAAGAGCAAGAGAACGCATTGCCCAACGCGCAAGTCCGGGAAGGAGCGCCCAACTGGCTTTCTTCGCGATGACACACTAGGGCGACCGGCCAAAGGGCTCCAACACTTGGGTCGGCCATAAGGTCTTGCGCAAGCCCGCTTGACCCGATCCGTCAGCGCCGTGAACTTGGTTTGCCAGTTTGAGTCCACCCTCATATTCGTCTTGATCGCACTTTTTTTGTGGATCGATAGTGACCCACCGCAGCGCGTTGATGCCGTCAGAGACCGGTCAATTCATCAGGGCCAATCGGCCTCCTGAAACACATCGGCGGCGACGCAAAGGCTTCCCTGCATCAAAATTAGCATCGGCTCTTTGCGAGCAGGGCGGAGAGTGAAAAATGTATAGACAGCGAACTTTTGTTCACATAGCGTCACAAAATCATTTCAGAGGATATCTCCGTGACCAAGCTCCAGACCCTCCGCACCTCCCTCCGGCACCTGGCCACCGCTGGCCTTGTCGCGACGCTCACCTGTACTGCGGCATTCGCCGAAACAACGCTGCGCTTCGCCCATTTTTCGGTCGTGGACGACCCCAACCACCGCGCGGTGGAGGCCTTGGCGGCAATGGTGGCCGAGGTTACGGAGGGTGAGGTGGCGATCCGCATTTCGCCCAATTCGCAGTTGGGCGGTGAGGTCGATGTCGTCGAGGGTATCCTGCTGGGCACCATCGACATGGCGCCCCCCTCGGCGGCGGTTCTTGCCAACTGGGTGCCTGAGATGAACGTGCTGAACATGCCCTTCATCTTTCGCGACTGGGATCATTACACCAGCGTCCTGAACGGCCCGATCTTTGATGAGCTCAGCGCCGCCGCCGCCCCCAAAGGCATTCGGCTGCTGGGCTTTATGACGTCGGGTCCGCGCCACATCATGGGCCGGATGCCGGTGAACTCGATCGACGATCTGGCGGGGCGCAAGGTGCGCACGGTGCAAAACCCTGTTCACGTTGCCACCTTCAACGCCTTTGGGGCGAATGCCACGGCGATCGCCTACCCCGAGGTCTACAGCGCCCTGCAGACCGGTGTCGTGGACGGGGCAGATGCCGCCAACACCAACTACTACACCCAGAAGTTTTACGAGGTTGCCCCCCATTGGGCGCAGGTCAGCTGGCTGTTCTACACCAACCCCATCGTCATATCCGAGCGCAAGTTCCAGAAGCTGAGCGAAGTGCAGCAAGCAGCGCTGCTTGAGGCCGGGCGCAAGGCGGGGCAAGATCAACAGGCGGACTGGAAGGCCACGGATGCAAGCCTGCTGGACGTGTTGAAGGAAAACGGCGTCACCGTGACCACCCCGGATGCGGCCCCCTTCCGCGCCGCAGCGCAAGAGGTCTATGACGAATTCCTGGCCTCGGACGCGCAGAAACAGCTTTTGCTGCTGATCACTAAGTGATCGCGCCGCACTGATGACACAGCTGCTCTCGCTGATCCGCAAGATCTCCACCGGCCTGTCCGTTCTGTTCTATGGCTACATGGTATTGGCCGTTCTGGTGCAGGTGCTGGGCCGCTATGTCCTGCCGTTCAATGTCGGCAACGCGGTGGAAACGGCCGCCTTCGCTCAGGTCTGGTTGGCCTGCATCGGGGCGGGCCTCGCCATGCGGCACGGCGCCATCTTTGCGGTGGACGCGCTGCCGGCGATGTTGTCGCAGTGGGCGGCACGGGTGGTTTCGCTGCTGATTGCGGCGGGATCACTCATTTTTCTGGCGGTCTTGATCTATGGCGGCACCATCCTGATGCAACATGGGTTCTTCCAGACATCGCCGACCCTGCTGTTGCCCATGTGGCCGGTTTTTGCGGCGGTTCCCGTGGGTATGGGGGTCATGGCGATTGAGGTCGTCGCCCGTGTCGTCGAGCGCTGGCACGATCCTTTCGGCAATCCTTTCGATCAGGCGGATGTGGCATGAGTCTCTTTGGTGGCATGGCTATGCTGCTGCTTGCGGGCGGCGTGCCGATTTTCTTTGTGCTGGGGCTAACCGCGCTGGTGGCGGTGTTATACGCCGATCTGCCGTTGGTTCTGCTGGCGCATCGGTTCTACTCGGGGCTGAACAGTTTCACCCTGATGGCGATCCCTTTCTTCATTCTGGCTGGCCTTTTGATGGATGCCGGCGGGTTGTCGCGCCGGATCGTGGATTTTTCCATGGCGCTGATTGGCTGGGTCACGGGCAGCCTGCTGATGGTGGCCATCGTCGCTGCTACGGCACTGGCGGCAATGTCCGGGTCGGGCAGCGCCGATACCGCCGCAGTATCGGCTGTGCTCCAGCCCGAGTTGCGCCGACGCGGCTACAACGTGGATTTCGCCGCAGCGCTGATTTCTGTTTCTGGCACGCTGGCGCAGGTGATCCCGCCCAGCCTGATGCTGGTGCTGATCGGGGTGATCAACAACCAGTCTATCGGGGCGCTGTTCATGGCCGGGATTCTGCCCGGACTGCTGGTGCTTCCGGGGCTGTTCTTCATCGCCCATCGCCATGCCGTGCAGGGCGGACCGCAGTACCGCGCCACCGAGAGCTTTGATCTGCGTCTGCTTGGGCGGCGCTTTGTGCTGGCGCTCCCCGCCTTTGGGCTGGGCGTGATCATCATGGGCGGTATCCTTGGCGGGATATTTACCGCAACCGAGGCCGCCGGAGTGGCGGTTGGCTATGCACTGTTCGTCGGGGCGTTCATTTACCGCGAACTCACTTGGGCGCGGCTTTGGAAAGCCATGGTGCAGGCCAGCGCCTTTACCTCTGGCATTCTGATTTTGGTTGCTGCGGCGACGACCTTCAACTGGCTGATTGCCGATGCCGGGGTGCCGGCGCTCATCGCCGCGTGGTTCGAGGCCAACGTCAACAATGTCTGGGCCTTTCTGCTGATCGTCAACGTCCTGTTGATGGGTTTGGGCATGGTGATGGAAAGTTTGGCCATCATCCTGCTGCTCAGCCCGATCCTGTTGCCCATCGCCGTAGGCTATGGACTGGACCCGGTGCATTTCAGTGTGGTGGTGGTGTTCAACTGTGCCATCGGCATGGTGACGCCGCCTCTGGGCGGGGCCGTCTTTGTTGCCGCGACCATCGCGCGGCGGCCCTTTCTGGCGGTTGTGCGCCATGTGCTGAAGCCTTGGGCCTGGATGACAATTGTCCTGCTTCTAATCGCTTTTATCCCCGGCATTTCACTGCTGTTGCCAGGACTGGCCGGATACCTTGATTGAACGCCCGGAGGGCCTGATATGCACGATGACTCCCTGTTGGACGATACCTCGGGGGCGCTGAAGGGCCAGGTGGCCATCGTCACTGGCGGGGCCTCGGGGATCGGGCGGGCGACGGTAGAGCGCTTTGCCCGCGAGAGCGCCCATGTGATCTGTGCGGACCTCGACGGTGGGGCGGCAACAGCGCTGGCAAGCGATCTTTGTGATCAGGGGCTGTCGGTGTCCGGATTGGCCGTCGATGTGACCGAAGAGGAGTCCGTCACCCGGATGCGGGATGCGGCGCTGGAACAGCACGGCAGGATCGACACGGTGATCGCCAATGCCGGGGTCATGGTCGAGGGCGATCTGATGACGCTTTCGCAGCAGGACTGGACGCGGGCAATGACGGTCAACGCCACGGGCAGTTTCCTGACGGCGCGGGCGGTGATGCCGCAGCTGATCGAGACTGCCGGAACCTTGGTCTTCACGGCCTCGACCGTGGGGTTGGCAGGGATGAAGGGCGTGGCGGCCTATTCCGCCAGCAAGGGTGCGGTCGTGGCCCTGACCCGGCAACTGGCGGCGGAATACGCCGACAGGGGCGTGCGGGTGAATGCCGTGGCCCCGGGGGCCGTGCGCACCCCCCTGTCGGAATCCCAGTTCCGCGCCCGCGCCAGAGACGACGCACATTTCGACGACCTGCTGGAACAAGTTATCGGTCGCTACCCCTTGGCCCGCTGGGGTCAGCCCGGGGAGATTGCCCGGGTGATCCTGTTCCTCGCCTCTGCCCAGTCATCTTGGATGACTGGGCAGATCATTCCCGTCGAGGGCGGGCTGCTGGAGCTGCGCTGAGGCTTTGCCTCAGTTCAGCATCGCCGGCAGCCAGAGGGCCAGCCCCGGAAAGGCCACGACCAGAGCCAGAACGACCAGCTGCAACCCGACGAAGGGCCAGATCGAAGCAAAGATCTCTGACAGGGTCACATCCGGGGGCGCGACGCTTTTGAGGTAGAAGGCCGAGGCACCGATCGGCGGGGTCAGATAGGCGATCTGCATGCTGATGCAGAAGATCACGCCGAACCAGATCGGATCGAAGCCGAGACCTTCGACCACCGGCAGGAAGACCGGCATGGTCAGGATGGCAATCCCGATCCAGTCCATGACCATCCCCAGCAAGAACAAGAGGAACAGGATCACCAGAATGATCCCCATGGGCGGCAGATCTACGCTGCCGATCAGCCCCGCGAGGTAGTTCACGCCACCTGACAGGGAATAGATGCTGATCAGCGCATTGGCCCCAAGAAAGACCCAAAGCACCGGCCCAATGGCCCGACCGGTCTGCAGGATCGTGTGGTGTAGGTCTGACAGGCGGAAATTTCCCGAGATGGTCACCGCCAAAAGCGCGCCTGCCACACCGATGGCTGCGGCCTCGGTCGGGGCGGCGATGCCAAAGTAGATCGACCCGAGCACCCCGAGGATAATCAGCGCCGGCAGGATCAGCCCGGTGCCAAGTGCCAGCTTCTCGCCCAATGGCATCTCTATCTCCTCGCGCGTGGGGGGCGGGGCAAGAGAGGGCTGCAGCGAGGCGCGGATCACGATGTATCCGGCATAGCTCAGCGCCATAAGGACGCCGGGCACAAAGGCGGCGGCAAAGAGTTGGGCAATGGATTCCCCAGCGATCAGCCCGAAGAACACCAGCACCAGGCTGGGCGGGATCATCGCGCCCAGAGATCCGCTGGCGCAGATCACCCCGAGGGTCAGCCGTTTGTCATAGCCGCGCGCCAGCATGGCTGGCATGGCGACAAGGCCCAGGGTGATGATCTCGGCCCCGACGATGCCCACCATGGCGGCCATGATCGCCCCGGCAAAGACACAGCCCACGCCCATGCCCCCCGGCAGCCGCGCCGACCAGATGTGCAGCACGGTGAATAGCCGCGCGGCAATACCGCCGCGTTCCATAAGCACGCCCATGAGAATGAACAGCGGTACGGCGATCAGAACATAGTTGGTTGAGGCATCGTAAAGGCGGTTGGCGATCAGAAGAACGCTGTTGAAGCCGAACATCGACATCCCGAGGATGATCGCGGTGCTGAGCGTGGCAATGGCCAGCGGGATACCGATGGCGATGAAGAAGAACAAGAACCCCAGAACGAGGATCGTCGCGCTCTCAGGACCCATTGCGCGACCTCAGATCTTTTATGAAGTGGACGATGGCTTGCAGAGTGAATAATCCTATCGCTATGACCAGCACCACCTTGAGGATGGTGGGCGAGGGGGTGTTGAGATTGCTGCCCGTGCGTTCGGTGATCGACACGGCTTTCATCGCCTGATGCAGCGCCCAGTAGCCGATCATCGCGCAGACCACCGCCACCACCGCCCGTTCGAACAACGACAGCAGCCACTGTATCCGTAGCGGCAGCTTTTCCGACAACACGGTGATGCGAATGTGGGTTTGCGTGGCATAGGCCTGCGGCCCGGCCATGAGGTAGTGAACCGAGGCCAGCATGACGACCACCTCGATCGTCCACTGGCTGGGTGCGTTAAAGAAGTAGCGGGCGCAGACTTCGCCGAAGGTGAGCACGGCAATCACCGCATAGACATAGGACAGGCCATCGCCCAAGCGGCGGATCGCGGTCGTAATCATCTTGAAATTCCTGCGCCCGGTACTTTTTACAGCAGACCCTGATCGGTGAGGAAGGCCTTGTGCGCCTCGATCACCTTCTTGGCCAGCGGGCTTTTCTCGGCCCATTCGTCCCAGACCTCGATGGCCACCTCACGGTAGGCGGCGCGATCCTCGGGCGAAAGATCAAAGACGGTCAGCCCGATCTCGTCGACCTTTTTCATCACTTCGCGGTCACCGCGCATCGCGTTCATCACGTTGCGCACCATGACATCACGCATGTTGGTTTCCAGAACGGACTGGATGTCTGCGGGCAGTTCGGCCCAACGGTCAGCATTGACCGAGAAATCCCAGATGCCGTTAGAGTGGGGGCTGTTGGCGAGGGTGTAGTTTACGATGTCGTAATCCCCGACAGAGGCGTTGTAAGAGAGCGAGCCATCATCGGCGGCATCGATCACGCCTTTTTCAAGCGCTGAGAAGACCTCGGTCTGGGGCATTACGATCGGTACTGCGCCGAACCGTTCCCAGATCAGCGATCCCATGCCCGGCGGGGTGCGCAGTTTGACGCCTTCGAAATCGCTCCAGCTTTCCAGCGGCACGCGCGAGGGAACGGCCTCCCAGGATCCGGTGCCGACGCCGATCGTGAACAGACCCTGCTCGGCATAGGCTTCGCGGACCAGATCAAGACCGCCGGCGAAATACATGAATTCCACGGTCTGGAACCGGTCGTCATAGGCACCGGGAATATCGCCCAGCGGGGCAAAGCCGGGATCGATGCCCGCATAGACTGAAGGATAAGAGATATGCCCGTCAACGATCCCGATCCGGACGGAATCCAGCGTCTGGCTCAGCGCAACGACGGCACCCGCCGGCAGAACTTCGATTTTGAGCCGTCCAGCGGTCTGCGTTTCGACACGCTCCGCCATCTCGAGGACGCTGTCATAAAGATCATTGCCCGGCAGCCAGCCCGTTTGCACGCGCCAGGTGATCGTCTCCTGCGCCAGACCCTGCTGCGCGGCCCCGACCGTCAGGATAGTTGCTGTCAGTCCCGCAAGAACCGACCGTTTGGTGACTGTCATAACCCGGAATCCCTTTTCGCTGTTTTCTATTCTTGCTATGCACAATACGAACAAAAGTTCGCGTGGCAACTTTTTATTTCTTTTGGAATCCGTCCCCCGTGGAGGCACGATGACTGAGGACTTTCTTTTGGACCTGATCGCGCGGCAACGCATAGAAACCGTGCTGATTGACTATTGCGCCCACCTTGATCGGATGGATCTGGCCGCCTTGGGCGCGCTATTCACCACCGATTGCCGGGTAATCTATGGGGACAGTCCGGCCCTGCAGTCAGAGGGGCGGGCGGCGTTAGAGGAATCGCTTGCACGGATGTGGCGCTGGCAGCGTACCGCGCATCACTTGTCGAACGTCAGGATACGGTTTCAGGGGGATGCGACCGCCCAGGCAGAAAGCTGTGTCCTGGCCTGGCACGAGGCGCCGGACGGACACACGGCGACGCTCTATGGCCGTTACATTGACCGTCTGGTGCAGCGGCAAGGGAACTGGCTGATCGCCGAGCGGAGGATGGAGATGAACGGGTCGGACAGCGGCTTTCGCCTGCCTCTGCCCCCGGCGCCCCGCGCCAGCCCACCTGCAGGATGGCAAGTGCCCGAAGGCCTGGACTGAACCTGCGGCCCCATCGCGCCGCGCGGTGGGGCGGACATCGACCAACTTGCCGTTTGCGTCGATGGCACGCCAGAGGCGGCGCCAGTTTCCCCCGCGCGGACATGGGTTTCATTGTCGTGCCGGTCGTCAGATAAACGTCTGTTTTCTAACCGGGCCGCGGGTGAGGGGAGCGCACGCAAAAGTGCAGCATGTTGCAACCAAGTAGCAATGTCGCTCGGTCTGCAAAGTAGGAATGTCACTCTCGGTGCAACGCCAGCAAGGCTTAGCAGCCCAGAGACCTCAAATTTCGCAGGGCTGAAAAGCCCTGCGGGGATCAGGGGAATTGGCATCCTTTGCGCATGAGCGCATTTTTACAGAAGCTGTCCGGCTGGACGTTGGCGACAGTTCAGATCTCAG
>TARA_R100000789_G_scaffold23368_4_pt1 | contig 11795 bp, 8 predicted proteins | sample TARA_R100000789 | Tara Oceans TARA_R100000789 (sample SAMEA2623403) | marine metagenome | biome: marine biome (ENVO:00000447); feature: mesopelagic zone (ENVO:00000213); material: "saline water (ENVO:00002010), including plankton (ENVO:xxxxxxxx)" | depth 450 m
GGATGCAAAGCGATTAGGAAGGAAGTCGGATGCAGGCTTTTACAACTACGTGAAAGGCAAAAAAACGAACGCGATCGGTTTACAACCACTCGTTTCGGAAATCGATGTCGATCTTGTGGAACCGCCCACGACTGAACTGGATGAGGTTTTAACTCCCATTCAGCAGCGACTGGTTCTGGCGATGGTGAATGAAGCGGGACGCTGTCTTGATGAAGGCGTAGTCGCTGAAGGATGGATGATTGATCTGGCGATGGTTCTCGGGACTGGCTTTGCTCCATTTCGTGGAGGACCGTTGAAATTTGCGAAACAACTCAATCACAACAATCTGATCGATACGCTGGAAAAACTGGCGGAGGTTTATGGCGAGCGTTTTCAGCCTTCAGACTCGATCCGCCAGTTGGATCATTAAGAATGGGGCGGATCTTTCGTCCGAATTTCGAATTCGAACATCAACTTGCTGCGGGCAATTCTCAGTGGCAATTGTCCCGGAAACTGGCTCAGGTGAATGCGCGCTGGGCTCAGCGGATGATTTCGTTGATGTCACCGGGTGATTTTTTATGGCTGCCCGAAGTCGATTTGCTGGATGGGGAATCTCGTGAACGACTCAATTCTGAATGCGTTCAGAGGCGTGTCACACTCTTAGAGAAGATTGATGATCTCGACTCAAGATCCGAGAGAATCGAGTTGATCCCGTGGGGCTGGTCGCGTGCGATGGCTCAACTGGCATCGACACATGGCTTTACTTATTCGGCTCCTCCCATCGAAACGGTGGAGTGGATCAACGCGCGTGGAACATCGTTTCATGTTGAAGAAAAATGGGAGATTGCACCGACTGGTTGTCGTGTGATCCAATCCCTCTCTGAATTGCTGGAAATTGTTCAGAGTCAAAATGAGTCTGTGAGCTGGCTTGTGAAAGCGGAATTCAGTATGTCTTCGCGGGAACGTTTACTGGGTCGGGGACGTCAACTGACTGTGAATGATCAGAATTGGACGGAACACCGGATTCGTGATGGTCAGTTATTGTACTTCGAGCCCTGGCTGGATCGTATTGCAGAGATGAGTATTCATTTTCAGATCGCTGAGAGTCGCTCTGTTAAAACACTCGGCTGCACTCATTTGCATACGGATGCACAAGGGCGATATCTGGGTAACGTTGCCATCGCAAAAAGTGAAGAAGCCGATTTTCTCAGGCAATGGCAGGCCAGCTATGAGAATATGTGCGCATTTGCTGAAGAAGCTGCGAGCCGAGGTTATTTTGGACCACTGAGCATCGATGCGATGCGATATCGAACTTCTGGGGGAAAAATTTTGCAGCGTCCCCTTCAGGATATCAATGGGCGATTTACGATGGGCCGGTGTGAGTTGGAGCGTGCTTCGTCAGCAGGTGAATTGTCTGAGTAAAGCCCCTCAGGAACTCTTCAGGAAAATGCAGGCTTCCTGAAGAGTTCGTATCGAGGACACAAAGTCATACATCAATGCTGCAAATTAAAACTCGCCAATGACTTCTCCTCCCTGAATGGTGCCGAGGGATTGATAGACGACGTAATCGATGTTTTCACTCACAAAACGAACGTGTCCATCACCCAGAACAAATTGAGCTCCGCCTGTATGCTGACTGCTGAAGTCATCAAAATGGGCGAATGGAGAGTTCGGAACATGGTCCATGGAACCTAATACTCTCTGGAAGGCTTCTTCACCTTCGGAGACCATCCCAACCCAGGTGGTGTACCAGCCCAGTGGCTCGTTTGTCAGCCGTTCGCCGAGAATCATTGTGTTGCTTAAGCCATCCGTTATATCGCGGAATTGGACTTTGCTGTTGTGATAAAAAGATCCATCGCCCCGACACTGTCCACTTGAAGTGACAGGAGCAGTTCCGGGTGCATTCTCACAGTCGTGCAATTCTCCAGTTCCATAGACACCAACATAGTTGGCGGTGGGCAATTCTGCCAGAACTGTTCCCGGAGAACCTTCTTCTTCAATTTCGAAACGAAGTGGTTTCGGATCGGAGGGGCATTCGTAGGTTGCGATATTGTTCAGTCGAAAATTATCGTTCACTGCAGTTTCGATACTGAAGTTGGGATTGAACTGATCATAAAGAGCTGGTTGTTCAATATAAGGGAGAATCATAGTTCCCCAGCCGGCTCCATTGACTCCTTCGTGGGCGCTATGAGAAGCTCCCGGTTCCACAGAGATCCAGCCGGGAGGGAGAGCATTGTGCACATCGTGATAATTGTGGAGTGCCAGGCCGAGTTGTTTGAGGTTGTTTTTACAGCTGGAACGTCTGGCAGCCTCGCGGGCCTGTTGAACAGCTGGCAGTAACAGGGCGACCAGTATGGCGATGATGGCGATGACCACGAGAAGCTCGATGAGCGTAAAGCCACGTGATTTGTTTTGTTCCGTATGAGATTGATTAAATAACATGATGCTTCCAAAGGAATAATAGGGGTAATGATCTGGCAAAGAGTTATGACCGTAAATTTCTACTGCAGATGTGAATTTATGGTTACGTGGATGCGCTTATGCATGAAATCACCACAGAATCAATGTCTTATCAATGGACTGGACATCAATCATTTTAAGTGATCATGCATCGTCTGCAGGGAATCCCAGTTTTTGATAGATCAAGTCAGCAGCGTGATCCGTTAAATTTCCTCGCACTTTCAAAATTGAAAGTCTAGACCATTTTCAAATGGTTTCTGCAGTCGCATGAGCATCAAATGACCCTAAAACGCTGGGTTTGCTCCTGCTGGACACTGCAGATAATTTTTGAATATGCTCTAGAGAAAACATTTTGAGATCAGCAGATCATTGAATGCTCTGGGAAAACCTGGGCTTGGGGAATCAGTAGCAGATCCTGATCAGAAAAAGTCTGATCAGTGGATTGTCGAGAATTCCCACGTGTGACTATGCCAGATGAGGGGGGCCGCGAAGCAGCGGCAAAGAAGCATCGGTTGTGTTGGCAACCATCGCCGGAGACGGTGACTCCAGCCAGACAATCCTGTAGTTTTCAATAATGACCGGCAAATCCGGTGCGAACTGAGCCATCCACAGGAGTTCGCAAGCTGGGCATTCTGAATGATCGTGATCGTGCGAATGCCGGGTACTATCCTGATGTTCCTCAGAAGAGGAGTGAACATGAGAGGAGTGAACATGCTGATGGCAGTGCGAATGCGTCCCATGCTGGGTGGTATGCACTGATTGAGTGGATGGCTGTGTACTAAGGCTGTGATTGCAGTTGTGTGTGTGAATGTGCGCATAAGGGTAAATCAAGCCACCAAAAATATAGGCAACTAAAATACCGGATAATGCGAACTTCTGTTTCATTGAAGGAGGGACTAACCTGCCAGAATTTTATTGAGGATCTTTGGATTGATAATACTCGTGTAACAGTCTCAGGTCGAGTAAGAAATTCTGAAATACATTATTTCTTAACGGTCTGATTGTCATTTTGTACGCCAGAAGAGTCATGTTTGTTTGAGTTCATGCAAATTTGAGTTGATATTGACTCAAATCGACAGAAAGGGCTACTTTCCGCTGTGATCTCATGGGATTTCTTCAGACAGATCCTGTCTGAAAGATCATAGAACAATGGACTTATCGTCATAACTTATTGATATGCAAGAGATTCAGGCGTAATGAATGCGTAAAGGATCTCTGCATTTTTTAGTACACATCTTCAAATATAGAATTTCAAAGCGTATGGACACGCCTTTGTATTCGTGGAATTTTCTCGCGAAATTATTCCATATTATTTATTCATGCAACAAATTCCGCTTGGATTTTGTGGTCAAAAAGTTGCACGTCCAGAAGCAAGATGTTTCGTTTTGTTATGGACTCTTATTGATGTTTCTGGTCACTTTGAATTTGACCGGTTGTACGACGACAAAGAATTATCAGGCTGAAAATCTTCCTGCGCATTTGCAGGCTCCCAGAAATGAAAATGCTCAGACGCTCGATTTGACAAAATTAGCAACCGCGACCACAACACAGGATTTGATTGGTGGTGGGGATGTGATCGAAATTTCGATCTCTGCGGGTCTTTCCTCGACGGACACGGCTACATTCCCAGTTCGAGTGAGCGATAATGGTACTGCGATCCTGCCACTTGTGGGAGCAGTCAGCCTGAAAGAAATGGATCTGGAAGAAGCCGAGGCTGTGATTTCGGGTGCGTGTATTGAAAAAGGGTTGTACACGGCTCCGCATGTCACCGTGACGATGAAACGTCCCAAAGTCCATAAAATAACGGTTTTAGGAGCTGTGGAAGAGCCAGCAACCTATGAACTTCGTGCGGGTCAGTCGGATGTCCTCCAGGCGATTGTCGCGGCTGGTGGTTTGTCGGATGATGCTGGCGTATTTGTCCAGGTCCGGCATCCCGGTTATCGAAACCAAACAGCGGAACCACAAGAGTTAATCGCTTCGCTGGATAGTGGTTCCGATATTCAGCAGGTCGGACAGGAAACAATCGTACAACCGATTGGTCATCAAACGGTTCGAATTGACCTGGCTTCTGCTGCGACTCAGAAACCGGAATCCCTGCGATTACCTGATGGGGGAATCGTGATGGTTGAACGCCGGGATCCCAAACCGATTCACGTTTTGGGGCTTGTTAAAAAACCAGATCGATACGAATTCCCTGTTGCGGAAGATTTGCGTCTGCTCGATGCGATCGCGCTGGCTTCGGGAACCGATAATCCGCTGGCTGATAAAGTCTACATCATTCGCAACACCCCAGATTCAGAAGAGCCCACTTTAATTCAGGCCAGCATCAAAAAAGCAAAACGAAATGGTCGAGCAGACCTTCGTCTGGCACCAGGAGATATTGTGAGTGTGGAGCAGACCCCGACAACTTCCATTTACGAAGCTGTGCGTTTGATTGGATTCGGAGTGAGCGGACGAGCCTTCTAATGCAATGTGTTCAACTATCTGCAATTGGAACCATCTGTCCTCGGATAGAGGTTTAGGTAATAAGACGATTACATGCGACGGAAAACTTAACGGATTTTAATTATTGACCTCAGTTAACGATGTCATGCCAGTTAGTGAGCTAAAGAGCTTGATGTTGGTAATTTGGGAATTGAACTATGCCTGCACCTGAGAATTATGATCCCCAAATGAATATGCATCTGCAGGAAAATCATAATCCTCTGCAGACAATCCTCCGCTTTGTGCAATCGCTGATCAGGCGAAAATGGACCGTGATGGCCTGGTTGACGCTGACGATCAGTCTCGGGATGACCTATTTTGCTCTGGCGACGCGAAAGTATGAATCAAGTGCGGAATTACTGGTTTTGCATACTGGTGAAGGCAATGTCGATCAAACCCAGCAAAGTCAGCGGACTCTTCAGGATTACCTGCCGACCTACACGAAAGTTCTTGCCAGCGATGAAGTTCTTAAAGGAGCATTGTTACGATTGCCAGACACGGCAAGAACCAAATTTATCGGAATGACGAAGCATCAGGCCATTGAAAAATTACGCTCCAACCTGACCGTCAACTCGACCCGGCAAACTAATCTTTTGCAGGTGAGTTACTGCTCAGAATCACCAGAAGTCGCTTCCTTGATCGTCACCGAAATTCTGAATTCCTACTTTCAGTTCATGCACGAAATGCACGAAAGCAGTTCGGGAGAGTTGCTGGAAACATTAACCACTGAACGAGACAACATTCAAAAGCAGATTTTCGAGAAGCAAGCCGAACTCCTGAATCTTCAAAGAGACTCCGATTCTCTGATTGGCACTGGTGACAACGTCATGAGTGTTGTGAACGAGCGAGTGATCGAATTGAACCGAGCATTGGCAAAAGCACAACAGGATTCGATTCAGGCTCAATCACATTACACCGCTGTTGAGCAGGCCATTCGCAATGGCGAAAGTCTCCAGCAATTGATGAATCAGTCGAATCAGACGCTGGCGAATGAATTGATGAAACTGAGTGCCGGCGTCGACAGTCGGGACTCCTATGCTTATGCCCGCCTGCAGCAGCAATTGATCGAAGACGAAGCTTCACTGAGAGATAAACTCAATGGGAAACTGGGACCCAATCATCCTGAAATCCTGGAATTGAAGGAGCGTGTTAAAGCTGCCCGGGACTGGATGAATGGCCGTGGTCAGCAAGCGTCTCAGGATTCCAAACAATTGACCCATGATATGGGCCCTCAGATGCTCGAAATGGCAAAACAGCGTTATCAGCATGCTGTTACTCTTGAGCAGGATATTTACCAGCGATTCATGCAGGAAAAGCAGGTGGCGTCTCAAATGAATCAGCGTCTGATGATGCTGCAACTGGCTGAACGGGATTTGAGCCGACTGCAAAACGATTATGACATGATGCGGGATCGAATTAATACGATCGATCTTAATAAGCAGTCCAGTTTGCGAACGCGAATCACAAAGCATGCGGAACCTAATCGGATTCCGGTCACTCCCAAGCTGACCAGTACGTTAATGCTCAGTATCTTCGCTGGTTTGTTTCTGGGAGCAACCACTGTTCTCCTGCTCGACCTGCTCGATGATCGTTTCCATTCCCCCGATGAACTCAAACGTGAACTGGGGGCTCCGGTCATGGCAATGGTTCGCAGTCTGCCCGCGTTACCGCATACTCATGGTCTGGAATCGATATTCACCTATACGAAGCCAAACAGTGTCGAAACGGAAGCTTTCCGCACATTGCGAACATCGATTGAGTTTGCTTGTGAAAATCATCAACGCATCAGTATTACCAGTACCCAGCCGAGTGATGGGAAAACCACTGTGATTTCCAATACCGCAGTTGCGTTTGCACAGGCCGGCAAAAAAACACTGGTGATCGACGGAGATATGCGACGACCAGGATTGACAGCCGTATTTGCTTTGAAAGGACAGGCGGGACTCTCAACGATTCTCAGAGATACCGCTTCGATTGAAGAGTCGGCCTTAAAACATATTACAAAAACACGTCTTGAAAATCTCGATGTGATCTCAGCTGGTCCTCGCCCCAGTAATCCTGTCGAATTGTTGACGAGTGAACGATTCGAAGAATTAATTGGCTGGGCAGAAGGAGTTTATGATCAGATCCTGATTGATGCCCCGCCATCTCTGGCAGTGACCGATCCAGCGATTATTGGCCGATTGGTCGATGGGATCATTCTGACCGTCCGGCCGGATCGAAATAAGCGTCGTATGATTATTCGAGCAGCAGAATCCGTCACTTCTCTGGGGGGGAATCTCCTCGGAGTGGTTGTGAATGGATTGAGTGACAGCAGAGGAGAATACGGTTATGGCTATGGTTATGGCTACGGCGAAGGCTATGGGGAAGGTCATGATGACCCCACTCATGATGATGAAGAGGAAGCAATCCCCATGACACAGAGCAACAGCCATCGTCCCCGTAAGCGATTTTCACGAGATGAGTCGTCTGACCGTTACGCTGCTTAAAAGCGATCTTCCTGTTGATTTGTGGAATCATTTCGAATTCAGAAACATGTTTTCAAAACGATGGCGATTGTCTCATAGCTGGAAAGTGGACTGCAGGTGAGTTTTAAGACATCATTCGACAGGCCTGCCAGGAAGAAACGATCTCGCCGTCCCTCTTCGCAGGGATTTTCGCGCACAAAATCTTCCGGTTCTCATGAAGAGACGCATATTCTTCTGAAGATGTTCGACATTTCATTGTATGTCGGAATTTTAGCTGTGCTGCTGGCGTTTGCAGGTCGAACTCCTATCGGGCATCTTGTGTTGTTGATCAGCACTGGCGTCACGATGGCTCTGTGGATTGTTCATCGAGCAACGCAGCCGACTCTTCCCTGGAAATGGACGGGGTTTGAATTTCTGCTCCTATGCCTGATTGGCATGGTGACATTTCAGCTCGCGCCTCTATCTCCAGAAACGCTTCAAGCGGCCTCACCTGCCATTGAACAATTTTTGCTCGCCGATCTCTCTCCCGAGTCACTTGGCAGTTCCCCTCAAATTTCCTGGAATCATATTTCGCTGGCCCCCTCGGAAACTCGTCTGACTTTTGTGCCAATGCTTTGTGTGCTTTTATTATTTCTCTTTATGGTCCAACGGTTCCAGCATCGCAAACAGGCTCGTATGGCAATGCTTGTGGTTACACTGGGAGTTGCTGCCTATGCTCTTTTTGGAACCTTGCAATTTCTGTTCGGTAATGGAAAGTTTTTTGGGCTGATCTCTCACCCTTTTACGACCACCTATACGGGAACAAAGGGGTCATTTACGAATGCAAATCATTTTGCGGGATTTCTCGCTCTTGCGTTAGGGCCATTGCTAGCCTGGACGATTTCCTGCACGACACAATCAAAATCTTCTCGTTCATTTCACGCGGAATGGAATCCGAATTTTCGAATTGCCCTGGGGGGGATCGCCTCGATCTTGCTCTTAGTTGGAATTGTTCTGAGCGGCTCGCGAGGGGGACTCGGTTTAGCGGTGGTTTCGATTGTCATCACGATGTTTCTGACAATGTTCCGACGAGTCGCTGATGCTCGTTTGCCAATTTTTATTGCCGTTTTCGGGATGATAGGACTGGGGGCGATCTCATTAATTGGAGATCGGATCCTGGAAAACAATGCACAGGAACTGGTTTCTGCGGACATTGAAACACTGGATAGCGGGAATGCCCGTGGGATTATCTGGTCTTCAAATCTGGCTGCTCAAAAAGACTTTCGCTGGTTCGGGACGGGGTTAGGAACCCACAGGCATGTCATTCCTGCCTTTCACGCGGAAAAAGTCTCTCGACGGATCTATACCCATGCGGAAAACAGTTACCTGCAAATTGGAACAGAAAATGGCATTCTCGGCTGGAGCCTTTTTGCGCTGGCGACCCTACTTGTCTTGTTCAATCTGTTGAAATCGACGTTTTCCAGTCACGTTCCCAAAACAGAACTTCCATTCCTGATTGGAGCGGTGGCCAGTTTTGGTGCCTTTTTGTGTCATGGCACTTATGACTTTGCATGGTACGCACCAGCCTACATGCTCTTGCTGGCTTTTTATCTCGCGAATGTTTTCTCGATACCGTCCCGAGATTCTCAAACGGAAAAACAACACTCAAGGAAGTCTTTCAGTTCTCTATTGATGGCCGGTGGATTAATTGCCTTCCTGATATTCGGCTACGACGTCGTCGGTCCTGCTGCTCGCGCAGAACCTGCGACTATGAATTATCTCTGCTATACAACACAGACGAAGAATTTCGATAATGTCGATGATGAGATGGTTATGCTGAAGATTCGTGTGAGCGAATTATCGAAAGCGCTGCAGATTCATCCGGATGATATCGACAATCAGATTCGCATGGCGATTTGTCTGCGGCGGGCGTTCGAACTTCAGGATTTGCATCAACGCTACCCGATGCCTCTTGCCCAGGTGAGAGCCGCAGTCTACTCTGGTGGATTTGAAGATCCTGAACAGTTAACGGCGTGGTTGAATAACAAAGCGGTTTTGCAGGAAGCTTTGCCTTTGATAAAAAGCTGTCTTAAACATGCCCGTCATGCCAGCCTGCTGTGTCCGTTACGGTCAGACCCCTTATTGGTTCAAGCGGAATATTGCTTTACAAATTCTCCTGATTCGCGACTGGTTGATTACTACTTTGCCAGAAGTGAGCGAGCAGAACCGCATAATATGGAGATCGTGTTCGATCGAGGTTATATGGCCTGGAATCGTGGGGATATCGAACAGGCGTTTCAGGAATGGCAGCCGATCTTCGTTGAAAGGGATCCAAGCCTGGCACGAATTCTGACCGTATTAGCACCAGTACTTTCCCCAGCAGAATTACTCAATACGTTTCACCCTCCGCTTGAGACGTTAAATGAGATGGTGAAAGCTTATCAAAAAATTGGAGAAGAGCCTTACGCCCAGGCTGCTCTCGCATTGGCCAACGAAACATTAAAGGCGATTCCACAATTGCCTGCCGCAAGCCGATCTGCTTCAATTGGGAATGCGTTTCACTGGCTAAAATCTGCAAAGCTCAAGCCTGAAACCATCTCATTTATTGATCAGACCAATGAATATCTGGAATCTTCGGTTCCGATGCGTCGGCAATATGCTCAATGGTTGGTCAGCCAAAGAGAATATGCTTTGGCAGAACCTCATCTGGAATTTTGTATTGCTCGATCCCCGGGAGATGTTCAGCTCAAAGAGTGGTTACAGAAGTCTCAAAAAGGGAGGGAACAAATGGCTCGGGAATCTTCGATGAGACTTTATCGTTAACCAGATTGCTTGCGGTCAGTAAAACACAGACAGATTGGGATCCTCTAAACAATACTGTTTTGAAGACATCGTATCCAATAAAAAAAGACCCTCAGTTGTCGGAGAGTCTTGAAGTATTTTTCACATTCCAATTCGTCATTGGAATTTAGTCCAGGCCGAGAAGTTTCTCAATGCGAGGCCAGACGGTGGTACGGGCTTTTTCATAAGCACGATGATCTGTGATATCCCGAGTTTCGGCAAACGTCGATAATTGTCGGGCCTCTTCCTGAAGCAGGTTGTAAACTTGAATCGTGTCGTCGATATAGCGCTGGTCGTCTTTGTCCTCGCAGTTTTCCTGAACGAGCAACAATTGTTTTTTCAGCGTGTCGATCATCCCAACCATTCCAGACATGATATCCTGAACCTGCTCGGTTTCGTAAACATCATTGCCGAAAGCATCGGCCGTTGCACCGATTGCGATATAGGTTGTGTACATGTGAGCTGCGGAGAGTCCACCGATTGCTGAAAGACGACCGTCGTCAGCTGCCTGGGCAGAGCCTGGTAAGGCCATTACTGCACCCATTGCCAGCAACATTAAAGCCACGTGGCATCGAAGCCTGTTGAGAATGAAACACTTCATGATTGAAATTCCTAACCTGACCAATTGAATTGTACGAACGCTCAAAGTCTAAGTTTACTGCTAGAGCTAATATCATGCACAGTTTGTTCAGGGGAATCAATAGGTCAATTCAATAATTCGACCGGGAATGAGTCGAACGTAGCGAACAGTCTCGGGAGCGGTCGGGTTATCCGAGAATCGGAAGATCACTTTATAGATGTGCGGGTTCCCTGGGATCAGTGGCATTGTTTCAAAACGCCATAGCCCATTCAGGCGTGTGTCCTGAAAGCCATCGATATCATCTTCTTCCCGATGCACATAGACATTGACAACACGCACACTGGTTGCATTAGGTGCAATAATGTCGATCATAGCGATTCGGGGATGTTTATCGGCTGGAATGTCCCGGCTGGGTAAATAATAGGTGCGGCCCAATGTTCCCGGCGAGGGGGAGGCGGTCATCCGATCAGGACCGGACGGCAATGGAGGCCCTGAATAGTTCGATTGCGGATTAACCTGGCAGGGACATTCTGCAATCGCCCACTGAGCGGTAGCCGATAACGTGACGCCCAGTGCGATCAGTGAAGTGATTGAAGATTTCATCAGGAGTTCCATTCCGAATTCGGAGAGTTTTAAGTTCGGCAGAGTCGCCATACCCTGCGTTGTGAAATCACCCAGTCATCGAAGATTTCATCTCTCATCAATGCGACAGCTGAGCTTCAGTGCTTCTGGACTTTCACGGCCAGAGTTACAACAAACTTATCACACTCCATAACTGTTGTCGGAAATTCCTGTTGAAACTAGAACAAATTCTCAGCGATATCGAACAGCCCCTTGTAAAGCTTTACAGAACTGTGCCCATTGCCTGATTGGAAATCTTGATACAATCCTTAAAACAATTCGTTTGAGTGAACCCCTGCTCCAATCGGAAGCCGGATATCTGTAACGCATTGAAATGATTCTCCGGGGTGGCGGGGGCGCTCCGCTTCAGCGGAAGCCCCCGG
>TARA_R100000789_G_scaffold7224_4_pt1 | contig 11782 bp, 14 predicted proteins | sample TARA_R100000789 | Tara Oceans TARA_R100000789 (sample SAMEA2623403) | marine metagenome | biome: marine biome (ENVO:00000447); feature: mesopelagic zone (ENVO:00000213); material: "saline water (ENVO:00002010), including plankton (ENVO:xxxxxxxx)" | depth 450 m
TATCGCCTCTGTTCAGACCGCGCTCGCCCGTCCCGGCATCGCGCCCTACACCACGACCAAGGGCGCAGTCGGCAACCTGACCAAGGGCATGGCGACCGATTGGGCGCGTCACGGGCTGCAGTGCAACGCGATTGCGCCCGGTTATTTCGACACACCCTTGAACAAGGCGCTGGTTGATGACCCCGAGTTTTCCGCATGGCTGGAAAAACGCACGCCCGCAGGTCGCTGGGGCAATGTTGAGGAACTGGTGGGCGCTTGTGTCTTCCTGTCCTCGGACGCGTCGAGCTTTGTCAACGGACACACGTTGTATGTGGATGGAGGCATCACAGCCTCGCTGTGATCCCCTCCCCGGTTAGCTGCCGACCGCCTGAGCCTGATTGACCCGCTTTGACAATTCGGCGCGGCTTTCGACCCGTTCCGAATAGCGATCAACCAGATGGTCGCGGATATCGCGCGTGAGCAGGGTGAACTTGACCAGTTCCTCCATCACATCGACAATCCGGTTGTAAAATGGCGAGGGCTTCATCCGGCCCGCATCATCAAACTCATCCCATGCCCGCGCAATCGACGATTGGTTTGGGATGGTCAGCAGGCGCATCCAACGGCCAAGGATGCGCAACTGGTTTACGGTGTTGAAACTTTGGCTACCGCCGCAGACCTGCATCACGGCTAGTGTCTTGCCTTGTGTTGGACGCACGCCGCCCATCGACAGCGGAATCCAGTCAATCTGCGATTTCATCAGCCCGGTCATCGCGCCATGCCGTTCAGGAGAAGACCACACCATGCCCTCAGACCATGTGACGAGTTCGCGCAACTCAGCGACCTTGGGGTGATCTGGCTCTTCTGTATCGACCTGCGGCAGTCCGCGCGGGTCAAAGATGCGCACCTCTGCACCAAAGTGGGTTAAGATGCGCGCGGCCTCTTCAGCGCTAAGGCGGGCATAACTGCGCTCGCGCAGCGATCCGTACAGGATCAGAATGCGCGGCGCATGGGTGCTGGGCGTCTTGGGAAACAAAGTCTCGACCGTGATTGGCAAAACGCTATCGTCGTTCAGTTGTGGCATATCAGTCATCGAGGTCAGTCCGGGAATTGAGAGAATTTCAGGCGGAAACGGGCGCGTGTGCGGTTGGCGAAATAGACAAGTGACAACATCACCGGCACCTCGACCAGCACGCCGACAACAGTGGCCAGCGCCGCACCAGAGTTGAGGCCGAACAGGCTGATCGCGACGGCTACGGCCAGTTCGAAAAAGTTGGAGGTGCCGATCATTGCGCAGGGGGCAGCGATCTTGTGCGGCACCTTCAGCGCGTAGGCCGCGCCATAGGCCAGCGCAAAAATGCCATAGCTTTGGATCACGATTGGCACGGCGATCAGGGCAATCACCAATGGGCGGGATAGGATCACCTCTCCTTGCAAACCGAACAGGATGGCGACGGTTGCAATCAGGCCGACCACCGACCACGGTTTGACCCGCGCGGTGAACGCTTCAATCGCCTTCGGGCTGCCCAGCGCCCGCCGGGTCAGCAAACCTGCGACCAGCGGCAACACAACATAAAGCACCGTGGCCAGAACCAGTGTTTCCCACGGCACCGAAATTTCTGTCACGCCCAGCAGAAAGGCCACGATGGGCGCAAAGGCGACAACCATGATCAGATCGTTGACCGACACTTGCACCAGCGTATAGGTGGCATCCCCGCGCGTCAGTTGCGACCAGACAAAGACCATCGCCGTGCAGGGGGCGGCCCCCAACAGGATCAATCCGGCGGTGTATTGGGCGGCGTCCTCGGGCGCGATCCATGGCGCAAAAACGTAGTCAAAGAACAGAACCGCCAGCAGCGCCATGGTGAAGGGCTTGATCAGCCAATTGACCACCAGTGTCACGATCAAGCCGCGCGGTTGTCGGGCCACGCCCGCCACGGCACCGAAATCCACGCCCACCATCATCGGATAGACCATCGCCCAGATCAGCACAGCGACAACCAAGTTGATGTTGGCGACCTCGGCCGCCGCAATAGCCTGCACCAACCCAGGGGCCAGCGCGCCAATCGCCAACCCGGCGATCATGGCCAGCGCGACCCACAAGGTCAGATAGCGTTCAAAGGTACCAAGGGCACTGGCAGAGGGGGTCGTATCAGTCATATTTCGGTTTCCCTGGGTCGTATCTTGCAGTTAGCGGTGGATGGGCAAGCGATCTGGTCAAGGACGGGTTGGCACAGTTCCGCCCGCCCGCCGCAGCAATCCTCCATCAAAAAGGACAGCAACGTGCGCATCCCGTCCATATTGGCAAAATACCGGACCGATCGGCCTTCGCGCTGTGAGGTGACAAGGCCGGCTGCAGACAGGATGGTGAGGTTGTTGGACAGCGTGTTCGGGCGAATTTGCAACGTCTTGGCAATTTGACCGGCGGCGACACCGTCGGCCCCGGCCCGGATCAACAGGCGGAAAACATCAATCCGCATGTCGTGGGCAAGTGCGGCGAGGCTAGAGATTGCGGCTATCTTTTCCATATTTCATGTATAATGGAATTGATGATCGTAGCAAGACCCCGAATGGCCGCGCATGGCAGTCATGTCACCACAGAAAACCCGGACTGCACTGCGCGTCCCATTTCGCCTGTTCCGATGGCGATCCCATGATCTTGGACGTCCCCCATATGCGGAACTCATGGAGGCGCCCAAAACAACACCGACTATAGGCGCGTCGCCAAGCCTGCCTGTCCGTGCTTAACTTTCGCAGCAAATTTTTGGACGGAAGACATGATAACACGTCATCACGTCGAGGAAATAGAACGCGTTCTGGAAGGGCGCACCACGGGACGCGACCGTCAGGTTGCTGACTCGTGGAAGCGATGCGTCGAGATCTATGGCATGGACCCAGCGCGGACGGATCCAGCGCATATCGTTACCGAAACCGAACTCAAAGAGCACCGCATGCAGGCGGAGCGGCTGATTTCCTCTGCACGATCCGGGTTGCAAAACCTGTTCCGACAGGTGGCCCGTCAAAACTACACCGTGCTTCTGACCGACGCCAAAGGCGTCTGTGTCGACTTCTTCGGCGATCCCGAATTTGAGCGAGAACTGCGCACCTCCGGGCTGTTTATGGGCGCGCATTGGGCCGAGGATCTGACCGGAACCTCTGCCGCCGGGGCCTGTATCGTCACCGGAGAGCCCGTGACCATTCATCAGGATGACCATTTCGGCAACGCCCATACGGCCCTGTCCTGCACTGCTGCCCCGATCTATGACAGTATGGGCCAACTGGCGGCCGTGCTGGACATTTCACTGCTGCAATCCCCCTCTCCAAAGTCCAGCCAGAACCTTGCGATGAGCCTGGTGACCGCCTCGGCACGTCGGGTCGAAATGGCCAACCTGATGGCGCAAAGTCGGCGGGACTGGGTGCTGCGCTTGTCTGCCAGCCCTGAATTTCTGGATGTCGACCCCGAGGCCGCGCTGGCACTGGATGGATCGGGGCGGATCATCGGGTTTACCCGTGCCGCCGACATGCTGTTCAGGGGCGAAACCGGCTCTTTGCTGGGACAGAGGATCGATTCCATTCTGGATCTTTCGGTCGACGATCTGCCCGATCTAATGCGGGACCGTCCGACCGAAGACCGGGTGGTCAATATCCGCGAGGGTGGCGCGCTGTTCGGTCATGCCATCGCGCCCAAAGCGCCCAGATCGCCGGGGCCTTTGACCGGGCGACAACGCCAGAGCGGGGGCGCACTGGGCGGTCTGGCGGGCCCGGATCCAGTGATGCAGCGTCTGTTGAAACAGGCTGAACGACTGGCGGTGACGGATGTGCCCCTACTGCTGACCGGAGAAACCGGAACCGGCAAGACAAGGCTGGCGCGCGCGATCCACGTCACAGCCGGCCCGGACCGCCGCTTGGTGACCGTCGAATGCGCGGCGCAAACCGCTGGCCGTCTGATCGAAACACTTGGGCCGCCGGGCCCGACCCTTGCCACAGTACTTCTGCGCCGCATCGAAGACCTGCCCCCAGATGCGCAAGCATTGTTGCCGTCGCTTCTGGACGAGCGACCCGGTTTGCGCACGGTTGCCACGTCCTGCGTTGATCTGGGGCAAATGATCCGCGACGGATCTTTTCACAAACCGCTGTTCTATCGCCTGTCTGGTGCTCCACTTGCCTTGCCACCGCTGCGAAAACGGCAGGATCTGGGATGGTTGGTCGACCGACTTCTGCGCCGCCGCGCTCCTGATGACCTGCGCCTGTCACCCGCTGCGCGGGCTGATCTGACCGGTCGCGTCTGGCCCGGCAACCTGCATGAGCTGGAACGCGTTCTGGATGCCGCCATCGCCCTCCGGGACGGCGATGTGATCGACCTACCCGATTTACCCCCTCCGGCCACGGATGTCAGCGCGCCCACCGGCGGCGACTCTCTGGAGGAGGTGCTAAATGCTTGCGGATGGAACATGGCGCAGGCTGCCCGGCGGCTGGGTGTCAATCGGTCAACCGTATTGCGCCGAATGCGCCGCGCCGGTCTGATCGCACCTGCCTGATTGCGGATGTTGCACGACGTTGCGCGCGCAACGTCTGCCCCGCTTTTCTCACGCTGCATCTGAAAATTCGGCCCGTCGCTGTAGCGCGACGGGACAGTCCTGCCGGATAGTCCTGCATCAGAGGCGCGAATGAGGAGGAGACGCGATGCTCGATACCACAGTGACGACCCGCACGCAGGAGGTGCTGGACACTTTGAACGCGGCATTTGCCGCTGAAGACGTGGACCGGATCAAGGCGCAGTTTGCAACCGACAGCTATTGGCGCGATCTGGTTGCCTTTACATGGAACCTCAAGACGGCCGAGGGCCCAGATGACATCGGTGCGATGCTGCACAGCCAATTGGCGACAGTCAAACCCGAAAACTTTCAGCTGCAAGACGGTGAGATCCCCACGGAGGAGGGCGGGATCACCACAGCGTGGATCACGTTTGAAACCGCGACAGGACGCGGTTGGGGCCTGATGCGCCTGAAAGACGAACGCATCTGGACGCTGCTGACCGCCTTGCAGGAACTCAAGGGGTTTGAGGAACCGCGCGGTAAACGCCGCCCGATGGGGGCGAAACACGGGGCGGGCAAAAACCGCACCACGTGGAAAGAGGAAAGAGAGGCTGAGGCCGCGAGCCTTGGCTATGACACCCAGCCCTACACCGTGATCATCGGCGGCGGTCAGGGCGGCATCGCCTTGGGCGCACGGCTGCGCCAACTTGGCGTGCCGACAATCGTTTTGGACAAGCACGACCGTCCCGGCGACCAATGGCGCAACCGCTATAAATCGCTTAGCCTGCATGACCCTGTCTGGTACGATCACCTGCCCTATCTTAAGTTTCCCGACAACTGGCCGGTTTTCACCCCCAAGGACAAGGTCGGTGATTGGCTGGAAATGTACACCAAGGTGATGGAGCTGAACTATTGGGCTCGGTCCGAAGTGACCAAAGCCAGTTTTGACGAGGCCGCCAACAAATGGACCATCGAGGTTAATCGTGACGGCGAAAAAGTGGTGTTGAAACCGACGCAACTGGTGCTTGCGACCGGCATGTCGGGCAAGGCCTTTGTGCCAGAGTTCGCGGGCATGGAAAGCTTCGCCGGCACGATCCAGCATTCCTCGCAACACGACGGGCCGGATGCCTGGACCGGCAAAAAGGTGGTCGTCATTGGTTCCAACAATTCGGCGCATGATATCTGTGCCGCGCTGTGGGAACACGATGTCGATGTAACGATGGTTCAGCGGTCCTCGACCCATATCGTGCGGTCAGAAACGTTGATGGAGATCGGGCTTGGCGCGCTGTATTCCGAGGAAGCTGTGGCCAATGGTGTGACCACCGAAAAGGCGGATATGATCTTTGCCTCTTTGCCCTACCGCATCATGCATGAATTCCAGATCCCCGTATACGACCAGATCCGCGAGCGCGACGCAGAGTTCTACGCCGGACTGGAAAAGGCCGGGTTTGAGCATGACTGGGGCGACGATGGTTCGGGCTTGTTCATGAAATACCTGCGTCGGGCGTCGGGATACTACATCGACGTCGGCGCAAGCCAGTTGATCATTGATGGCGAGATAAAGCTGACTCATGGACAGGTCGATCACTTCGAGGCGGATGCTGTCGTTCTTGCAGATGGCACCCGGTTGGAAGCTGATCTGGTGGTGATGGCAACGGGCTACGGATCAATGAACGGGTGGGCCGCCGACCTCATCAGTCAGGACGTCGCGGACAAGATTGGCAAGGTTTGGGGGCTGGGATCGGACACCACCAAAGACCCCGGTCCGTGGGAAGGTGAGCAGCGCAACATGTGGAAGCCGACTCAGCAGCAGAACCTATGGATGCACGGCGGCAACCTGCACCAATCGCGGCATTATTCGTTATATTTGGCCTTGCAATTGAAAGCGCGGCTAGAGGGGCTGGAAACGCCGGTCTACGGTCTACAAGAGGTGCATCATTTAAGCTGACGCATAAATCGCCCCGGGTCAAAACCCGGGGCGATTTATGTTGCCCCTGTCACCAGGGGTCAGCATTTCAGGACAAACTTGGGCCTTCCGCAACATTACGTTCCGACCAAAACTGCGTCCTTTTCAGCGGTCAGTTTATGCGCCGCTCGGCCGGGGGTTGCCCCCAACGGGGCAATGAGACGGAAAAAGACCCGCGTCAGGAACAGGGTGAAGATGGTAGCAAAGCCAACCCGCCGACAACTGTCGACACCGCCGTCATCATCACCGGGCGCAGGCGCACCGCACCGCATCGCGGATTGGGCTGTCCAGATCACGGCCCTGCTCCCGCAACTGATTGGCAAACTCGACATTCAGAATACCGTTCTTGGCCATGATCCCGATCAGAATCACAAGGCCAATCTGACTGTAGTAGTTGAGCGTCCCGCCTGTCAGCCAGATCGCTAGCACCGCCGCGCCTAGCCCAAAGGGCACAGTCAGCATGATGACTACCGCAGAGGCAAAGCTTTCGAATTGGGCTGCCAGCACCAGCAGAACAACAACAAGCGCGATACCAAAGACCATGGCCGTGCCGGATTGCGCATCTTCCAGCGTCACCGCCTCGCCGCGAAAGACAAAGCGCACATCGTTGGACAGGGCCTCTGCGGCCAGTACCTCGGCGCGCGCGGCGGCACCCCCAGACTGACACCAGCGCCCAGATTGGCCTCGCCCGGAACCGCGCGGGCAAGGCTGGACACGGTTGAGGTCGGTCTCAGTGTCACAACGGCTGAAAGGGGCACAAAGGCACGGTCCTTACTGCGGATCCAGACGTTCTCAATGTCTGACGCGTCCCGGATCGGTTTGCCGCCGAGCACGAGTCGAACATCCGTTTCCTCACCCTCGACAAAGACCTCTGTTGCTGCAATGCCCTGAGTCAGCGTGTTGATTGTTGTTGCAATGCTGGCGGGCGACAGACCAAGTTCCGTCGCCATTTCCCGGTCGATTTCAACGTTCAAAAGCGGCGTGGTCGCGTCATAGGACAGGTTCGGGTTTGAAAAGGCGGGATCCGCCTTCATCGCTGCGACAAGCGCGTCGCCCTCGGCGGCAAGGCGGGTACAGTCGTTGCCCAATAAGGCAAACTGCAACCCCCGCCCGGCGCCACGGATACCCAGACTGTTGGGCGAAATCGCGAAGACAGAGATGCCGGGAAAGGTGCTTAACCTTGGGTTCAGTTCGGCTAGAATTTCTTGCTGTCTGCGGTCGTGGTCCTCCCAATCGGTAAGGCGCATAATGACCGTCGCGCTGGACGTTCCGCCCCGGCGGATCAGCGTTTGCACGGCTGCGATCTCTCCGCTGTCAACATAGGGCTGCAAAAAGCCTCGACCTTTTGCATCTGCTCGTCCTTGAAAGACAGGCTTGCAGCCGACGGCGCAGTGCCGCGAATGAAAAATGCGCCGCGGTCCTCGACCGGGGTCAGCGTCGACGACAGATTTGAATAGGTGCCAAACGACACGATGGCGACGGCGGCGCCGATCGCGATGGCTGGCGCGGCAAGCACCAGCGCCAACGTCTGCGCAACAAAAGACGACAGCAACACGCAGAACGTGAACACAAACCCAAATTCGGAAAAGATCCCCCCTGCCTGCCCCGGCAAAAGCGAAAACGGGATAGACACTGCTGCAAGCGTTGCAGTGGTCAAATTACGGCGAAAAACACCTCATTTGTGCCGCTGGCCGCAGCACGCGTGCGCCTATACCCTAATGGCGACGGCGCACGATGTTTACGATCACGACGATGGCGTCATCCACCACCATACCGGTCGCCAGAACCAACGCTAACAATGTGATGTTGTTGCAAGTGAGGGCAGCGGTACTCCGATCGGGAATTCATTCGCTTGGGCACCTGCCACCTGAACTTCCGCCATGCCTGCGAATGACGAAAGCCGCTCGGTGATCAGACTCTCGGCCATGTCCGTCAAATCCTTCATCGACGCATCTCCCATGAGGGCGAGGCGGATGATGGGGGCGGCGTCAGAATCGTTCTTTGTGACTGTTGGGTCGTCGATCCCTTCGGGCAGTTGCCGTTCTTCGGTGCGGGTCAGGATTTCACTGACCTCGCTGGCAGCGATATTGATATCGGTGCCGTCGTTGAGATCAATCGTCAGCCTGCTGTGACCATAGCTGGAAGAGGCCGAAACAGATTTCATAACATCAAGCTGCCCCAAAACGTCCTCAATGACTGCAGTGTCCTCGGCATCGACCGTTTCCAGCGCGGTGCCATCCCATGTTACCGTGACAGACAGCACAGGTTGATCAACATCGGGCATTTCGCGCGCTTCGACGCCGTTCAGTGCCGCAAACCCGGCGAAGGCGGTCAGAAGGTTCAGCACAATGGCCAGCACGGGACGCGCGACAAATGTATCGGCAATCCCGCTGCGGATCTGTTGAGTGGACATCAGTTCACGCCCTTGGCAAGTGTGTCAGGGGTCCCCAATTGTGAGGCGTCAACAGCCGGGCTTTTGGCAGGTGGCGCACCCGCATCGGTTATGTCAGCGGGTCCAGAGGCACGTGGCCCGCCCCCAGTGACAACCACAGCCCCTTCGCGCAGCTTTTGAACGCCCTCGACAACCACTTACTGGCCCGGTTTCAGATCGGCCTCTAGCCAGACAGTATCGTTAGCTCGATGACGAATGGTAGCGCTGACAGTCTGGGCCTTGCCGTCTTCGACAACCCAGACCGGCGCGCCCTCACGGCTCCACGTCAGGGCAACTGCAGGCACACTCGGCAGCGGTGCATTGTCGCGCGACAGAACTACGTTAAAAATCATGCCCGGCAGCATCAGCCCTTCTGCATTGTTGGCCGTAGCGCGAACCTTGATCGTGCGAGTGGTGCTGTCGATCTGCCGTTCGAACCCCTCCACGATCCCTTCGAAAACGCGCCCCGGCAAGGAGGCCGTCATCAACCGGACCTTTTACCCCACCTGAACAACCGGCGCCGCGCGATCCGACAGACCAAACTCAACCGTCAGGACTGACTGGTCGGGGATCGTGACAACGGTGGCCCCGCCGCCACGGCGACCGCCACCCCCGCCGGGCCCAAGCGCACCAGACGTTGCCGATGCGCCAACGGGTCCGCTGGCCGCAGCCGCATCCACCTGTTCGCCGGGCATCCCAAAAGTCAGGACCCAAGCCAGCGCAATAATTGCCACCCCAACCAAGCTGAAGATAATCGTTTTCATTCAATTTGGTCCGCAGAATTGCCATGCCGGCGCCAATTGGCCACCAAGTGGTTTCTAGGAGCTCTACGCTAGACGGACAGGCTCCCGTCGCAGTAAAATGGCTTTCTTTGCCTCTTCCGCCGGATTTTAATCTAGCGCGCGCAAAACGCGCAGAGCTCCGCCACGATTACCCAAATCACTCGGACATTCTGTCTGCAGAGCATTTGTGGCCGGTGGGTGAAGTGAGACTATTGTGCTGCCTTGGGACAGCCGTAGGCGGGATGAGGACTACGCCCGTAGGTCAGCTCATTGCTGGCTGCCTGAATGATCTTGCGAACGCTGTGCCGCAACTCATGCAAGTTCTGCTCGATAGGCGTCTTGTCGTATCAGCTTGCGCGGCGATCCTGGAAATCGTTCACGCACGCAAAATCCAAAACTAACGTCCGACGGCCAGGGAGTATGAAGACCATCGATCTATGCCTGTCGTTTTGGACGTCGATTGACCCTTCTATGGGATCATTTTTGCTGGCTCGCGCTTCTTCTCGGCGAAGACCAGCGATTAGGAAAATCATAGCTTTTGTTTTTGCCCGAAATTCGAAGAGGAGCGTAGCCACAGTTCGGGCACATGAGAGGAGCGAGTTCAGGAAGTCGTCTGCCTATTTCGGTGGTCATGAGCACTTGAATGTGGCGTCTCGCCCAGCATGAGACTTCCCGAAACAATCAGAGTTCCCAATGCGATAGAACCGGCGCTATAGACCAGAAAGGCGTCTGCCAAATTCAGTCCAAAAAACACATACCCGACGATTGCGGCGAACAAGCCGATGAAGCTACTGAGCATATAAATGATTATCGCCATCCTGCAGTCTCCTGTTCTGGTTGAAGCGGCTGTATTGTAGCGCCTATCTTGGTCCGAGCATCCATACGCTCTTGCACACGATCGAAGGACAGGCGCACACGTTGTCCACGTCGTGCATTGGGGGTGATCGGCGTTCCGACGCAGACCCTCACGGATTGCAACGCCGCGAGTGCGCTCGCATTCTCGCAGGTTTCGAGGTAGCTGTTTATGCCTGCTTCCAGCTCCGGCGGATAACCCGGGTCGATATTGCGTGCGATGCAATAAAAGGCCCCGTTCCCTTGGTATGCCATCAACAGGCGCTCGGTGTTTACGGTCGTCCGAATTCCGCCGGCGCACCGTTCAAGGATGTCGACAAAATCCGGTGTTGTATTGTCGTAGTAATGACGGATTGGATCCTCGATCTGGACGCCAAAGAGCCGGACGTCCGACAGGGCCTCGCTGGGCAGCTGCGTCAGGTAGTTACCTAGCGAGAACGGCAGGATCAGTCTTTCGACTCCCTCCACCAAAAGACTGTCCGAAAGAGCGAACTTGTGGTGGCCAGAGCGGAGGGATCGGGCTTGAGGGCCGTGATCGCGGTCCATGTCCTGCAATACCATGCAGTCATTGCGGTGCAACATCCGCTTTGCGACGTGTACGCGCCCGACCAAGTCTTTCGCGGTAGAGCGTTTGAAAATGTAGTCATTTGCTCCGGCGGCAAAGGCGGCTTCGATGGTGTCAGCGTCGTCGCGGGCCGTAAGCATGATAATGGGCGTGTCACGGTAGCGTGGCAGCCTCCGGATACGGGCGCACAGTTCGATCCCGTCCATTTCCGGCATTTCGATATCCAGAACGAGACAATCGAATTGCTCATCCCCGTTGCTGAGGATGGACAAGGCCATATGGCCACTTTCGGCAACGTGAACAGGTGGGAAACCGGAAGTCGCGAAAATCATAGGTATCAAGTCTCGGGAAATGGGACTGTCGTCTACCGCGAGAATTCTCATGTCCGGCTCCTATCATTGGTTGCACGCGTTGGGAGTTGTCCCGGACAGGGCAAAAAGTTTGCCCTGTCCGGATGCCTGCCCCATCTGGGGGTATTGGGGGTCGGGACAGGCCGGGAGTTCAACATCCGTGAGTGGGTTAGCTGAACTCCTCAGAACTATCGCCGGACAGGCCACCAAGCAGGCCACCCACAAGACCGCCAACCAGGCCATCGTCACCCAGCAATCCGTCGGTCAGGCCATCGCCGCCGCCGAGCAGACCACCAACCAGGCCGTCTTCTCCCAGCAGACC
>TARA_R100000789_G_scaffold89657_1_pt1 | contig 11778 bp, 6 predicted proteins | sample TARA_R100000789 | Tara Oceans TARA_R100000789 (sample SAMEA2623403) | marine metagenome | biome: marine biome (ENVO:00000447); feature: mesopelagic zone (ENVO:00000213); material: "saline water (ENVO:00002010), including plankton (ENVO:xxxxxxxx)" | depth 450 m
CCCAAGCCATAATCGACGATATGCTGCAAAGTTTGATCGACTCGCCCTTGACGGTGGCGTTGAACCATCTGCTCAATCGAGGCTTGCGAAATCACCTGACCAAACTCCCCCTTCCCTTGCGAACGCAGCATATCAAAGAAGAGTCGCAAGTCGGCTGCCGGTCCCCGGAAACTTGAACCGGGAGAAGGACTCAAAGCTTTCATTCGTCCCAGCAAAGGACTCAACACCAGTTGACCTTTAACACGGTCATAAAGCAGAACCTCATGGGCAGATGATGCATGCGTAGAATCGGCAATGCAGCGAGTCTGATTCATTCCCACGGGATCCAGAATCTCCTGCTGAATGAAGTCAACATACGATTGGCCGGAGCGCTGCTCGATCACACTTCCAAGCAGAAACCAACTGCTCGAGGGGAGATATGCAGCTGACTGATCCTCACTCCAGTTCTCAACAGGTTCGGAGTTGGCAATGGTCACCAGGATTTCCGGCCAGGAAGCTTGCGGCCAATTGACGGGAACTTCCCTCAACGACGAAGTGTGAGTCAATAATTGCCTAAGAGGAATTGAAGCATGATGTGACTCTTGAAATTGAGGCAGAATTTCTCCCAGCGTTTCGTCGATGGAAAGAGAGTTCTGTTCCTGGAGAATCAGTATGCCGACAGCAGTGATCGGTTTGGCAGCCGAGAGCCAGCACAGGGTATCATCTGCTTGTAAGGGCGTGTTTTGATCGATCGTCCCGAACGCTTCTTCGAAGTTTTGATCTTCGACAGAAACACTCAGTTGAATGCCATAATGAAGATTCTTTGCGATCCCCTCTTCGACGACCTGATGAAAATGTTTGAACATCCCTGAACCTTAACTGTTATGTAAAATCGCGATTTCGGAACGACTCACTTTTCCCAATCTGCCAGCAGGCATTAAAAAAAATGTCACTGCCGAAACGACCGGCAGTGACATTCATTAATTATATTGATAATCAATTACTTGGCGTCGGCATATCGTTTTGCCACGGCATCCCAGTCGACAACGTTCCAGAATGCAGAGACGTAGTCCGGACGGCGGTTCTGATAGTTCAGATAATAAGCGTGTTCCCAGACATCGAGCCCACAGATCGGAGTATGACCTTCTGATAAGGGTGTGTCCTGGTTCGGTGTGCTTTCCACCACGAGTTCGCCATTGCTGACAGACAACCAGGCCCAGCCACTACCGAAACGTGTTGCTGCGGCATTGCTGAATTCAGTTTTGAAGGCATCGAATGAACCGAATTTTTTATCGATCGCAGCGGCGAGATCGCCACTTGGAGTTCCGCCACCATTGGGACTCATAATGGTCCAGAACAGTGAGTGGTTCGCATGTCCGCCGCCATTGTTGCGGACAGCTCCACGAATTGATTCAGGCACTGCACTCAGATCACTCATCAGATCTTCGATTGACTTGTTGGCCAGGTCAGAATGTCCCTCGAGCGCATCATTCACCTTATTAATATAAGCCTGATGATGCTTTGTGTGATGGATTTCCATCGTTTTCGTATCAATGTGGGGCTCGAGTGCATCGTAGCCATACGGAAGTTCGGGTAATGAATAAGCCATTAGTTGTCCTTTCTCGACACGGTTTGTTAGTCACTATAGAATGTGATCTGAATCATATCCGTATGATTGCAGTCGATTCATTCCTCATGGAACCATTTTACGTCATGGCAGATTCAAACATGGATTTTCTGCCATGACCTGTTTCAATTTTAGAAGGGTCTACAAACTTCACAAGGGCGATGGCACTGTTCGTTCGGACATTTTCAGAATCCCTTCAGAAATATTGCAGATCGATCCACTTCTCCTGCGTTTCTACAAACAAACATACGAATTTCAATATTTCCTGATGCGATCTTAATATGAACTCAGGCTTTCTCAATTCTGAATTTCCCTCACGCAAACGCTTCGGAAACGAAGCCGATCTGGACATCACGCCCATGATTGATGTGACCTTTCTGTTGCTGATTTTTTTCATGGTCACTTCGACAATGCAATCCGCTCCTGATGTGGAACTCCCAGTCGCTCATCACGGAACGGGTGTCAGTCGAAATGAAAATGTGATTGTTTCGGTGATCGATCCTGACGGAATTCCCATCCTCATGGCTGGGGATCCACCTGCTCCTGAGATGTCGATGGAAGAAATTGTTGAATACGCAAAGCAGCAAAGTGAAGCCGGGAAAACAGGAATTATTGTGAAAGCTTCTGGGACAATTCCATCAGGTTATATCAAACAATTGACTCAGCGTTTGCAGGCCATCGGCGATGTGCGGTTCCATTATGCCGTCAGCGATCAGAAACAAGTGCAATGACAACTCTGTTTCAAATGAATCATCGTCTTAATTTACGAAATGACTGAGACCGAATGCCGATAACGTTTCGTTGCCAGCAATGTCAGCAATTGATGAGCATCAGCAGGAAGAAAGCTGGTATGCTGACAACCTGCCCGCGTTGCGGCAGCGAAACCCCAGTCCCCTTGCAGGAAGATGATGCTGAAGTTTCTTTAAAACCTGGCAACAAAGAGAGCTCTAACGAGAAAGAGATCACTCAAGGGCCTGAAGAATTTTCACTGAAGACTCCGAAGGATCAATCGGGAATTAAAACATTGGCGATTGCCGATAATTCCTGGGATGAGGAAGAAGAAGAGTTTCAACTGAGAAGGGCCAAAACGGAATTTGAGGAAATGGATCTGACACCGATGGTCGATGTCACCTTTCTTTTGCTGATATTTTTCATGGTGACCGCTTCTTTTTCTATCGAAAAATCGATCGAAGTCCCTCCTCCGAATCCCGATCAGGAAGGCGCGTCTCAAACGATTCAACCGCTTGAAGAGTTGGAAAATCAATCGATCCTTGTAGAAATCGATGCAGAAAACCGTTTCTTTATTGAATCCGAAGAAGTGCAGGATGTTCGGGAACTCCCTGCGATGCTGGCCGACGTCCGCTCGCGGGATTCGAAGAATGAGGTCATCATTACGGTTGATGAGCAATCGCATCATGAATCCATCGTCCAGGTAATCGATGCGGCACAGGAAATTGGACTGCAGCGCATTCGCTGGGGTGTGATGTCAAATGAATAAGTTCTTTTCTACCCCGTTTTAAAACACATCGTGCAACCTGATGCAATATGTCTCTGAGGTAGAATGTTAACTCCTGTTTTGTATACAAGATAATTAAAGACGATTTTCAAAGACTGCGAAACTCTGCGATTGCCATGGCTTATCTGGACATCTATCAAAAAAAGGCTCTCATCCGTCAACTTGAGTTGATGCGTAATGAACCGGTTACGATTGGACAACATTCCTCGAATGTAATCGTTATCGAAGATGACAATGTCGCGACACTCTATGCCAGAATTCTCTGGAATAAGCGGGCAAACTGCTACGAGATATCCAGTGCGAGTGAAGATGATCTTGTCATTTCCGGTGAGAATCTGCGTAGTAAATTGTTGAGAAATCAAGATGAGATCGAGATTGCTGATTTCCGTCTGATCTTTTTTGATCGAGACCTGATCGAACTTGTCGATCCCTCCCCAAAGAAGATTGAGGCTGTAAATGCTGTTCCGGAAAAGCAGAATCCGAAGCCCGACAAGTCTGTGCAACAGAGCACACACGAAAAAAAGAAGGATCAGGAACTTGTCAAACTCTCTCGTCCCAAACAAGTACAGGAAGAGGAATCGGTCAAAGCCTGGCTGACCCGTTCACGACGTCCAGGAGAACGCGAGGCCGCTCGTTCTCCACTGGTGACAACCTTGACGATCGTAGCCATTTTATTGTCACTGGCTGCTGGCGGTGTCTATTTGCTGATTGGACGACAGTCTGCTCAAATGGCCTATCAAGCTGCCAGAAACGATCGCGACCAGAAGAAGTTTTCTCAGGCGATACCCAAATACGAAAAGTTCTTAACGGATTTTCCAACTCATAAATTAGCAGACACCGCTCGGATCGAACGCGATCTTTCACAAATCGACAAGACCTTAACAGGTGCAGGAGCCGATTTGAATTCGTCGATTGAAGCGATCCGAAGCTTCGTTGAACGTCACCGTTCCCGCGAGGATTTCCGGGACTGGTATCCTCTGCTGGCGACTTATTCCCGTCGCGTTTCTCTGGAAGGCTACCGTCAGGCGAGCCGCAAACATGATCCTGAATTTGTCAAACTGGGAGATGAAGGCCGCCAGTTGTTCGGTCGATTCAAGGCCAACGATGGTTCCGATGCAGCCGAAGAGCAGGAAATTGCTCAGGGAAGACGTAACGCTCTGGCAGACCTGCTGGAGTTTGACGTTAAGCAGAAAAGTCTGGCTGAACTTGATCGAGCGTTGAATGATCAAAATTCCGCAGAGGCCTTTCATATTTTTAGAAATGCCGTCAATCGATATCCTGTTTTTTCAAAGCAGAACGAATTTATCTCGCGAATTCAACAAGCATTGAGTATTGAATTAAAGGGAGTCCAGCAAATCGATCAGGACCTGCAGACCTCCAGCGAAACTGAACAGAAGCCAGCAGAACAAAAGACCTACCTGATCGACCTTCAGTCCAATCGTCTCGATATTCAGGCAGATGGCAAACCGGTCTGGCTGGTATCTGACAATAACTGCTTTGCGGTCGAGAGGATGACAGGTCTACTGAAGTGGATCACTCAGGCAGGACGAGATCGAGCATTCGATCCCCTGGATCTTTCGGTTAAGTTTGATTGCTGGCTGGTTTCAACTCAGGCGAGTTATGGTTTATCACTTGTTCGCTGTAGCGATGGAGAAATTCTCTGGAAGACTCTTTTCAAATCACCAGTCACTGTCGAGCCGACAATTTCGGGAAGTGTGATCTATGTCGTAACCGAAGACCAGAGGCTGACCGCGATCGATGCTGATTCCGGTGAGTTGATGAAGTCTCTGGAATTCCGCCAGAAACTTTCTGCGCCCGTCGCGGAGTTGGATTCCCGCATGCTGTGCTGTGTGGGTTCTCAGGATGTCGTCTATCTGATCGACCGCCAAACATGGGAATGTGTGGAGGTGCGGTATTACGGTCAGGCTCCGCAGACGATCACATCACGGCCACTCATCATTTCAAAGAAGGTACTGGTTGTAGAAAATGATCAATTACGAACTGGTCGCATTCGAGTTCTGGAGTTACTGGAGAAAGCGTGGGATTTCAATGTTGTTCACGCTGAACGCCTGCCCGGACGAGCGCTCGGACATCCTGTGCTCTGGGGAGATCGATTATTTCTGGAGATGAATGGTCCGCAAATCGCGGCCTGGCAACTTTCTGATGATCCAGGAGATGCTTTCCTGAAACGGATCACAAACGCAAGTATTCCATATTCCGCCGATGTCCGCTTGTACCTCAAACCATTTGAAGGGGATCGGGTACTCATCGCGGGCGAAAATCTTCGCAGAATGACACTGCTCACCAATGCGTTCGCTCAAACAAAAACGTCGATCGAACTTGGTCATGCGACTCAGAGAATTCAAATGCAAGGCATTCATGCGTATGTTGCAGGAGTGAAAGACCCGGAAATTGGTTCACAGTTTTTCCACTACAATTCCCAGGAGGATGAAACCTACTGGCGAATGAATGTCTCCTGTGATCTTGTCGGTTTCCTGCCAACATCAGCAGAGACGAATTCAACGACAGGAGTCGATCAAGCCGGACGTATTTTTCAGTTGAACCGAAAGTCATCGGACCTGAACTCAACGACACAGCCAATCGAATCTCTTTTCAGCAATCGACCGCTGCAGCAATCTGGTCAAACTCAAATTCATTTTGTGAGGGACATCAGCACTGGACAGACCCTCGTGCTTTTCGGGAATGAAGTCAAACGGATCAATCCCCTGGGGCAAGTGGAACATTCAGGTAAATTGTCGGAACTCTGCCTCTCAACACCAGCCATCAGTGGAGGAAATTTTCTCTGGGTTGGTCAAAAGGGAATCCATCTGACTTCGATGACCGATTTTCAGGATGTTGCCGATCCCTGGTTTACTGAAGTATCTGCTCAAGGCAAGCCTCCCAGGAATATTACACAGTTAATTTCACTTTCTGACGAACGGTTCATAGCGGTTGCCAACGATCAGTCCCTGATCGAACTGACCATCAAAGAAGATCCCCGCCGGCATCTGGCGGAGACGGGACGTTTTGATTGTGACGGGAAAATTGTGAATCAAATCAGCACTGATAATGACATCATCACCATTGCAACCAATAATGGTCAGCTACTGGAAGTTGATGCTCAATCACTGTTACTGATACGGCAAAGAAATCTGCCCGGAAATCCGTTAAGCGAACCGCAGAGAATTGGTTCTCACCTGTTGATTGAAGTCGAGGACAATCAACTGATTGCGTTTTCAACTCAGATGGAACAAGTCGACTGGACGCTTTCTTTAGAAAAATCTGTATTGGCAACTGAACTGCTTTCACTCTCTGAGAATCGTATCCTGGCTTGCCTGCAAAATGGGAACGTTCTGGTTATTGATTCCCAGTCTGGTCAAATTGTAAATTCTCGAAAACTCACCTCTGCAGCCAGTTGTCCTCCGCTCATGCGATCAACCGAAGTTGACTTTGCTCTGACGGAGGGTGCAGTTGTGACCATTCCGAGAAATCAGCTGGAAGGTCAACAGTAATCATGCCTTCCATTATTCACGCATCTATAAACTCGTCATGCATCGGGTTGCGGGGGCGATTTCAAAGCGAAGCCCCCGAAATGTCGAACGTTCGGGGGCTTCCGCTAGTGCGGAGCGCCCCCGCCACCCCAGACCTTTTTTCTGTTCTTGAAGTTTTGACAGGTCTCATAAAAAAAAGAACAGCGGGACTACTGATTTGTATTGCACTGTTTGGGATGCTGATTTTCGAGACGTCTCATCAACTCTACGCTCAACCAGACACACCAGTTCCCGATCCAGATACGACTACGGAAAAAACTGAGGCAAAGAACACAGATCAACTCCCGTTGATTCAGGACCTGAAACTGCCGGATGTTCAAACCTTGCTCGAAAGCGAAAAAACTGATTGGATTGTTTTAATTGGTGATCGTGTTCTGCAGGTTCCGGCCATCTGGCCCAGGCCAGACCAGATGGCCTGGCTGGAGCAGGAGCAGAAACAGCTGCTCAACAATCGCCCCACGGGCGAACCGGAATTGAGTGAATGGCTGGGAGAGTATCGGAATAAGTTTTATATTTATCTGGCCGTCGAACAGGAAGGTGTGGAAGACGATTATCGACTGCATATGCGGTATGTCGATTATATTCTGTACCACGAAGAACTCTGCCTGAGAAAAGTCGATGAACTGTTATTGCAGGGCGAAATTGAAACCGCTCGCCGTTTGCTGACAGCTGTTGGTCATTGGGAACGGGAGAATAATGAGAGGAGAAAACAGGAACGACTCAACCCCCTGCCCTGGCCGGGATTGGTGGAACGGGAACGCTCTCTATTACAGTATGAAGTTCGATTGGCTCAGAATAACAAGGACTGGACGAGAGGGTTTTCATTAATTAAACGTCGTTTTCCTTTTGATCGAGAAGATCCCCAACTATCGATTCTCGCAGCCGAACTCCTGAATCAAATTGCTGAGGAATCACTGCAAAACTTTGATTATCGTCGAATAAGATATTACATTTCACAAACGTTCCAGATGTTCCCCAAGAATAAGAAAGCCGAAGAGTGGCAGAATCGTCTACTGGAACTGGCTGAATCCCAGATGAATCTGGCTGAGCAGGCAAAAAGCCGAGGACTTGATCGCGAAGCCTCGTTGCGGGCTCAGCAAAGTATCAGGATCTGGCCGAATTCGAGCTCATTGAATCGACGGCTTAAGGCTTTGCAGGAACGCTATCAAACCCTGGACGTCGGCATATTGAAAGAGGGCTCAGGAACAGATTTAGCGATAGATAGCCTGCAACACAATCGCTGGTTTTATGTGGAACAAATCTCCGAAGGTTATCCCAGGTTTCAATCTCGTTTTATAGAAACCTGGCGACCAGATGACCTGGGGCGATTGATTCGGTTACAGATTTCACTCAAGCCTCAACCTCTGGAATCTCGACCAGTTGTCGACAGTCATCACCTGACAGATGCTCTACTTGATGAAACGTTACAACGATCTTCACGAGAGCAGGATCTCTACTCCAACTCGATTCAGGCCGTCCAGATTCTCTCTCCAGACGAACTTGAGATTCAGTTTGAGTCGCAAACACCTCACCCCCTGGCCAGAATGGCAGCAGTCCTTCGACATCGTGATCTGGAATCGGGAAAGATTTTGCAATCGAGTCAATTTGAACAAATTTCTGTGCAGACACCCTTGGAATTCGAACCATCCGGCAGATATTTTGTGCGGTCCCACATGGGACAGATTGCTGCAGAGCGCAGGGGAATTATTGAAGTTCATGTCAGGGAATTTGAATCTCAGGATCATCTGCTAAGAAGTTTGCTTCGCGATGAACTTCATATCCTGCCTGAAACACCGTCAAAGTTTGTGGATTTGATTCGAAGTGACCAAAGATTTTTTGTGAAGGAGTACTCTGTCCCGAGAAACTGGGGATTAAAGTTTCATTTTGAAGGTCAACTCAGCTCTCAAGCCGAGTTGCGACTGGCATTACTAACGATGCTGGATCGGAGGGCATTCATCGATTCCATGCTGCCTGAGGAGAGTCCCGGCAAACATTTGCACCAATTGAGTAGCTCCTTGTGCCCGTCTACTTCACACGCATTTCACCCCAGTTCGTTTCTTCCTGAATTCGATGAACTCTCAGCTTTCGCTCTTGTTCAATTATTGAAAAAATCACCTCAGTTTCCGAAGGAAATTCGCTTAGGGTATCCGCCGAATGAATCTGCTCAAGAACTCGCCGAAGTCATGAAAAAACGTTGGGAGCGACTCGGTCTTCCGACAAAACTTATTGAGTTTTCTCATGAGTCAGATGCTCTCAGTTCACAATCGGAAATGAATAAACAGAACGTCGATGCCGAAATTATCTCTTACTGCATGGCGGCTCCACATTTTGAATTGCCAGCATTGCTGAGTTTGCAATCCCGCTTAACTGTCGATGATCTCGCTAAGTTTCCATCCTATGTGAGAGAAACTCTTCTGGTATTGGAAAACGCGAGGAACTGGGATGACGTTGATAAAAACCTACGGCAACTCCAGGATCAATTGATCGTCAATTCGTGGTTTTATCCGCTTGTCGAATCCCGTCGGTTCATGACGTTCCGCCGTGAAGTCCGCAATTTGCCTGAGCAATTGATCGAACCATTTGAAACAATAGACCGCTGGATGGTTGAACCGGTTGTCCCGGTTTATTGAATCATCGTGGTATAAAATAAATGCATTTGACCTGACATCAGATTCGCATATTTTAAATTCAGTCTGCGTGTTGCATTGCAACGATGGCTGCTGGTTTGACACGTCTGTCAGTGAAGTAGTACCAGGTTCCCATCAGACAAAGCAACGAAAGTGAAATGGCAATCCAGCAGAGGATGATAAAGAAATGCAAGAACGTATCGGGGTCGGGATAAAAATTTCTGCTGATCATGACGATGATATAGCCGAGGTAGCCAAAGGCATCAGCCAGATACATCAGATACCCGAGATTTCCCCGCTCGCGAGTCATGGCCAGTAAGCGTTCGAAAACTGTTGTATGCAAAGCGACATACGGCAGATAAAGTCCAAAGCCGATCAATACCATGAACGGAAATGCTGAAATTTGACTGGTTTGATGAACCAGCAAGACTCCTGAAATGATCAGAAACCCCAGGCAGCAGGTTCCCAGAGAAACGAAAAAGGCAAGCCGATTGTTTCGAATGTAAACAGCTAATCCATTCACTATAAGAACTCCCAGCGCAACTAGAATTTCCGAATTGGTAAATGTTTCTGCAGCGGCTGGTTCACCGAGAAGTCGCCAGAGTTCAGGAGCGAAATCGGCTCGGATACTGCGGAGTACTGTGACCAGAACATAGACAGAGACGAGCAAAGTCAGGCCGACGGAGTAACGACGAAACAGATCCCAACGTTCTTTGCGTGTCATGATGTGACGTTCCGAACGATCTGCCAGATCATCGACGTTCGGCGGCGGAATCCGAGTCAACATGCCGACGAAAACGCACAACGGAGCCAGAAAAACCAGCCCTGCCATGAAGGGCATCCAGTCTTCTGCCACACCGGAATTCAGCAACCAGGTTCCCACGGTTTTTGTCACACCATCAGCCAGAATAAAACTGGCACATAACCCCGCCACAAGGGCTTCGGTCAATTGACGGCCTTCGAGAAAACCGAGCACTAAACCAAACACCATTCCCAGCGCCAATCCATTTCCAAACAGAAAAATGGCATTCCAGGGTCGCGGACAAAGTCCGAAAAATGCCAAAGAAAATTCAGCTGCTCCAATCAAAAATAGAATAGCGATCGCCCGCTTTTGAGGAGCCATCTCGGCGATCACTTTGATCCCAATAAACTTCGAGAGCATATAGCCGATGACCTGAGTGGCCACGACAATCGTCTTGTAGCCGATGCCCCAGAGTTCAGTCTCGGCATACCCGGCAGCTGTAAACGGTTTGCGAAAACCGTACATACAAAAGTAAGTTCCGAAAGCCGCAATCACTGACCAGATCGCCCAGAAAGAACGATTGTGATCTGTGGATGATTGAGAGTGTGCTGAATCACTCATGAGTTATGCTGGTTTCGTGCTTTTCCGAAGATTGGATTAGAGTGAAGAACGCCTTATAAATTTTGATGAAATCAAAATAAACCAGGGTGGCGGGTGGGGCGCTCCGCGTTAGCCGAAGCCCCTGGACGTTCTACGACACGGGGGCTTCTCTTCGAGAGCGTCCCGGCCACCCTGTTTCCTGAACATTGAATTCAATTCGAGGTCATTTCAATTGCAGCTGGAGAAATAACAACAGGTTGTGAGTTTTCAATTAACAGTTCATGAATTGATGCAATCAACTCCGGTAAATCGGAGAGCGTTTCAATAACGGCATGTGCTCCCGCTTCTAAAAACTGCTCAACGGTTTGTCGCAACCTGGAAGATCGTTCCTCTGCAGACAGTTGCGAATATTCTTCATGAGATAAGCCAGTCATGCTACTACTGTCACAAACACCAATCGACCAGCACCCGGCATTGAGTCCGGCTTCGATATCAGCAATTGTGTCTCCGACCTTGACCACACAAGTGGCTGGATAAACACGAGTTTGATGCATGATTTCGTAAATCATCCACGGTGCAGGACGTCCCTGCAGCACATCATCTGCACAGACATTTGCTTCAGGAATAAATCCTGCTGCTTCGGCTGCTGTTGCGACTGCTTCCGCAGCTTCTCGGAAATATCCTGTTGTACCGCCGATCACAATTCCCTGTGAACGAAGTTTTTCGACTGTTTCCGTCAGACCGGGAACAAGCTTCGTCGTTTCTTTAATCGCCTGAAGCTGGAATGGAACAAAATCAGCATACATCTGATCGACATCGGCTTCTGTCCAAGGCTTCCCATGTTGATCTTCCCAGCGTTTTGCAATGTCGGCTTCACTAAGCATCGACTTGAGATGCTCCCGCTTATTCAATCCCATCGGCTTACGGGCTTCTTCATCAGTGACCATTACCCCATGAGCTGCAAACACTTTTCGAAAAGCGGTAGCCGGTGCACGAGAACCGAAGTCGACTGTCGTTCCCGCCCAATCGAAAACAACGAGCCGGATTTGTAGTTGTTCAGAATTCATTTTAATAACTTTCGATTTAATTAATTGAATGGATAGCCCAGATAGCTCCGCTATCTGGGTGGACGAAGT
>TARA_R100000789_G_scaffold23864_1_pt1 | contig 11758 bp, 10 predicted proteins | sample TARA_R100000789 | Tara Oceans TARA_R100000789 (sample SAMEA2623403) | marine metagenome | biome: marine biome (ENVO:00000447); feature: mesopelagic zone (ENVO:00000213); material: "saline water (ENVO:00002010), including plankton (ENVO:xxxxxxxx)" | depth 450 m
ATCGGGGTCGGTCAGGCGCGACAGGGTGGCGGTGGTCAGACGATCGCGCACCGCCCTTTCCCCCGCCCGCGCCGCCTGCAACTGATCACACAGCGCCATAAGCTCCTCCACCCGCCCCACAATCCGCCGCTGCTCGGCGAGGGGTGGGAGGGGGAATAGGGCTGGGCCCATGCGTGACAACGTTACTCGCGGGATTGCCGACCCTTTCATGAAGCCACGCATTTGATCGAAAAAGAACGGCGATCTCAAAAACTCGGCGATCAATCGATTGAAGAGGCATGACGGCAACTTAAGCAACGCAACACTGGACAACATGCTGAAAGGTTGGGCGATGTCGTTTATTGTCACGACCCCAGTTGTCGCACCGTCCTTAATGTAGAGAATATCACCTTGCTCAGGATTGCATCGCGAGAATATCTCGTCATGGACAGCCTTGGATACGTAGGTGACATCATCGAGAAGCACGCCTTCCTTCTTGATGTTCTTTGCTGTGATGTAGAGGTAATCACCAAACTGGCCGCTTGGCGGGGAATGGTGCGTGCCGTCTGTTAGCTTTGTCAGGATTTCGCTAAGTCTTACCCAATGCCACGATTTTGGGATTCTAAACGGCTCTTCGGCTTTAGTTAGAAGCGTTGGAGCAACCTTCTCTTTTTTTGAACCCAGCCGCGCCTTCTCCATCGCAATCCGCTTCAACAACTCCGCCGCAGGCTCGTCGCCCGCGTCCTGCGCCACCAGTTTGCCCCGCACGGCAAGATCCAGCACAAAGCGGCGCAGGCGGGGGATGGCGTCTTCGGCCCCGGCCACCTGATCATACAGCGCCAGCAGGCGGGCGGCGGTTAGGGGGGTGTCCTTCATCGCGCCAGCGCCTCGGTCAAGATCGCTTTCAACTGATCGCGCAGGGAGGCCACCTGCGCCTCGGCCTTTGCCAAATCAGCCAGCAGGGTTTCGGGGTCGCCATGATCCTCGGCGACAGTATGGGGGTTCTTGATATCAAGGTTATAGCTGCGGGCCTTGGCCTCCTCCGCCGTCACCTTCCACGCCTGCGGGCCTTCGACCCTGCCCTGCCGCGCAGCCCCGCCCCACCATGCGGCGCAGTCAGCCATATGATCCAGCCGGATCGGTTTGGTCATCGAATAGGCCTTTTGCCCCTCGGGCACGCGGTGTTCCCAATACCAGATGTCCTGCGTCGGCGTGCCCTTTTCAAAGAAGAGCAGGTTGGTGCCGATGGAGGCATAGGGTTTGAAGACCGAATTCGGCAGCCGCACGATGGTGTGCAGGTTGCATTCCTCCATCAGGTGTTCTTTCAGCCGGGTCTTGATGCCCTCGCCGAAGAGCGAGCCGTCGGGCAGCACCACGGCAGCGCGGCCACCGGGTTTCAGCAGGCGGATGATCAGGGCCAGAAACAGATCGGCGGTTTCGCGGGTGCGGAATGTGGGGAAGTTGCTCTCGATCCCGTCCTCTTCCTTGCCCCCGAAGGGCGGGTTAGTCAGGACGATGTCGACGCGTTCATCCTTGGTCCAACTGACCAGTGGACGGGCCAGCGTGTTGTCGTGGCGCACGAAGTCCGGTTCCTCGACCCCGTTGAGCAGCATGTTGGTGACGCAAAGCATGTGGGGCAGCGGTTTCTTTTCCACGGCGCGCAGGGCACCCTGCATCAGGGCCTCATGCTCTGGCCGTTTTACGTATCTCTCGCGCATGTGGCGCATGGCGCAGGTCAGAAAGCCGCCGGTGCCGCAGGCCGGGTCGAACATCATTTCGCCGGGGTGCGGGTCGATCTGCTGGACCATAAAGGCGGTGACAGCGCGCGGGGTGTAGTATTCGCCCGCGTTGCCCGCGTTTTGCAGGTCGTTCAGGATTTGCTCGTAGATGTCACCGAAGTGCTGGCGTTCGGTCAGGTTGTTGAAATCGACCTCGTTGATCTTGTTGATCATCTGCCGCATCAGCTGGCCGGATTTCATGTAGTTATAGGCGTCCTCGAACACATCGCGCACGACCTTGGCGCGGGGGCCTGCGTTGGTGGGCAAGGCTTTGAGTTGAGTGAACAGGGTGTTGTTGACGAAATCCAGCAGCGTGTCGCCGGTGATCCCCTCCGGGTCCGCAGCCCAAGCGCGCCATTGCAGGGCATCGGGGATGGGCGAGGTGTAGTCGTCCTTGGTCAGTTCAAGTTCCTGATCCTGATCGTCGATGATCTTGAGGAAGAACATCCAGCACAGCTGGCTGATACGCTGGGCATCGCCATCCACGCCGGTGTCTTTGCGCATGATGTCTTGGATGGATTTAACGAGGGTGCGGACGGACATGGGTTATGCGCTTTCATCGTAAATTGCAGATTGCAGGTCGTGGACGGCCTGTTCGAATTTGGGTTTTCCACCGAAAGCACGGACAAGTTCAACCACACTTCCCATGCCGCTGAACGGCGCGATTTTCAGAACGCCGAGGTCGTCGAGGTTCATGACGCCTTCGTCGGCATATTTTTCGAGGAGCGCTTCGAGGACCGACTTCGCCTGGGGGCCGTATTTGGTGAAGACATCCCGCTTTTTCACGCTTTCGGCCCGCTCGCGCCGCGTCAGTGGTTTTGCATCAAAGGCGATGTGGCAGATCAGGTCGAAGGGATCGAGATCCTTGCCAAGTTCTTCGGCAATCGCATCAAGCGGCAGCCCCTCGGCTTCGAGTTCTTCGAATACGGCCTGCTTGCGGCCTTCGCCATTCCAGCGCTTGAGGAAGTCATCAAGGCTCGCAAACTGGCGCCGGAGGGCTTTGCGGGTGTAATCGCGCAGGGATTCTGTCACCAGCTTGCCGTTTTCATCGAGGTACTCGATGCGTTCAGCGACGATAACCGCCCCAACCCCGTCGACGTAGACCTTGCGGATTGGCCCGCCGCCCGTGGTGCCAGTGAACGGATCAACGGGATCAATAGGGTCGACCAGAACCGTTTCATCGTCGCCGGGCTCTGGCGATAAAGGCTCACCATCAATGTCGGTTTGCGCGGCATCGTCCGGCGGCGTGATCGGATCATCGGGGCCGGGCTGGTAAATCTGGACCGGTTCGCCGTCAAATTCCGGGTCGGCAAAATGGCTGGTGGAACCGCGGAAATCCATGACGGTGAAGAACAGCTTTTGCGTGTCCTCATGCACACGGGTGCCGCGGCCAACAATCTGCTTGAACTCGGTCATGGACCCGACTTCGCGGTCCAGAACGATCAGACGGCAGGTTTGCGCGTCCACACCAGTTGAAAGCAACCGGGATGTTGTCACAATCACAGGATAAGGCGCTTCGGGATCGATAAAGTTCCCGAGTTGGTCCAGTCCGTCTTTGTCGCTTCCGGTGATCCGCATCACATAGCGATGGTTCTGCGCAACCATATCCGCGTTTTCGTTGATGAGAGCCTGTCGCATCCTTGCCGCATGTTCCTGATCGACGCAGAAAACGATAGTCTTCGCCATCCGGTCACCGCTTTGCTTCAGGAACTCTGTGACCTTTTGAGCAACCAGCTTTGTGCGATCGTCGAGAACCAGCGTGCGGTCGAAATCCTTCGTGTTGTAGATGCGGTCTTCAACCTCTTCGCCATCACGGTCCAACTGACCTTGGACGGGCCGATACCCTTGCACGTCACGGTCAATATGAACTTTGATGACCTTGTAGGGTGCCAAGAAGCCGTCGCGGATGCCCTGTTTCAGCGAATAGCTGTAAACCGGGGCACCGAAGTAATCGATGTTCGACGCGTACTCGGTCTCCTTCGGCGTGGCGGTAAGACCGATCTGGGTCGCAGAGGTGAAGTGGTCAAGGATTTCCCGCCAAGCGGAATCGTCTGCAGCACTACCCCGGTGGCACTCGTCGATGACGATCAGGTCAAAGAAATCCCGCGAAAACTCTTTGTAGAGCTTCTGACTTTCGTCCGGACCCGTAATAGCTTGATAGAGGCCGAGATAAATTTCATAGGAGGTGTCGATCCTGCGACGTTTGTCCAATGCCAGTGTCACATCGGTCGATGTGCCATCAGCGCGTTCAATGGTTTTAGCTTGCGTCGACAGCTTGGCCATATTGCCCGCAAATGGCCGGAAGTCGTTCACCATAGTCTGGTCAATCAGCACATTGCGATCGGCCAAGAACAGGATGCGCTTTTTCTGGCCCGCCTTCCAAAGCCGCCAGATGATCTGGAACGCCGTGTAGGTCTTGCCGGTGCCGGTTGCCATCACCAACAGCACGCGGTCTTGACCCTTGGCGATGGCCTCGATTGCAGAGTTGACAGCGTTCACCTGATAGTAGCGCGGGGTCTTGCCGCTGCCATCGTCGAAATAGTCTTGCAGCGCCACCGCCGCAGCCGCGTCCGATAATCCCTTTGCCGCCTGATACCGCGCCCACAAGTCGGCAGGTGACGGAAACTGATCCAGCGCCAGTGTGACCTCGGGTGTCGGGCTGGCACCGGTTCGATCATGAAAGACAAAGCCATCGCCGTTTGACGAAAACACAAACGGGATGTCCAACGTCTCGGCATAGTCCAACGCCTGTTGCAACCCAGCGCCCACTGCCTGCGTGTTCTCTTTGGCCTCAATAATCGCCAAAGGGATGTTCGGCTTTACCGAAAGAATATAGTCCGCGCGCTTGCCCTTACCCCGGCTCACCAGCTTGCCGCGAACGATGATCCGGCCTTTGGTAAAGCTGACCTCTTCACGGATCTGGGTCATCTCGTCCCACCCGGCGGCGCGCAGGGCAGGCGTGATGAACTTCGTGCAAATGTCACGCTCGCTTAGGGATCGTTTATCCATACCGCCACAACCTTGATGCACACCCACAAAAGAAGGGAAGAACTATATCGTCGTCGTTACTCAAGGACCTAATCAGTTTTACATCTACGGGACAACGCTGAACGACATATCGTTTCACGCAAAGGTTGCAGCTGAACTATTCCCTGCTTTGATTTGGATTGTGAAAGGGGCGCCGCTACGCAAAGTCGGCATCCGCGATAGGCATCCCTAGGGCGTCCAAGGCACAAGACGGCGTCCAAGCAGGGCTTGTCAGACGCCCTGACAGCAACGCTAAACTGTGCGCCACTACCACTCATGCATCATCGAGGTGACCCACTCATGATCACCATCCAGACTCCGCCCAATGATCTGATCCTGCCGCATTCGCCCATGACGCGGGCCTTCATGGCTGCGGCGGACTATATGACCGAGCATGGCGAGATTGGCTTGACCAAATCCGGTGCATGGAACCGTCGGTTCATCGAGTGGGCGGTCGCGCAGATCGCGTTTCCTGGCTGGACAGAAGAGAAGCTCTATTCCGTCAACAAGGTGCTGAACGAATACGATGTGGCCCCGCTGGAATATCTGCATGCGCTGATGGATGGTCTGAAGTGGGGTCGGAAATACAAAGAGACCTACCGGCTCACCAAGACCGGCAAAGCGCTGGCCATGTCTGCAGACAAGGCATTCGCGGAAGTTGTTCCTGCCTTTCTGTTCCGGTTCGATCATGCTGACGGTCTGCGATCCGAAGAGCCTATGGGCAACTGGGACCTCTTCCTGAATGTCCTCAACCACGAGATCGGCGACGGCATCACAGGCCCCGATTATGCGAGTATTCTTTACGGCGAAGTTGCCCCCGGCTGGCGCGGGCCGGCAAGTGGACTGTCGCTCGCGGTCCTGCGTCCGTTTTGTTGGGCCGGCCTTTTGCGATACGAAGGCGGCTTTGGGTTGGACGATCGTGTCTATCACAAAACGCCCTTGTGGGATGCCGCGTTGGTGCTGGACCCGATATTCCCAATGGACAATGTGGTCCCGTTTCGGCGTTGACCGTCCTTTGGGCTTTAGCCCGCGAGATGTTCTGATCCGATCTGATTCTCGATCTCTGTTTGATAGCAGACCGTGCCGCTCTGCGGCGATGCGACGCCAGCTCACGTCGGCCAGACGCCTAGACTTGAATCACCCGACCCGGGCTATGCGAAACGTATCTGAAACTTACCACCATCCATGTCTGAAAAAATCCGTTCAGCAGGCATCCAGAATGATCCGTAAAACATAATAGCGCTGTTTTGACCTCCGACAATATAGGGTTAAACGTCAAAAAACGAGAATTTCAGAGGAATTTCAGCGCATCCGCTCTTTCCAGAACAAGGTGACGACAAGATAAACCCAGGCAAGAAAAGATACCCTGAACCAATCAAGCTGCCATATTTCGCGACACACTCGTTCGACGGTATCGGATTTGGTTTGAATAAAGACGATCGGCTCAGATGACTTTTGATCTCGTTCCTGCCGTCGATCTATCACTCCGGCAGCTTCGGTTGTCGAATCCTGTGGACAGCCAGCACCAGGCTATCGCTTTTCAATCAGACATTCGTATTTGGAAGTGGCGCATCAAAAGGAAACGCCATGAACATCAACACCTCCCCCCAAGATACCAACGTCTCCAACCCTGCATCCATCAAAGCAACCAAGTCCGCCACCGCAGAAGTCATCATCACCCCCAACCTGATCGCACAGCTGAGAAAGGACATCGCAAAGATCGGCACGGACTCGATAGAAGCCATTACGAAACGGCAGGCGGTCATTCTCCTGCTGCCCGAAATCACGGATGCACGGGCGAGAAAAGTGAGCTTCAAAGGGATTGAAGCCGCATTTAAGGCACGCGGTATCCTCATCAGTGCGGCAACGATAGGCACATACTGGCGTCAGGCGATGGCAGACATCGAGGCTGCGAAACCGAAATCCCTCAAGCCTGCTCCCGAAGTCACTGCGGTCGGTCCGGCACCCGCGATGGACATCGCACCGACCGAACAAAAAGTGGATGCCGTCGAGATGCCGAAAACGACGCTTGTGTTTCGCGATATCACCGACGATGACGAGTTCGAGGATAACACGGCCTTGTTGCGCCGGATGAGTGACGAAACGCCGACGACAGAGCCGGGCGAAAGTTAATCGCTTGCGGCTGGGGCTGTCATACTACTGAAATATGTGGGGGCGCGGACAATGAATGCCGCGCCCCCACATATTTCCAACGCATAGTGCAGCTGGGCAATGCTATGCAAGCGAGGCAAACACGATGGAAGACCTCGCCGTATCCGATCGGTGTTCAGCCCGATTTGAACGCCCTCCGGCAGACAGATGTCACACCATCAGAGATCTGTCGCGGTCGTCGCCCCAGCTAGCCCCCATCAGAGGTCGAGATCCGACGCCTCATCATCGCCAACTCCCGCGATCTCCGCATTGATCTGTTTCGCGGCCTCGACACGGTCGGTGTCGCGCAGGAGGTAGTCGACAATGGTGAACCGGATCAGGGTATGGGACTGCATTTGCTTGAACGCGACTTCGTAAGTGACCGAGCATCCAGTTTCGACCGTCGCGGGGTCCACGAGTGTAAATTGTGCATGCCCGCCACAATTCTCGGGCATTGCATCAATCGTGCCCGGCGCGATCTTCACCCCGTCGACATCGTGAATCCAGATGGCCCGATCAAAGCTCAAATCCTTGTCAACCAGCGTGGGCTCGCCAAACTGGTCGATCACCTGTTTGCGCACCGCTTCCAGACTGGGCGCCTTCGGCAAGGGGATCCCCAGACTGCGCGACACGGACACGGCAACATTGCCCGTGGCATCCGTAGACAAGAAGCCCTGCATGAATTCGTATTCGGTCTCGTTCTGGTAAACATAGGGGTTATCGTAACCCGTCGTCTGAAAGCCATAGGCCACATCCAGACCAATTTTGGCATCCGGATGGTTGATGGTCATGACGCCACGCTGCTCGTAGAGCGGAATGCCCCGCTCACTGGCTGCCGCGGCGATCTCGGCATAGCTGGCTCCGGGTGCAAGACCGATGATCTGATACGGGTGGTCGACGCTCACCTCTTGCGGATCAATGGTGGGCGTGAGGTCAAACGCCAATGCTGGCGTCGCAACCATTGCCGACAAGACCGCCAGCGGCAGGAGACGCGATTTGCATGCCCTCTTGGATAGGGAGATTACTGCGGTCATGGGCGTGGTCCTTTCAATAGGGGGAATTCAGTGGAGTAATCGGAGTGAGGAGGCGGCAAGGACTTGGAGAGCAGCATCCTTGCCACAACCGCGCTGATGGCTATGTGCGGGTCAACAGATCGAAGAGGGCAATCGCCCGGTCCTGTTTGAGGTTTCGCGCCAGCGTGACCACCCGTGCGCCATAGCGCATCCGAACCCGGAACCGTCGTTTCGCGGCCGCGCGCGAGATCGCCATACTCCCGGCAAGAACGGCGGAACTGGCAGCATTCGCCATCAGACCGGTCGCAGCCAGTGACGCACCGGCGATACCGGTTCCGCCGATAATCATCCCCGGCTGGGCGACAACCGAGACCTCCTTGTCCATCGGATTGTCGATCAGAAACTCGGAGATTTTCGCCAAGTCATATTCCTGACCGCCCTTGATGATGACGGTCGGTGTCAAAGTGAGGCTCTGCGACTGAAACGACAGATAGACAAGGAAAGACAGCCCGCCGATCAAGATGACAGGGACGAACCAGAACGCGGTCAAGAACAGTGGCAACAGGCCAAGCAGGGCTAGGGGCAGGATCACATAGGCCACCCAAGACATGCCATCACCCTGCCAGGTGACAATCTGCCGGTCACCGTCATGCTGCACATCATATCCTTGATCGAAACGCGCTTTGGTGTTCATGCAATACCTCGTAGAAAAACAGGTTCGTGCGCGCGAAGGCGCGGAATTCAGGGCCATCGGCCCGTTGGTCTCAGCTGGTGGTCAGGGTTGCGATCTGCGGATCGGTGCGGATATTGAGGCTACGGCTCCGCCATGGCGCAAAGCTTCGTCGTCTCACTGATCCAGCAGGGCCCATCCCGGGTCAGGGCGCCAAGCGGTGTATGCGCATGCGACGCGCCGGGCTCCTCGTTCCAATGCGCTGTGGCGCGATCTACACCGTCCACAAGAAGATATGCGAAGTAGGTGCCCTTCGGGCCAGTGATCTGAAAACTGCCGGTTCCATCGCTCAGCGGGCGAAAATCACAGGCTCCTTCGATATAACTCGTCCCATTCACCTCAAGCAGGCATTTCGACGGGCGCGCATGGGCGGCCGCCCCCAAGGGGACGGCCAAACCAGCAACGATCAGCACAAGATTAACGATTTTTACCATTTCACTACGACCCTCACTCAGCACGTCATCCTCATGACAGGCTGCGCATAGGGCTACGGCCCCGGCAACAACCCTAAGGCAACTTACCATTTTGTAGAGTATACTCCGTGGCTATATACTCTACAACCCGCAAAGTTCTGTCGGATGAACATTCGAGAGATATTCGCGCAAAACCTGCGGGCAGTCCGCCGTGACAAGGGGCTGTCACAGGAAGAGCTTGCGCATCGCGCCGAGCTCGACCGAACCTACATCAGCGCGCTGGAGCGGAACGTTTATAACCCGACGATTGATGTAGTTGGACGCCTGGCCGAAGCACTGGACGTCGAGCCTGCGACACTTCTTCAAAGAACGACGGGTGAGGACGAGGTGTAGATCAGGCGGGGATCACAGCGCGCTTAAAAGCAGATCATGCTGTTTCAAATGATCAGCTCTCCGAACCGCCCTTATGGTATTTACAACGCGTCGACAGAATGGCTGCGTCGGGATTTCGGGCATGCAGCATAGGACAATTGTGACCAGCGATTTAGCGCCGGACATACACATATCGCCGCGCGCTCAAGTGTCCGTGCTCCGTTGACCCACCGCGTGAACTTGGGCACTGTAGTGCGTGAAAGATCGCACGTGATTGTCGCCTAGATCACCGTGTCTCCCCGCTTTGCCGCGCAATATCGGCTGCGTATCGCACAGACCAGTGAGGAAACGAGATGACGCTGTCCAATGAGGATCTGACAGCGGCCCGACACGCCGTGGAGCACCTCTTCGGAAAATGCGTTCTAACATTTCAGGCCTACGAAAACCTTTTAAAGGCAATCATCTCGGAACATCGGCTTTCTGCCCACATGGCCGACATTGAAGACATCCGGGCCGATCGCGCGGCCAAGACAAGGCAGAAAACCATGGGAACACTGATGAGCGAAATGATTGGCTCATTCATTGTGCCCGAGGGAAAAGAACGCCAGTGCGAGGATCGGGAGGATGCCCCATCCGTCGCGTTTAATTTTCAGCTGTCCCTCACTGCCGATGACTTCGCCCGCATCGAGGCCGAGCATCGCGACCTCGTCATTCTACGTAATTCCCTTGTCCATCATTTCCTCGAGCAACATGATCTAAGGTCCGTTGACGGCTGTCTTGTTGCGCAGCAAACACTGACAAGTGCTCTGGATCGCGTCGCCCGAGCGCACAAAGAGTTGCGATGTTGGGCAAACGACATGGTGACGGCCCGCAAGGTCCTTGCCGACTATATTCAATCACCCGAACTTGACGATTTCTTCGTTCATGGCCGTGTGCCCTGGCACATTGTGACCATCACCCATGCCCTGCGTGAGGCCGCAATGGAGCTGGCACGTGGTGACTGGGCACCCGTCGACACCGCGATCAGCTGGATAGAAGAGCGGTATCCCGAAGAGCAGCCAAAGGACTATGGATGCAAAACATGGAGACAGGTCATTCATGAAAGCAAGCATTTTGACCTGCAGGTGCGCAAGGTCGATGGCCGCCGCAGGGCATGGTATCGCCCCCGTAATCGATCGGCTGCCTCAGGTTAGAGTTGTTTTTCTATTGGGATGCCAGAAAGTCTGGACCCAAATTGGGGGGGAGCCGTCGGTCAGGTTGCGGCTTTGCATCCGCATCATGCGGCTAAAACCGTCATTTGCCGTGCCCGTTATGACTGGCAGCAGTTGGCAGCGAAGCGACCTTACAAAACTAAAAAAGTTACTGACGTCTCTTTATGACGAGTGACCAACCGCAATCGTTTGTCCTGATCATCAACGCCGCAACTCAGCTTCGCTGGAGCGGACGCGCACTACCGTCGCGGAGCGGCGACTCTCGAGGATCACTTTTAGATTATCTAACCAGATTAGTTCTTTATCGTTATCGCGTGATACACGTATTTTTTTTATTGCCACTATCTCAGCGATGGTGCATACGTGAACCAATGATGCACGAAAGGACGGCTTTAGCATGAAGAAGGTATTTAGAGATTACGAAGCGCTATGTCGGGCAGAGGGCTACCCTCTCCGCGCAATCGAAGTATCGCGCCGTCATTGTCGGCTTCGGTTCGACGTAGGCTTCATAGTCGCGGCGATGACGCCGTCCGATCACCGCAACATTCAGAATGTCAGAAGTGCCATTCGTCGCCTGCACCGCTGATTTTGGAGATATGAACATGACTGACATGACAACTGCAGCGGCACGGCGCGAGGCCTGTATCGAAATGCAGTTCCAGTATGGGGACGACCATCACTATTGGGACTACGCCCAGTGGATCGCCGAGATGCTGATCCAAGCCCTTGAGCACGTCGAAGGCCTTGTAGGTAAGGAGACAGCCGCCGCGCCATTGCGTCAGCTTGTCCAACCGGTAGCAAATCAGAACTATCCGACGGCCGAGACGTGGCGTGAAGTGGTCGATGATGTCTTCGCCGCAGGCTCGGTTTGGCCAATTTCACAACGCCTTCAGGATGCGCTGCTCTATGGCATGTATGGTGTGACGCCCGAGAATATCCCACTTGAGGTTCGCGCTAAATGGATTGCCGTTCTTGTGGGAGAGGTCGCGGCCTTTGCTGCCCGGACGGACGTGCGCGCGTTGAGCGCTGACGGAAACGCAATCGTCAGGATCGCGAACCTCGCCTCTTCACGCCACGCCCTCGA
>TARA_R100000789_G_scaffold27888_1_pt1 | contig 11730 bp, 8 predicted proteins | sample TARA_R100000789 | Tara Oceans TARA_R100000789 (sample SAMEA2623403) | marine metagenome | biome: marine biome (ENVO:00000447); feature: mesopelagic zone (ENVO:00000213); material: "saline water (ENVO:00002010), including plankton (ENVO:xxxxxxxx)" | depth 450 m
AATTGCCCGGTTAACATGTCTTCTGATACCGGGTCGAGCTCAGCTAATGTTTCCATCGCTTCGCGGTGGTCACCGTTAACGCCATTATAAACCTTATCCAGAGCAACTAAATGCTCTGCCACTAACCCTTTACCTAAAGAGTAGTCTTCCCATCTGCGACGCTCTGCAATAGCTTTTGGCGTACCAACAGGTACTCCACCTAACGTCGCAATTCGCTCTGCTATGGTATCGGTCATTTCACGTACGGCGTCGACCTGAGGGTCTAACATTTCATGCACACCAATAAAATTTGGTCCTACAACATTCCAGTGCACATGTTTTAGTGTCAATTGCAGGTCAAGCAATGCGACTAAGCGATCGTCAAGAATTGCTATGACCTTATCCGCGGACTCACTGTTCATTCCCGGTGCTGTAAAGTCTGCAACTTGGCTTGCATTATTGCTACTCATATTGCCTCCTGATTTATTAACGTATCAACTAAGCTTACGCATAAAATATCCAGGAAGATCGCTTTGTGGCTGCGCGCGGTAAAGGCTGAGTAAGACAAGGGCTGGTGCCTGGTGTTGTAGTTTTGCTATGTCAGGGTGTCGAAGGCCATGGATGGCCTTCGTCAAGCCCACACGGAAGTGCTCGTAGCGTCCCTGACATAGCAAAACTACAACACCCAACCGGTTCTTGTCTTATTCCGCCTTTCTTCCTTATAAAGCAGACACAAAAAACCCGGCGCGAAGGCCGGGTTTTGTTTAAGCGTTGGCGGGTTATTACCAGCCAGTTTTCTCTGCAACAGCTTTGCCAATTTCGGCCAGGCTGCGTACAGTTTTTACGCCTGCTGCTTCAAGTGCAGCGAATTTCTCGTCAGCAGTACCTTTACCGCCGGCAATGATGGCACCAGCGTGGCCCATCCGTTTGCCCGGAGGAGCAGTAACACCAGCAATGTAAGAAACAACCGGCTTAGATACATTGTTTTTAATGTACTCTGCCGCTTCTTCTTCTGCTGTACCACCGATTTCACCAATCATTACGATAGCTTCGGTTTCTGGATCTTTTTCGAACAGTTCCAGAATATCGATGAAGTTAGAACCCGGGATAGGGTCGCCACCGATACCAACACAGCTAGACTGACCAAAACCTGCGTCAGTAGTCTGCTTAACCGCTTCGTACGTCAATGTACCTGAACGTGACACGATACCCACTTTACCTTTCTTGTGGATATGGCCAGGCATGATACCGATTTTGCACTCGTCCGGAGTGATAACACCCGGGCAGTTTGGACCGATCATGCGCACGCCTTTGTGCGTCAGGTATTCTTTTACGTAAAGCATATCCAGTGTAGGAATACCTTCAGTAATACAAACAATCAGTTCGATACCAGCGTCTGCTGCTTCGATGATTGAGTCTTTACAGAAAGGTGCTGGTACGTAGATAACTGATGCAGTTGCGCCAGTTGCTTCTACTGCTTCTTTTACTGTGTTGAATACAGGCAGGCCTAAGTGTTCTTGGCCACCTTTACCAGGTGTAACACCGCCAACCATTTGTGTACCGTAAGCAATTGCTTGCTCAGAGTGGAAAGTACCCTGACCGCCAGTGAAACCCTGACAGATTACTTTGGTGTTTTTATCGATCAAAATGCTCATTATTGACCTCCTGCCGCAGCAACCACTTTATCGGCAGCATCAGATAAGCTCTCTGCAGCGATAATGTTCAGGCCACTTTCGTTCAATTTCTGGGTACCCAGTTCAGCGTTGTTACCTTCAAGACGAACAACCACTGGTACTTTAACGCCCACTTCTTCAACAGCACCGATGATACCTTCAGCAATCATATCGCAACGTACGATACCGCCGAAGATATTAACAAATACGGCTTTAACTGAGCTGTCAGACAGGATAATTTTGAACGCTTCAGAAACACGCTCTTTTGTCGCGCCGCCGCCAACGTCAAGGAAGTTAGCTGGCTCGCCGCCGCTCAGTTTAACGATGTCCATTGTACCCATCGCCAAGCCTGCGCCGTTAACCATACAACCGATGTTGCCGTCTAACGCTACGTAGTTCAGTTCCCATTTAGCTGCTTCCGCTTCACGCGCATCGTCTTGTGACGGATCGTGCATTTCACGGATTTTAGGCTGACGGTACAATGCGTTGCTGTCGATGCCGACTTTCGCATCAAGACAGTGAACGTTGCCTTCGTCAGTGATAACCAATGGGTTAATTTCTAACAGGGCTAAGTCGTACTGTTCGAACATTTTAGCCAGGCCTAAGAAGACCTTAGTAAATTGCTTAACCTGGTCTGGAGTCAGACCCAGTTTAAAGCCTAATTCGCGCCCCTGGTATGGCTGCGCGCCGACCGTTGGGTCAATTTCAGCTTTCAGGATTTTTTCCGGTGTTTCTTCAGCAACGGTTTCGATTTCTACGCCGCCTTCGGTCGATGCCATGAACACGATTTTGCGTGAAGCACGGTCAACAACTGCACCTAAGTAAAGCTCGTCTGCGATATCAGTGCAGCTTTCAACTAAAATCTTAGCAACCGGCTGACCTTTTTCGTCGGTTTGGAAAGTTACTAAGTTTTTACCTAACCACTGCTCAGCAAATGCGCGAACATCGTCTAAACTTTTCACTAATTTCACGCCGCCCGCTTTACCGCGGCCACCAGCGTGAACCTGACATTTGACGACCCAAATGTCGCCACCAATACGTTTTGCCGCTTCTACCGCTTCATCAGCAGTGTCGCAAGCAAAACCTTCAGATACTGGTAAACCAAACTCTTTAAAGAGTTGCTTACCCTGATACTCATGCAAATTCATGATGCTCTTCCGATTCGTTGAAACAACTTAAGCAGCGAAGTGCTGCCTACCCGAATACCGCGCCGAATTTTAACGTGATCGGCGCATAATTAACAGCCGCAAGCTCAATTAGCGTTGCGGCTGGTTCTCAGCGTCTTTAGATATCCAGGATAAGACGTTGAGGATCTTCCAATAACTCTTTCACGGTAACCAGGAAACCTACCGATTGTTTACCATCAATGATTCGATGGTCATAAGAGAGAGCTAAGTACATCATCGGTAAGATTTCAATCTTACCGTCCACCACCATGGCACGCTCCTGGATTTTGTGCATACCCAGAATAGCGCTTTGTGGTGGGTTCAAGATTGGTGTCGATAACAGCGAACCAAATACGCCACCGTTAGTGATGGTGAAGTTACCACCCTGCATTTCGTCCATAGTCAACTTACCGTCACGACCTTTAATGGCCAGGTCACGAATACCGTTTTCCATGTCCGCAATGCTTAGGCGGTCAGTATCACGCAGAACTGGCGTTACCAGACCACGAGGTGTCGATACAGCAATACTGATGTCGAAGAAGTTGTGGTAAACAATATCGTCGCCATCAATGGATGCGTTGACGTCTGGGAAGCGTTTCAATGCTTCTGTTACAGCTTTGACATAAAAGCCCATAAAGCCAAGACGCGTGCCGTGCGTTTCTTCAAACACGTCTTTGTATTTCTTACGCAAGTCCATAATAGGCTTCATGTTGATTTCGTTAAACGTGGTCAACATGGCCGTGTCGTTCTTCGCTTGCAACAGACGTTCTGCGATACGTTTACGCAGACGTGTCATTGGTACGCGCTTCTGGTCTCGGTCACCTGAAACCGCAGGCTGTGAAGACTGTTGCTTGCTGCTACTGTCAGATGATTTAGACGAAGACTGACCTTTCACGTGTTTTTCAACGTCTTCTTTAGTGACGCGACCGCCTTTGCCTGTGCCTTTAACATCACTTGGCTTAAGACCGTGCTCACCTAACAAACGACGAACCGCAGGACCAGCTACTTCATTGTCACCACCGTCGTCTTTGCTTTCTGAAGAGGACTCAGATTTACTATCGTCAGACTTACTTGAACTGCCACCGGCAGAACCGCCTGCTTCAACAATGCCGATGACATCGTCAGCGCCAACAGTGTCGCCTTCGTCGTGCTTAATTTCAGCCAAAACGCCGTCCGCCGGAGCTACAACTTCCAGAACCACTTTATCGGTTTCAATATCAACCAGGTTCTGGTCACGTTTTACCGCATCACCAGCTTTAACGTGCCAGGTAGAAATTGTCGCATCAGAAACAGACTCTGGTAATTGAGGAACTTTAACTTCCATCTTTTCGCCAGAGCCTTTCTTGTCTGAGCCTTTGTCGTCTGAAGAATCAGATTCTTTCTTTTCTGACTTTTCTTTCTTGTCGCCTGAATCTTTATCTTCTGATTTATCTTCAGAAGCTGATTCGCCATCGCCCTCTTCAATTTTACCGATGACTTCTTCAGCGTTTACCGTTGTGCCTTCTTCGGCAGTAATCTCACCTAGAACACCGTCCGCTTCTGCAGTGACTTCAAGCACAACCTTGTCGGTTTCGATGTCAACCAGATTCTGGTCACGAGACACTTTATCGCCAGGTTTTACGTGCCATGTTGCAATGGTTGCATCTGCAACAGACTCGGGTAATTGAGGAACTTTTATATCAATCGCCATGGTTCATCTTCACCTATTTAATGGTTAGCGCTTCGTCAACAAGTTTTTGCTGCTGCTTGTTGTGCTCTGATATGTATCCGACCGCTGGTGCGGCTGACGCACTACGACCACGATAAGACAACTGAGCTCCTTTCGGAATTGCGGCCCAGAAGTGGTGCTGGCTGCTATACCATGCGCCTTGGTTCTGAGGCTCTTCCTGACACCAGACAAAATCTTTAACGTGCTGATAATCTTTCATAATTTCTGCCACTTCTTCCGCAGGGAACGGGTAAAGCTGTTCAATACGAATAAGGGCAACATCTTCTTGTTCGCGTTCGCGACGTTCTTTCAGTAAATCGTAGTAGACTTTACCGGAGCAAAATACCACGCGTTTTACCTTTTTCGGATTCAGGTCGTCAATTTCCGCAATCGCGTTCTGGAACCCGACATCCGCTAAATCGTCCATTTCTGAAACGGCTAACGGATGACGTAATAATGACTTCGGTGTCATCACAACTAACGGTCTGCGAACAGGACGTAAGTGCTGACGACGAATCATATGGAAAACCTGTGCCGGTGTCGTTGGCACACACACAGACCAGTTGTGATCAGCTGAAAGCTGCAAGAAACGCTCTAAGCGCGCCGAACTGTGTTCTGGCCCCTGACCTTCGTAACCGTGCGGTAACAATAATGTCAAACCACACAAACGGCCCCACTTCTGTTCGCCAGAGCTTAGGAACTGATCAATAACAACCTGAGCACCGTTTACGAAGTCTCCGAACTGAGCTTCCCACATGACCAATGCTTTTGGTTCCGCTGTGGCATAACCATATTCAAAGGCAACAACCGCGGCTTCTGACAGCACTGAATCATAAATTTCAATCTGGCCCTGCTCTGATCCCAGATTATTCAGAGGCATATAAGTTGAAGCGTCTTCCTGATTATGCAGCACGGCATGACGGTGGAAGAACGTACCACGCCCACTGTCCTGCCCGGTCAGACGAATATGAGTACCGTCGTTTACCAGGGTGGCATAGGCTAAGGTTTCTGCAAAACCCCAGTCCATAGACTTTTCGCCTTTCGCCATTTTCAGACGTTCCTGATAAACCTTTGCAACGCGGGAGTTCAGCTTATGTTCTTCCGGGTATGTCGTAATTTTCTGACCCAGATCTTTCAGCTTTTTAATCGAGACTTTGTAGTCATACTCAACATCCCAGTCATTTCCAATATACGGTGACCAGTCAACGGAGTGTTGACGCATAGGGCGGTGTTCATCAACGACAACTTCGCCTTTATCTAATGCGTCACGATAGTCAGACATCCACTGTTTGGCAGTGTCTTCATCAACTATCGAGTTTTTAATTAGTTGTTTGCCATAAATCTCACGAGCAACCGGCTGCTTTTTCACCTTAGCGTACATTAGAGGCTGCGTTGCACTCGGCTCGTCAGCTTCATTGTGCCCGTGACGGCGATAACAAACCAAGTCGATAACGACATCTCTCTGGAAGGCGTTTCGATAATCCAGGGCCAGTTGAGTCACAAAGACCACAGCTTCAGGGTCATCGGCATTAACGTGGAAAATTGGCGCCTGTACCATTTTTGCAATGTCAGTACAGTATTGAGTAGAACGCGCATCTTCCTGTTTTGCGGTCGTGAAACCAACCTGGTTATTCACAACAATGCGGATTGACCCGCCAACACGATAAGCCCGTGTTTGCGACATATTAAAGGTTTCTTGTACTACGCCCTGGCCTGCAACGGCGGCGTCACCGTGAATGGTAATTGGCAGTACTTTTTTGCCTTCTGGATCTTGCAGACGGTCCATACGTGCGCGAACCGAGCCCATAACAACCGGATTAACAATTTCCAAATGCGATGGGTTAAAAGCTAATGCTAAGTGAACATCGCCGCCCGGTGTTGCATAGTCAGATGAAAAACCCATGTGATATTTAACATCACCTGAGCCTTTCGTGCTGTCGTGCTTACCGGCAAACTCGTCAAATAGGTCCTGAGGTTTCTTACCCAGAACATTCACTAATACGTTCAGACGACCGCGGTGAGCCATGCCAATGACCACTTCTTTGGCGCCTTGCTCACCCGAGCGTGAAATAAGTTCTTTTAACAACGGAACTAGACTGTCTCCGCCCTCTAGCGAGAAGCGTTTAGCGCCCGGGAATTTAGACCCCAGATACTTTTCCAACCCGTCAGCTGCTATCAGCTCTTTTAAGATTTTGGTTTGCTGCTCTTTTTTAAATTTAGGCTGACCAAGAACACCTTCCAACCGTTGCTGAATCCAGCGTTTTTCTTCGGTTGAAACAATGTGCATGTACTCGGCACCAATAGAGCCACAATAAATATTTTCTAAAGCTTCGTGAATATCACTCAGCTTCATTGTGTCTTTGCCAACGGCTAAAGAGCCTACATTAAACTCGCGCTCTAAGTCGTCTTTGCTTAAATCGTGGAAGTTTAATGAAAGGTCTGGAACGGTTTCCTGTTTCCATAAACCAAGAGGATCAAGATTGGCATGCTGATGACCGCGGAATCGGTAAGCATTGATAAGTTGTAAAACCTTGACTTGCTTCTGATCGGCGGCGGTCGTGCTGCCGGTTTGAGACTGCTTGAGCTTATTCTTTGCTGCTTCTCGGAACTGCTCTCTCACTTCGCTGAGTTTGGTATCAACAATGTGATTCTCTTTCGGCAACGCATCGAACATTTGACGCCATTCATCACTGACTGCCGTCGGATCATCCAGATACGCCTCAAACATTTGTTCAATGTAGGCAACGTTACCACCGGCTAGATGCGATGTTTCTAACCATTCACGCATTACACCATCTTGCATTGCGTTTCCTTCACCTGAATAGATAAACCGTTTTTATAAAAAAATAGCCATCCTTGTGGGATGGCTATCCACAACATCAACCGTTCAAATTGACGCGACAATTTAACAACTTAAACTGCGCGGTTCAAAAGCATCGATTTAATGTGTCCAATAGCCTTAGTTGGGTTCAACCCTTTAGGACAAACGTTGACGCAATTCATAATTCCGTGGCAACGGAACACACTAAATGCATCGTCCAACTCGTCTAAACGCTCGTCCGTTGCTGTGTCACGACTATCGATTAAGAAACGATAAGCGTGTAACAACCCTGCCGGACCAATGAACTTGTCAGGGTTCCACCAGAACGACGGGCATGATGACGAACAACATGCACATAAGATGCACTCGTACAGTCCGTCAAGTTTAGCACGCTCTTCTGGTGACTGCAGACGCTCACGCGCCGGCGGCGTTTTATCATCGTTGATCAGGTACGGTTTAATCTTCTCGTACTGTTGATAGAACTGGCTCATATCAACAATTAAGTCACGAATAACCGGTAGCCCAGGCAACGGACGAATCACAATCTTGCTGCCTTTCAATGCAGAAGTTGGAGTAATACAAGCCAAGCCGTTTTTGCCGTTCATATTCAGACCATCTGAACCACAAACGCCTTCACGGCATGACCGCCGGAACGCCAACGATGGATCTTGCTCTTTCAGTTTGATAAGCAAGTCCAGCACCATCATGTCCTGATTTTCTTCCACCTCTAGGGTGTAATCTTTCATGTACGGCGCGTCATCAACATCCGGGTTGTAACGATAAATCGAAATATTCAATGTTTTCATCGTTGAACCCCTCTATTAGTACGTACGAGCTTTCGGAGGGAAAGCTTCGCGCAGTTTCGGTGCCATATTAACCTGACGAGTCACCATATCTTCAGTTTCTGGACGGAACACAGTGTGAACCAACCATTTCTCGTCATCACGATCTGGATAGTCTGCGCGACTGTGAGCTCCACGGCTTTCTGTACGGAAGTTTGCGGCAACTGCAGTAGAGAAAGCAGTTTCCATTAAGTTATCAAGTTCCATACATTCAACACGCTGAGTATTAAACTCTTTAGACGTGTCGTCTAAGCGTGCGTGCTTAAGGCGCTCACGAATTTCTTTCAACTCTTTAAGACCATCAGCCATTGCTTCACCTTCACGGAATACCGAGAAGTTCATCTGCATACAGTTCTGTAGGTCTTTCTTAATTTGTACTGGGTCTTCGCCTTTCTGCGTATTTTCCCAACGGTTGAAACGAGCCATTGCCTCATCAACGTCAGACGCTGACGATTCACGTGCTTCGCTGTTCGCCGCTAATGTTTCACCTAAGTGCATGCCAGTCGCACGACCGAAAACAACAAGGTCAAGCAATGAGTTACCACCTAAGCGGTTAGCACCGTGAACAGATACACAAGCGATTTCACCACAAGCAAATAAACCAGGTACAGGCTTGGTTTCACCCTTTTCGTCAACTGTCAGAGCCTGACCGTTAACGTCTGTCGGAATACCGCCCATCATGTAGTGACAGGTTGGTATAACAGGAATTGGTTCTTTTACCGGGTCAACGTGAGCGAAGGTACGTGACAAGTCACAAACGCCCGGAAGACGACTTTCCAGAGTCTCTTTACCCAAGTGATCCAATTTCAGTTTCAGGTGAGGTCCCCAAGGGCCTTCACAACCACGGCCTTCACGAATTTCTGTCATCATTGAACGAGCAACAACGTCACGTGAAGCAAGGTCTTTCGCGTTTGGAGCGTAACGCTCCATGAAGCGTTCGCCGTCTTTATTCAACAGGTAACCACCCTCGCCACGGCAACCTTCAGTTACCAGACAGCCTGAACCAGCAATACCGGTTGGGTGGAACTGCCACATTTCCATATCCTGCACTGGAACGCCGGCACGTAGCGCCATACCAACACCATCACCGGTGTTAATGTGCGCATTTGTTGTTGAGGCATAAATTCGACCAGCACCGCCGGTAGCAAGCACAACAGATTTAGCTTTCACATAATAGACTTCACCAGTTTCAATATTCAGCGTAGTAACACCCGTCACTGCGCCGTCCTGGTTTTTCACTAAGTCTAGTGCGTACCACTCAGAGAAAACGGTCGTTTTGTTCTTAACGTTTTGCTGGTAAAGCAAGTGCAGAAGAGCGTGACCAGTACGGTCAGCGGCTGCGGCTGTACGAGCTGCCTGCTCGCCACCAAATTCTTTTGACTGGCCACCGAACGGACGTTGATAAACTTTTCCGTTTTCAAAACGTGAAAATGGCAAGCCCATATTTTCCAGTTCAAGAATTGCTTCCGGACCTGCTTTACACATGTATTCAATAGCGTCCTGGTCACCAATGTAGTCCGAACCTTTTACGGTATCGAACATGTGCCATTGCCAGTCATCTTCGTGCGCATTACCTAAAGCGACAGTAATACCACCTTGTGCAGAAACTGTGTGAGAGCGCGTTGGAAACACTTTGGACATCAACGCACAGCTCATCCCCTCTTGGGAAATTTGCAATGCTGCTCGCATACCAGCACCGCCAGCACCGATCACCACTGCATCATATTCTAAAGTTTTAACGTTCACTTAAACACCCCACAGTACGAATAAGCCAGTGAGCCAAACAGCGATAAGACCAACGCTGAAAACTAATTGGATAAAAGCTCTGAGACCAGCCGCTTTTACGTAGTCTGTTGATACCTGCCAAATACCAATCCAACCGTGAATCAACACAGCGGACAGTGCTAGCATGGTAAAAACCTTCATCCAGATACTGGCAAACAAGCCACTCCAGACTTCATACGTCACGTCTGGTGTAGAAAGGAAAAAGCCAGCCATGAACAGTGTGTAAAGAACCATAACGATCGCGCTGGCTCTCAACAAGATAAAGTCATGAGAACCGCTACGACCAAACGTTGCTGCTGCTGTTACCATAGCCAAACTCCTACTAATACGGAAAGAATGACAGAAAGAGCAATTGAAATATTTGCACTGATTCTTCCCGAATCGAGTTCTTCCCAGTAGCCCATATCCATCACTAAGTGACGCAGACCGATGATTAAGTGAAATCCTAGCGCTGTCAAAATACCCCAGCCAATAAACTTCGCAATAAAGCTGGTCATGATACTCTCGATTTGAGCAAAGCCTTCTGGGCCACTAAGTGACACGGCAAAAGCCCAAATTAAAAATGCCAGAGAGAACAGCATAACAACACCCGAAATACGGTGCAGTATGGATGCTTTGGCAGCGGCAGGAAACTTGATAGTTGATAAGTCTAAATTAACAGGTCTTTCTTTTTTCACGATAGATTGCCTTTTAATAAAGCACAAAAGAAATGCAATTTTCGTTTGCGCGACACAGATACATGCCACCAATACGGCGCAAAGTATATCGAGCCAAACCATTAATTACAACGAGAAACTCAGATTTGGACGCTCAGTTATTACGGCTTACTACTAAAGTCTAACGTAACTCAATAATTGTTCAATCTGAGTAATCTTTTCGTCATGTTTATTACGTATGTTTGACTATAATTGGTTCATGTTCCCCGATTAAAATTGACATTTAAGGGCATGATCGAGTTAAATTAGCGCACTTTTTCAAAGTAGACAGTGAGGAGAATTCCTTATGGCTGATCGTAAAGCCACTTTACAGATTGACGGCCAATCCATTGAGTTGCCGGTACTTTCACCAGCGGCAGGCAAGGATGTAGTTGACGTCCGAACTTTGGGCAAACATGGTTACTTCACCTTTGACCCTGGGTTCCTGGCTACAGGCTCTTGCGAGTCGGCTATCACCTACATCGATGGTGAGAACGGAGTTTTACTGCACCGCGGCTACCCAATTGGTGAGCTCGCAACAAAAGCAGACTATTTAGAAGTTTGCTATATGCTGTTACACGGCGAAGCGCCGAATGAAAAACAGTACACCGAATTTAAAGACACCATTACTAAACACACTATGGTGCACCAGGGAATCCATAACTTCTTTAATGGTTTCCGTCGTGACGCACACCCAATGGCGATGCTATGTGCAGTAACAGGTGCTTTATCATCTTTCTATCATGATGATTTAGACATTCACGATGAAAACCAGCGTTTACGTAGCGCTTATCGCCTAATTGCTAAGATTCCAACCATTGCAGCAATGGCCTACAAATTCAGCATTGGCCAACCTTTCGTTTACCCACGTAACGACTTAGGTTATGCAGAAAACTTCTTAAACATGATGTTCTCTGTACCAGCTGAAGATTATAAAATTAGCCCTGCAGTTGCCCGTGCAATGGATCGCATCTTTACTTTGCATGCCGACCACGAGCAAAACGCATCAACTTCAACCGTTCGTCTTGCCGGTTCTTCGGGTGCAAACCCTTACGCCTGTA
>TARA_R100000789_G_C3024751_1_pt1 | contig 11714 bp, 8 predicted proteins | sample TARA_R100000789 | Tara Oceans TARA_R100000789 (sample SAMEA2623403) | marine metagenome | biome: marine biome (ENVO:00000447); feature: mesopelagic zone (ENVO:00000213); material: "saline water (ENVO:00002010), including plankton (ENVO:xxxxxxxx)" | depth 450 m
CTGCGACTGCATGAAGAAACGGGGGATGGCTACACCTTACTCGGAGGTCTACTGAAACGACTCGGATACAACATCTCACGGTTGACAATTCGCAACATCCTAAATGCCGCAGGCCATGACCCCCAGCCCCGAAGAGATGCCGATTCCTGGGATGCCTTACTGCAGCGTCATGCCGATGTGATTTGGCAGTGCGATTTCCTAGTCAAACCGCAATGGGCAATCACGAGCATGAAAGACCTGTTTCAATTACTGTTTATTCACATTGGAACGAGACGCATCTGGATCTCACCGGCGACTAATAACACCGATGCCAACTGGATGAGCCAGCATGCGAAATTTTTTTTACAGCACTGCGACGATGTCGAACTCAAGCACACGATTATCATGCGGGACAACGATGGTAAGTTTAAGAAGGGATTTGATGAAGTGCTCGAAGCTGGGAAGTGCTACTTGAAAAAGAACACTCCAAAGTCTCCGAACCTGAATGCGTTCGTTGAACGAGCGGTTCAGATTTACGAGCACGAATGCCTGGACCAATTCATCGTGATCAGTCTACGGCAGCTGAATGTGATCGGTCGGGAATTTCAGGCGTAGTATAACTATGAGCGACCACACTCGTCGGTGAACTATCTGCCGCCGGGAGATCAGACGATGCCGATTCTACCAATCTCCGAGTCGACCAGAGATGTCGTTTGCGCAACACGGCTAGGCGGATTGTTGAAGAACTACACGCGTCGCGCTGCATGACCGTCCGACTGCATCGAAACCAAACTCGCTCAACTCCCCGCTCTCAATCCGCGCAGTGGAAATCCGCATCGAAAAAACGTTCGAGAAAATGTTTGACGATCCTGAAGTCCGCTCTCAACGTTGCAATTGTTGACGGATTAAAACTCCTTCCGAGCCGTAAATTGTAGACAGAAACCAGTGATATGATGTTACACTCGACGAGTGGTTTCTTACTCCATATGCAAAAAAGACAGATCAGAGTTAATTGTGCTCTGATCCGCCGAATAATCAAGTATTTGACTACCATTAACCAAGTTATCCCAGCAGTACAGCTGCGAAATCGCGATGACATTTAAGACCACGCTTTCTTTCAGAATTCGCCAAATAGTCTGAAATTCAATCTCTCAGCGAGCCTATTTCTCTACCACTGATCTTTCCAGCTCCCATTTCCCAATGCACAATTCAAAACTGAATACGCCATTTTTCAACATTAACATTGATGAATATTACCATCTGTTATACTGTAAGATTGTCCTTAAATAAAATTCGAGTAGAGAAATTTGGATGCACGACAACGGAGTGCGTTTCAGTTATTGGACACCCAAAATATAAAACTGACAGGGTACTGGAATGTCGTCGTTCAATTAATTTACATACAGATTGTCTTCAGAAATGGATTACACCCCAGTGAGCAAAGTAGCTCCTCGCTGCCTGGTGGTTGATGATGAGCCACTTATCAGAAATCTGGCAGTGCGATCTCTGTCTCAACACGGGATTAAATGTGATTCCACAGGTGACGGTCATGAAGCTTCGACGATGCTGGCTGAAAGATATTATGATTGCGCACTGATCGACCTGCAGGTCCCCGGTAAGAACGGTCATGCTCTTTGCGTGCAGGCGCTGAATCTCGAACATTCTCCAGTGGTCGTAGTGATAACGGGTCTAGCGATACCACAGATTGAAGAGGATTTACATAAGCGCGGAATTCAGAAAATTTTTCACAAACCGGGTAACATTAAAGAGATCGCATTGTATTTCCGGGATGTACTTCAAAAGCAGACAGTCCTGAAAGATCAAACGCCCCTGCCTGACGATTTATCTGATGAAGAACAGGTAAATTTGGAACAATTACTTTCAGAGCCTGTCAGCGAATTTACTTCAACGCTCGATTCACTTCCCGTTGCTTCTATTTCGGCTCAGGGGGGGACGACAGAGCACTTCGTTATTGTTGTGTTTTGTCGTGCCGCAGATCGAACTGAAAATATTGCATCTTTGATTCGAAGTAAGGGTTACTCAGCGATCGCAGCGACAAGCAGTGATCATCTTCTGGAACTCCTCAACAGTACAAGAGTCGATTTACTGGTTATCGAAAAAGAACTGCGAGGATTTCTGGACGGGATTCAAATTATTGAGTCATTATGCAACCAATTGCTGAGTGTGAACGTAGTTTTGATCAGTGCCGATCGAATGGCATCCTTGCCGGATACTCCAGCGATGTCGAATGTGATTCGTAAATTCGACACGACAATGAGCGATCAAGACCTCGCGGACTCAATCATATTGATTTTGAAGTCGTTTAATTCCAGACCTTTAATGATTGATGAACACGCTCGTCGGCTTGTCAGCGATGCGGAGCGAATTCCGCCCATGCCTCATGTGTTAGCCAAAATTATCAGCTACCTGGAACAACCGGTGGAAGAGATTGATTTTGACTTGCTGGCCAAGGACATCGAAATTGATGCACGATTAACCTCTGAGTTATTGCGAGTCACCAACTCGAGTTCCACAGGAGTTGCACATCAAGTCACAACGACTCGAAATGCGATTCGGTTACTCGGCGCAAAAAGAGCGATTACGCTCTGTCTTGCCTTGGGGATTCGGACAATGAATTCGGAATTACTCAAACCTTGGGGGGACGAATTGCGGGAGTGGTACTTAAAACGTGTTGCTCTGACCGCAAGTGTTGCACGCGTGGCTGCTCAGCAATTTGAGAAGGTTCCGCACGAATCCGCTTTTCTCTTAGGAATTATGCAAGATTTGGGAATACTTGTGTTTGCTGAACACTACTCCGAAAAATACTTTACTCGCGTCATTCAACGTGTCCGCACCATCGGGTCTTTAACTCTTGTTGCATCGGAGAAACTGGTCACCAATACGAATCACGCTCAGGTTTCTGCTGCGGTCTTGAGACTCTGGGGATTCCCACCGACAATCATAGAACCTGTTTTGTTGCATCACTCTCCAATTTCTAACAAGGAATCGAAGATTATTGCTTCCTATCTTCGCTGCATGAAATTGGCTGAATTATTCGCAGATTTCGCTGACAATCCCGTTCCTCAGCGAAGAACGGCTCTGAACGATTTTGTTCGTGAACACATTTCGGCTCCTCCGGGAGAATGTGGAGCGATGCTGCTGCAAGCCGTCTCTCAAGCTCAGGAGATGAGTCGGCAATTCGAAACACCCAACATTGATGTCGATACACTCAAATCTGCGATCACAAAATTGCAGGAAGAAGATTAGCGAAAAATAGCTAACCGCTCCAGTTCAGCCTTGAAACTAGATTGTAATTACTGTCAACTCCTTGCATTTATACTTGGGATCAGAAATTCACCAGGGGTTTATACCTAGTGTGTAAATCTGCAAGATCAGCTGATAGTTATAGTAATTCGAAAAATAAGACTCGAATTCATTATCAATAACTTCATTTAAAATCATTTCCCCATGACCTGACAATTTGGACATTTCAGCTTATTGACTCCAATAAACATGAAATGTCATTACGTCACCTTTCCGTCATGTCAGGACACGTTTTCGCAGTTGGCTTGTTGGTATGCATTTCTATTGAGAATTATCAAACCTCTGGTCAGTTGGACTGGTGACGACTTCGGATTCATGTTTATGGCGGGAGGAAGAGAGTGACTATTCGGAATTCCTCCTTGTCGCCTAATTGGTCCATTGAGCAAATGAACCGATGGTTCCGAATTCGTACTGCTACAATTGCAGCTGCATACGCTTTTTTAGGCATCCTCTGGATCTTATTCTCGGACAGTCTACTGAACGCCGTTGTGTCTGATCCCGCCAGGGTTGCGCTTTTGGGGACTTATAAAGGCATCGCGTTTGTTTCGGTGACGACTTTGCTACTGATCATTCTCCTGAACCGAACGTTCAAAATTGCCAGTCAGGCTTATCGCACGCTAAGTGATGTTGAAGAGGCATTACGGAATGAAAAAGTTTTTGCTGACACGATGATCGAATCCATGCCAGGGATCATCTATTTCTACGATTCTGAAGGAAGTTTTCTACGCTGGAACAAAAACTTCGAAACGGTTTCCGGCTATACAGACAGTGAGATCTCACGACTGCAACCCCGAGATTTTTTTCAGGGAGAGGATATCTTAAGAGTTGAGGAGCGCATCAAGGAAGTTTTTTCTCAAGGAGAATCTTCTCTGGAGGCACGATTTGTCAACAAACAGGGAACAGCAACCCCGTACTTTTTCACTGGTCGGCGAGTACTTTACAAAGGCAAACAGTGTCTGGTCGGGATGGGAATCGATATTTCTGATCGGATCCTGGCAGAAGCCCAACTGGTAAGAAGCGAGCAAAAGTATCGCGAACTGGTCGAGCAGGCTAACAGTATTATTCTGCGTTGGGATCGGAGCGGTCGAATTCTGTTTATGAATCGTTTCGGATGTGAATTTTTCGGTTACTCCCATGACGAAATTGTCGGTCAGAACGTGATGGAAACGATCGTACCCTCGACGGAGAGTAATGGTCGTGATTTGAGTTTACTAATCGAAGAAATCTGCAATTCTCCAGAGACTCACGATCATCTGATCAACGAGAATATCCGTCGCAACGGGGAACGCGTTTTAATCGATTGGACGAACCGGGTCCAGCAAAACGGTCATGAAAAAGAGACCGTGATCCTGAGTGTTGGCACAGACATTACTCACCGCAAACGCATCGAAATGGAGCGGCAAAGGCGAGAGCAGGCCGAAGCAGCCGACCATGTCAAATCGGCATTTCTGGCGACGATGTCTCACGAATTACGGACTCCGTTGAATTCGATCATCGGGTTCACAGGAATCATTATTCAGGAAATGGCAGGACCACTTAATCAGGAGCAGAAAAAGCAACTCGCTATGGTTCAGGACAGCGCACGTCATCTGCTGGAACTCGTCAACGATGTGCTGGATATTTCTAAAATTGAAGCAGGTCAACTCGAAGTCTGTCAGGAATACTTCGATATTCGTCAGTCGATCAAAAATGTGCTCAGGATCATGCGTCCTCAGATCGATAGCCAGAACCTGACCCTGAAAACTGACCTTTCACCCGAGTTGAATCAGCTGAAAAGTGATCGGCGACGTTTTGAGCAAATCCTGCTGAATCTGTTGAGTAATGCCGTCAAATACACTGAGCAGGGAGGAATTGAACTGGAAGCCGTTATCGTCAATGATAAGAACAGTTCTCAGACAGAACCGGCGAAGGAATTCTTACAGATTAAGGTTTCCGACACAGGAATTGGGGTCAAACAGGAGGATCTGGAAGAAGTGTTTGAACCATTCCGTCAGATTGATTCAGGAATATCGCGTAAACATGATGGAACAGGTCTGGGGCTGGCAATCTGCCGACGTCTGGCTGAACTGATGGGAGGAACGATTGACATGGAAAGCCAATGGGGTTACGGCAGCACCTTAATCGTGAAGTTACCACTGACCCCTGTGGAGAAAATATGAAGTCGCGTCTGCTGATCATTGAAGATAATCCGAGAAATCGCTACCTGCTGACCTTTCTGCTGACGAACCGTGGTCATGAAGTATTTGAAGCTGAAACCGGGCCAATCGGCTTGGAGATGGCCATCGAAATTAACCCGAATTTGATACTCCTGGATATCCAGTTACCTGAAATGGACGGATATACTGTGATGCGTCACTTAAAACAACACCCGGAATTAAAATTGATTCCTGTCGTAGCCGTCACCTCATATGCGATGTCGGGTGACAGGCAGAAGTGTCTGGATGCGGGAGCAGAAGGGTATATCGAGAAACCGATTGATCCTGCTACCTTCGTTTTTGAGGTCGAGCAATATCTTCAGGCATCAGACGAAGGAGTCCGATGATGAGTCATGTTTTAATTGTTGATGATGATGACAGAAATCTCTATTATCTTCGAGTCATCCTGCAAAGATGTGGTCATCAGGTCGAAGAAGCAAAAAACGGTCAGGAGGCACTCACGTGTGCTGAACAGAACGCTCCCGACCTGATCATTTCTGATCTCCTTATGCCCCAGATGGATGGTTTTGAACTGCTCCGAAAGTGGAAATCCCGGGAACCACTGCAGTCGATTCCATTCATTGTTTATACAGCGACCTATACGAGTCCGGAAGATGAGCGACTGGCATTCGATCTTGGTGCCGATGCATTTCTAATCAAACCAGCCGAGCCTGAACTGCTCAAAGTCAGGATTAATGAGGTCCTCTCTGATGGCTCTTCCAGAACGAATGAGCCTCGAATGCAGTCGATCGGCAACGAACAGATACTGGAACAGTATTCCAGTGTCTTAGTCCGCAAGCTCAATTCCAAGATCCAACAACTTGAGCAGTCCAATCACTCTCTTGAGCAATCACTGGAACAGCATCGCGTTACCGCAGAGGCGCTTCGTGATAGTGAAGCACGTTATCGTGGACTGTTCAATTCCATTACCGATCCCTTGTTTGTTTATGACCGAGAGACGCTACGTTATCTAGCTGTTAATGATGCTGCGGTGTCGAACTATGGATACTCCCGCGATGAATTTTTATCAAAGACGATCGAAGAGATACGACCAGCCGAGGATATTTCGCGACTCAAAGAGATGCTGGTGAAATCGGGGAGTGGCAAAGAGGAACGAGGTATTTGGCGACATCGTGGTAAGTCGGGTGAAATATTTGAAGTCGAAATTTTTGCATATGGATTGGAGTTCGCAGGACGTCCTGCCTGCCTCATCCAGGCCAGGGACCTGACAGAGAAGCGCCAGGCAGAAGCCAAAGCGGCCCAGACATCAGAACTGTTGCAAGCCGTTGTGAACGGTGTCGCCGATGCGGTTTTCGTCAAGAATCGCGAAGGACGATACCTGCTGTTCAATCAAGCCGCGGCTAAATTCGTCGGCAAGCCGACGCAGGACGTGATCGGTAAGGACGATACGGAAGTCTTTCCTGCTCCCGATGCGCAGCGCATTATGGAGAATGATCGCGAAGTTATGGAGTCCAATAAACTCCAGACGATTGAAGAGAGCTTACAAACAACAGAAGGCCTCAAAACGTTCAGTGCCCATAAAGTTCCCTATCGTGACCAACAGGGAAATGTCATTGGGATCATTGGGATCTCACGGGATGTTACTGTTCAGCGCGAAGCTGAACTGGCCAGACGTGAATCCGAAGAGCGATTCCGTCAACTTGCTGAGAATATTGAAGAGGTCTTCTGGCTGAGCGTTCCCAGTACTTTCGAGATTCTGTACATCAGCCCCAGCTTTGAACGGATCTGGGGATATCCCTGTCAGGATCTCTATGACAATCCAAACTTATGGCAGGAAACGATTCATCCGGACGATCAGTTACAATTCCAGAATGCAATGCAGAAAGAGGCCATTACAGGCTACAACATCGAATATCGTATTATTCGTCCCGATGGATCAACCCGCTGGATTTCTGACCGGGCGTTTCCGATCCGAGATCAACAGGGTAACGTATTCCGGGTCGCCGGAGTTGCTCAAGATATTACAGAACGCATCGAAGCGAATACTGCTCTTTTAGCCAATGAGGTAAGATTTCGACTACTCACCAAAGCGACCAACGATGCTATCTGGGACTGGGATCTCAATACGCAAACGTTGTGGTGGGGGGATGGCTTTGAGACCCTTTTTGGATTTTCCCGAAGCGATGTCGAGCCGACGATTGAATCGTGGTACAACCGAATCCATCCAGATGACAGAGCCTGGGTTATTGATGAAGTCCATCAAACCATTGAGACTGGTCGTGAATCCTGGGAAGGAGAGTATCGTTTCTGCCGCAAAGATGGTTCCTATGCCTATGTGCTTGACCGCGGTCACGTGTTGCACGATGAAAGCGGTGTCGCGGTCCGGATGATCGGGGGCATGATGGACTTGACGGAACGCAAATTGGCACAGGAAACACTACACCTGCGTGATCGAGCCATTCAGGCGGTTTCACAGGGGATCCTGATCACAGACGCCAGTGATCCTGATAATTCGATCGTTTTTGCCAGTAAGGGGTTTGAACGGATTACCGGATATACTGCAGAAGAAGTTCTCGGCATCAATTGCCGCTTTCTACAGGGAGCCAGGACAAATCCGGAAACTGTTACACAACTCCGTAATGCGATTCGTGATTGCCGCAAGTGTGATGTCGAGATCCTAAACTACCGCAAAGATGGCACACCTTTCTGGAATCAACTTTCGATCTCTCCTGTCTATTCTCCCGAAGGGAAACTGTCCCACTTTGTCGGAATTCAAACGGATGTCACATCCCGGAAAAATCTGGAAGATCAATTTCATCAAGCTCAGAAGATGGAAGCTGTCGGGAAACTTGCAGGTGGAGTTGCTCACGATTTCAACAATCTGCTCACCATTATTAACAGTTACAGCGAAATGCTACTCGATGAAGTTGGGGAGGATTTCCCGTTACGCGAGTGGATATCGCATATCTGGGATGCAGGCAAAAAAGCAGGAGGACTTACGAAACAGTTACTGACGTTCAGTCGGCATCATGTCGTCGAACCTAAACTGATCGACTTGAACGAACTGGTCCGCAGCACGGAAAATATGCTGCGCCGGTTGATCGGTGAAGATATTCTGCTGCAAGTCTCCCTGGAACACGGACTCGATCACGTGAAAATGGATCCGAGTCATCTTGAGCAGGTACTGCTCAATCTGGCTGTGAATGCCCGAGATGCCATGCCTCGTGGCGGAACTCTCTCCATCGCCACCTGCATGATCGATCTGGATGAAACTTACTGCCAACCGATTCCCGACCTCGATCCAGGCCGCTATGTTCAACTCACCATGAGTGACAGTGGAACTGGAATTCCTGAGGAAGTGAAACCTAAAATTTTTGAGCCGTTTTTTACAACAAAAGATGTCGGTAAGGGTACCGGGCTGGGGCTTTCAACAGTCCATGGCATTGTGCAGCAAACTGGTGGTAACATTACCGTTTACAGCGAGATCGACCTGGGAACGACATTCAAAGTCTATCTGCCTGCTACTTATACTGTTGGCGGAACACAGGGACAAAAATCAACATCACAGTCGGTTTCTCGCGGCACAGAAACGATACTGATCGCAGAAGATGAAGAGGCCGTCAGAACGCTGACCGCTCAGATCCTCAAAAACTACGGCTATACAATCCACCAGGCAGCCAATGGGAAAGAAGCGCTGGAATTCATGCAAACTAACGGAAATGCCGTCGATCTGCTCATCTCCGATGTCGTGATGCCTCATTTGGGGGGGCGTGAACTGGCTGAGAAAGTCCATCTGATCTACCCCGAGTGCAAAATTCTGTTCCTCTCGGGCTACACGGACGACGCGGTGATCCGACATGGCGTCTTAGCGACGGAGTTCACGTTCCTCCAGAAACCGTTCTCCCCATTGAAGCTGGCACAAAATGTCCGACAACTTCTCGATCAGCAATGACTATGGTCACCGATGAAAATGACAACCGTGTTGTCCCAAAGGAGTCTGAGCACTCAGTCGATAAACATCGCCAACTCCTGATGTGTCAATGCTCTCATCCCAATTTCGATGAGCGAAATTTTGGGAGTCCAGGACTTCAATACTTGATCTGGATAATGCCGCTAACATTGGTATTGTCTTACCAGATGATTTTGAATCTCAGATCACATTTGTTGTATCAGAGAGGTAATCTCGAAAATTTCTCTAATGTCCTGTTTTCAACGCCATGAAATCCCTTATGGTAAAATTAGTACTTATCAGAAGGGATTTGATGTTTAAGAAGTCTTCCAAAATTCGAAAGTTTGGCTGGACATTTCTGGGAACGTACGGACTCTACATACTCGTCTCGGCTCTCATTGGAGCATCCACCGGGCTGGGGGCATACACTTTTGGTTACGCGAAGGGATTTTCGTATTTAACCAACGACTCCAAAGCCTGCGCTAATTGTCACATTATGGATGATCAGTACGATGCCTGGGTGAAGTCTTCGCATGGTAAATTCGCAAGCTGTAATGATTGCCATGCTCCTCATGAATTTGTGGGCAAATATTACTGTAAAGCCCGCAATGGTTTCTGGCATTCGCTCGCCTTCACCACGAACGATTTTCATGAGCCGATTATGATGCACGAATATAACGTGAATGTGGTGGAAGAATCGTGCCGGTATTGTCATCAGGAGATGATCCATGAAATTGATGTCGGCACGGCTGCTCAGGAACAATTCTCCTGCATTCGCTGCCATCCTGATGTCGGACACGCAACTCATTAATAAAAGTGCAACAGGAAAGTGTAACGATCATGGATCAGAATCAGAAAAAACCAAGCTTCCGCATGTTATTGCTGACTGCTCTCGTATCCGGTCTAACCTGTTTTCTGGTGGCGGCTCTGCTTATGAATATTTTCGAACGGAAGCAGGAAGGGAATCAAAAAGTTGTCCGGGTGGTTGATCTCGATGACACAATTACGAATCCTGCTGTCTGGGGAGAGAATTATCCGCAGCAGTATGAGGACTATCTCAAAACAACTGATATGAAACAAACGATGTACGGAGGCAGTGAAGCTCTTCCCCAAATCCCGACGGAACGCGATCCCAGAAATGTTGTTACCAAGAGCAAACTCGAAACGATTCCTCAGTTGAAACGGATGTGGGCTGGCTATGCTTTTGCTACAGATTTTCGTGAAGAACGCGGACACGCTTACATGCTGACTGATCAAATTCATACGAAGCGTCAGGATGTGGGGCAGCCGGGCACCTGCATCCATTGCCATGCTTCGACATACACCGCAATGAAAAAACTGGGCGACGGCGATTTGGAGTCCGGCTTTCATGCGTTGAATAAAATGACTTACGACGAAGCAAAGATGCACGTGAACTCACCTGTCGCCTGTATTGATTGTCATGATCCCGAAACGATGGCTCTGCGGGTAACGCGACCAGCTTTCATGGAGGGAATTGCGAAGATCAAAGCCATGGAAGGAATTGAGGATTATGAGGTCAACACAATGGCAACACGACAGGAGATGCGGTCGTATGTTTGCGGGCAGTGTCATGTCGAATATTATTTCCGCGGTGACGAGAAAACCTTGACCTATCCCTGGACGAAAGGTCTGACTGTCGATGATGCCTACGCTCACTATGAAGAGGCCGGCTTCAAAGACTGGACTCATGCGGAAACGGGCGCGCCAATGTTGAAGGCACAGCATCCGGAATTTGAACTCTGGTCGCAGGGGACGCATTCTCGTCGCGGGGTCAGTTGTGCCGATTGTCATATGCCCTACAAGCGGGTCGGCGGGAAGAAGGTGAGTGATCATCAGGTTCGCAGCCCCTTGCTGAGCATTAACAATGCCTGCCAGACCTGTCATCGCATTCCCGAAGAGGAACTTCTGGAGTGGACTCAAAGCATCCAGACTAAGCACCGTCATCTCGTCGATCTCGCACTGGATTCACTGGTCGATCTGATTGACGATCTCAAAGCCGCTCAGGAAAGTGGACTGCAGAACGAGCGACTCGAATCGGCTCGACAGTTCCAGCGCAAGGCGAGTTTCTACGTTGACTATGTCGAAGCAGAAAACTCCTCTGGCTTTCATGCCAGCCAGGAAACCGCCCGAATCCTGGCAGAGTCGATCAACTTCTCACGACTGGGGCAGTTAGAACTTGTGAACAAAGCAAATCCAGAAGCAGAGTAAATTCAGCCGTTAGGTATATCTATAGCCGTCACCACCCCTTTGATATCGATGAAAGAGTTGCTTTGAGTGGAAATTGT
>TARA_R100000789_G_scaffold5061_2_pt1 | contig 11714 bp, 8 predicted proteins | sample TARA_R100000789 | Tara Oceans TARA_R100000789 (sample SAMEA2623403) | marine metagenome | biome: marine biome (ENVO:00000447); feature: mesopelagic zone (ENVO:00000213); material: "saline water (ENVO:00002010), including plankton (ENVO:xxxxxxxx)" | depth 450 m
CCAGAAGGTAATTATCAGAAATGAAATCGAAGACAGGAATCGGGCAGTTAGACCCATCAACAGTTTACGATGAATCGGTCTCAATGAAAACCGCTAAAGGGAGTCGAAGTGCGATTCTCCGGATGAGAATCGAGAAGGATCATTGAAAAACGGACAGTCATTATAACTTGTCATGACAATGAGAGTTGTCGGGTCCCACTGGATTGAACTCCGTCAAGTTGCTGGAAGCGTGTGTCTCGATTCGCGAAAATTGACTCTACTCCATTGTTGAGTTAGGCTCCCCTGAGCCAACCGCATCTCGATTCCTTTACCATAAAGTTTCAGCATGTCTTCCGAACTGTTTGCCAGAATTGTCCATGAACGCTGTACAGAAAAAGTGTTATCTGAGGAGCCGCTCCCTGCATCGGGACAAACATTGGCTGATGAAATTCTGGAATTAGCCGCCTGGGCACCGTTTCACCGTCCTGCCCACGATGTTCATTTGCAGGATTCGGAGTTAACGGCTCTGATGCCCTGGCGGTTTTATGTGCTCGACGCATCCAGTTGCCGAAAGCTGCGCGAGGAATTGCTGGAGAAAGACAGCAGTAACGTCATCAAGATGCTGGCAACCGCCGATTGTATGGTGCAGGTGACCTGGCTGCCTAATCCTCCTCAAGTTGAGCTGCCGGAAAAAAGTCTGTTTGAGGCGACTCTGGAAAACATGGAACATCTGGCAGCAGCCTCAGCGGCTGTGCAAAACCTGCTGCTGGCAGCGACAGCCAACGGAATCCGGAATTACTGGTCCAGTGGAGGTGTGCTGCGTTCTCCGGAAGTTTTTAAGAGACTCGGGATACCGACACAGGAAATCCTGCTCGGCGCTCTCTTCTTTTCACCACAGGACGTTCAATCAGCGACAATAGCCACGAGTAAACTCCGTGATAAACGCGGCCCACTTTCCGGATGGGTGAAACGCGTCGATTTGTGATAGTTATGAGTGACTGATAACCTTAATTACAAGCACGAAGCGCAAGCGAGTGATTCACAGTGGAATCTTACACTCTCTCTTGCGCTTCGTGCTTGTATCGCTGAGAAATACCAGAACAGGGTTGCGGAATGTTTGGGACTCGTTAAAAGAAAATGAATGCTGTACAAATTCTAGTTGTGACAGATTAATTCATGAGTTCCGATTTGATTTCTCCCGCTTTTCAACTTGAGGTGCATCAATGATTCCGCAAAATCGATATTCTGCTCGGCGTGAGAAGCTCAAGCGGGTGCTTAAAAAAGAAAAATTGCCCGCATTGCTGGTCTGCAATGAAACAAATGTCAGTTATCTGACCGGATTCTCTGGGGACAGCAGCTGGTTTCTGATTGGGAAGGATGTCGAAATCCTGATCAGCGATGGTCGCTACACCACACAGATCTCCGAAGAATGTCCCGGCTTACAGGCTGAAATCAGGCCTGTCAATAAGACGTTGCTGCAAACAACCGCAGAGGTCCTCAAATCCACCAAGAGTTCCCTGTGCGGATTTGAATCGACGGCAATCAGTTATGATGCCGCAGGTCAGTTGGTCGAAGCGGTCGAATCGCCGGACATGATTCCCGTCAAAGGTCTGATCGAGCCTTTGCGAGCCGTCAAAGATGCCGACGAGATTAAACAAATCCGCGAAGCGGTCCGTCAGGCCGAAAAAGGTTTTGAATTCCTGAAGTCGAGTCTGATGCTGGATATGACGGAACTTCAGGCTGCCTTTACACTTGAGGAAGGCATGCGTCGCTTTGGAGCAGTCGGTGCGGGATTTGAAATTATCACTGCAGTCGGAGAACGAGCCGCATTGCCACATGCTCGTCCCGGTTTGACAAAATGCGAAGAATCTCCCTTCATGCTTGTTGACTGGGGGGCACGAACTTCGACGGGTTATGTCAGCGACTTGACGAGGATGGTCATCACAGGTAGCATTTCGTCCAAACTTCAACGTATGTATGAAGTTGTGAAAAGTGCACTGGAGGAATCGATTCAGGCAATCGGACCCGATGTGAAAGCAAGTGATGTGGATCGAGTTGCACGTCAGGTCATGGAAAAGCATGACGTGGCAGCGAAATTCAATCACGGGTTGGGGCATGGGTTCGGTTTACAGGTTCATGAATCCATCCGGATGAGTCCGACATCAGAAGATGTGTTTAAACCCGGTATGGTTGTGACTGTCGAGCCAGGTTTGTATTTTCCAGGCTGGGGTGGGATACGCATTGAAGACGATGTGTTGATCACAAAAGATGGGTGCGAAGTTCTATCCACTTTGTCTCGTGAACTCGAGGCTCATATGGTTGGGTAATGACTTGACCTGTCTGTGTTTAAGATGATTTACAAATAAAATAACGCGATTTTTAGTCGAAGACGATTACCGACTTGATCCTCAGGATCTTATCAAAACGCGATAATTTCATGTCATTCAGGGCTCGAAGAGCGACAGAAAGCAAATGAACGACAAAGCCAAGTCAAAACCTGATTCTACTCCCGGTCCCATCGATCTAGCTCAGTTGAAAGAACTGATGGAGATGATGGAGGCTCACGATGTCACTGAAGTCAATCTGCGAAATGGCGATGAACAGTGGCGTCTGCGACGGGGGCCTCAAATGACGGCAATGCCGATGCAGGCGATGCCAGCTGCGATGCCGCAGGTGTCTGCTCCCGCAACTTCTTCGGCTCAATCGACTGCTCCGACACCTGCAGTTGACGCAGCTTCACCGGTGGATGATGGTTTAATCGAAATCAAAAGCCCGACCGTGGGCACCTTTTATTCGTCTCCCAGTCCAGAAGACCCGGCCTTCGTCAAAGTTGGATCTCAGGTTTCGGCCGAGTCGATTGTGTGTCTGGTTGAAGCGATGAAAGTTTTCAATCAAATTCCAGCCGAGTGCAGCGGAACGGTCGAAAAGATCCTGGCCAAAGATGGCGATGCCGTCGATTTTGGACAGCCTCTCTTCAAAGTGAAGCCCAATTAGAGAAGATAAACAGCGTACCCTACGACTCAGTTTGCTAGGCCACTGCATCAGATAGACGATTGTTTTTATGTTTCAACGAATACTCATCGCAAACCGTGGCGAAATTGCCCTGCGAATTATGCGGGCCTGTCGGGAATTGGGGATTGAGACCGTCGCTGTTTACAGCGAAGCGGATCGGGGGGCTCATTATCTCTCACTTGCAGACGAGGCATACTGCATCGGCAAAGCTCCCGCCAGCGACAGTTACCTGTTGATCAACCGTATCATATCGGCAGCCGAAATCGGGAATGTGCAGGCGATTCATCCTGGATACGGATTCCTGGCTGAAAATGCTCACTTTGCTGAAGTTTGTCGGGAATGCAGCATCGAATTTATCGGGCCACATCACTCGGCGATGGAACAACTCGGCGATAAAGTCTCTGCCCGTAAAATTGCAGCCGAAGCCAAAGTGAATGTCGTGCCGGGCAGTGATGGACTGGTCACCGACGAAAAGACGGCTCTCGAAGTGGCTGGCAAAATTGGCTATCCCGTGCTCATCAAAGCGACTGCTGGTGGTGGTGGCAAAGGGATGCGGGTGGCGATGAATGAAATCTCGCTCAAGTCGGGTTTCAGTGCCGCTCGCCAGGAAGCCGAAAAAGCGTTTAACAACCCGGGTGTTTACCTCGAAAAATATATTGAGCGTCCTCGGCACGTTGAAGTTCAGGTGCTTGCGGATCAGCATGGAAATTGTGTTCATCTCTGGGAGCGTGACTGTTCCACACAGAGAAAGCATCAGAAGCTGATTGAAGAAAGTCCTGCACCAAACCTGCCGAAGTCAGTTCGGGAAGACATTTGTAAATCAGCCGTCCGACTCATAAAAACCTGTGGCTACTACAATGCAGGGACGGTGGAATTCATCGTCGATAAGGAACATCAATTCTATTTCATTGAAGTGAATGCACGAATTCAGGTCGAGCATCCCGTTAGTGAAATGGTGACTGGGGTTGACCTGATCAAAGAACAGATCCGTGTCGCAGCTGGCGAAGAATTGACTTTGAAACAGCGGAACATTAAGTCGCAGGGATGTGCGATTGAAGTCCGTATTAATGCCGAAGATCCCGAAAACGATTACCGAGGTTGCCCGGGCACAATTACCAAATTGCGAGTTCCTGGTGGATTAGGGATTCGATTCGACTCCCACGTTCATCAAGGCTATACCATCAGCCCGTACTACGATTCGATGATCGGTAAACTGATTGTCCATCGGGAGACACGCGATGAGGCGATTGCGGCTGCTCACGCGGCTCTCGAAGAATTCGTGATTGAGGGTGTGAAGACGACAATTCCGCTGGCTCGACGTATTCTCGCTCATTCTGCATTTAAAGATGGCAAGATCGATACGACGTTCCTCGAACGGACGTTTTGAAATCTCCGCTGCAATTCACTATGCTCACTTCTCATCCGTTTCGGCCTGATCGGCCTGCGTTTGAATCTGTTGTGAAATAGATAAGTCGTTTTGGATTTCTGAGGTTGAGTTTCACTCGTTCTCAAAATACTCAATACTGTAGGCTTCTCTGCGTCAGTCTCCAGCACAATCGGTTGGATTCGAGACGACTGCTGATCATTCTGTACCCATAATTTGCTGAACTCAAAGGAATACGAATCATGAAAGTCGGTCTGTTAACTGGTGGTGGCGATTGCCCGGGTCTGAATGCGGTCATTCGTGGCGTTGTGAAAGTCATCGACAACGCGGGCGGTCAAAGTATTGGTCTGCTCGAAGGCTGGCGGGGAGCGATTACCGGAAATCATATCGAGTTGACTCCCAAATTTACGGATCCGATCATCGACAAAGGGGGCACGATCCTCGGCTCCTCTCGAACCAACCCGTTCAAAAATCCTGCTGAGATTGACCAGATCGTCGAAACATTCGGCAACCTGGGGCTGGATGCACTGGTTGCGATTGGCGGAGACGACACCCTTGGCGTAGCCAGCAAGTTGTATAGTGAAAAGGGGTTGCCTGTGATCGGCTGTCCGAAAACGATCGATAACGATTTGAGCGCCACTGATCAGACATTTGGTTTCGATACCTGTATCAATATCGTGATGGAAGCGATTGATCGGCTGCGAACGACGGCGGAATCTCATCGTCGTATCCTCGTCGTCGAAGTGATGGGACGACATGCGGGTTGGATCGCCTGTTATTCTGCGATTGCTTCTGGAGCCGACTATTTCATGGTTCCTGAACGTGAAGTCAATATCAAGGAAATGATTGACGTTCTGCAGAAACGACGCGATGAAGGCAAAAACTATGGCATCGTAGTCGTCAGCGAAGGGGCTAAGCTCAATACCGATGGCGGCTTTGTGACCAAAGACCAGGAAGTTGATGAATTCGGTCACGTCAAACTGGGCGGAATTGGTGATCACGTTGCCAAAGTGATTGAAAACCGCATGGGTGTCGAAACTCGCTCGGTCACACTGGGACACCTGCAGCGCGGTGGAACCCCAAGTGCGTTTGATCGCGTACTGGGAACCCGTCTCGGCGTCCATGCCGGTCATCTGGCATTGAATAAAGACTTCGGCAAAATGGTAGCCATGAGAGGTACGCAGATTGTCGCCGTCGAACTGAAAGATGCTGTCGACAAAATGCGTGAACTCGAAGATTCCTTCTTCGACGAAGCGGCTGAGTTTTTGAAGTAATTCTTGGTCAATCGATTTTGATCAAGCAGTAAAACAAAAAACAGCACTCGTCCAACATTGGGAGAGTGCTGTTTTTGCATTCAAAGTTTCTCAGATTCCATATTATGGACTGACGATATAGGTATCACCACCATCATCAGACAGAGCAGCGGCACCGAGTGCAACACCAGTAATGGCTAAACCCAGAGTGATTGTGTCGAGAGGATCGACAAACAATCCGGACTGGCCACGAGTAGTGGCTCCACTGACGATCAGAACGTTACTTTTGGATGTTGGTGGAGCAACGGAACCTTCCCAGGCTCGTACGACGCCCTTGCCTTGACCAGCCTGCAATTCGTAGATCCCTGTGTCCAAACCGGCAACAGTGAATTTGCCTTCGGCATCGGTGACGGTTGTGGCGACAACTTCGTTGTTACGACGAACAGAAACTTTCGCACCTTCAAGAGCCTGGCCCTGTCCGGTAACAGCTTTGCCGTTCAAGGCTCCGCCGTTAGAAAGTGCAATGTCGCTGACGGCTGATTTTGTTTTCGTCGTACGGGCGACTTCTGCCTGTGTTGAGAAAATCGGAGCGAGCACGAGGCTCAGACACGCGAATCCGGTCAGAAGATTTTTCATTGTCGGGTTCCTTTGGGTAGGGACTTTGGTTTGGTGTGAATTCGACTCGTATTGAATCGAGGAGGACAGCCTCTTGCTGACCGACACATTTGATGGGTATGTGAAAATGACGAATTGAACATCCTTGTTCGCTCCGTCAACTTTTTCCTGGGCGACTTCATCCTGAAGAGCTTGTCAGGAACTGCATGATCAAAATCTTTAATCAATGCGGGCGGATATTGCTGGAATCTCGAAAATGAGTCAACTGAAGTTTCTTCAAGGAGCACGAATTGCAGAAGTTACATCAAGTTAATTCCCAGGGAGGCAATCTAGACTTGGCACGGGGCAGCGGATTGGTTCTTAAATAATGAGCGTGGTAGTTTATGACCACCACGCTCATCACTCTGTTCTGGGCGTGCCACCCAGGACGTTCAGAAGACTCTACTCATTATTATTTTGTTGTACGGGAGGAATCGGCAGGCTTGAAGCCTTGGCCAGCATTTCTGTGCGATAGCTTCGTAGTGTGCGAAGCAAAACCCGTTCAAGATGTTTCACGCGGGTTGCTGTCTCTGCCTTATTCAAGTCATTCTCTTCGGCAATCTGCTGCATCATTGTCAACGATTGTTGACTCAACTCGAGTGAGTCTTTCAGGTCGATCAACAGTACCGGCTGTGAGATATCCTTGTGCCCCTGACGCATCTGCCAGCGGACGCGGAGGATTTCCATCAGTGCATTCGCGTGGTCATACTTGACCTGAGGATCCAGTTTCTGATTTTCATTCAGCAATTCCAAAGCTCGATGAATGCCTCGGACCGAGCGTTCCTGACGTCCGCCATAATAAACGGCATAAAGCCAGTGTTCGAGTTCGCGTTCCGGCTCTGGCGGTTCGCAGCGTTGATACAGCTTGGCGATCTCCGCATGCAGGAAATGGCTGATCAGTGGATCGAACGGCTGTTTAAATTCTTCGACCTTCAGCAAGTCACTCAACTGGCAGGGATTCTGCTGTGTCGCTTCGCCGAGGGTTTCAAAGTAATTCAGCCGACGCTTGTCCTCGGGATGCATTTTCTGCTGAATGCCTTCCCCTTTGACCGGTTCGATGACAGAGCGGGGATTGTCGAGCAAGCGTTTTTTGACCGACTTGCGGTAAACCCAGAATTCATCCGGATGCTTTTCGAGGACCTGTTCCCGAGCAGCGACATCGGAAAGGCGTCGCAAAATGTCATCGGTCTCTTTTTCGTCTGCATAGTGACTGAGCAATCGCTTAGGATTCTGGGCGAGTAAGTCGCGGACTTCGTTCCACTTATTGCCCCACCGCATCATTTCAACACAACGTCCAAAGGCTTCAGTGCCAGTGAAGACGGAAGCTTTCGCTTTGTCAGTCACACTTTGCAAATCTTCGAGTTCAAACCGAGCCAGATTCATCGCCACCGACCAGTCCCAGCCAACGTGGGAGAGTGCTCGTTGAACTTGAGGCGTGGAAATTCGCTCAATCAGACCTTCACTGAGAATGTCTTCGGAACGACGAGCCGCGACAAACAAAATTTCACCAGGAGCGGTGTCGAAAGCGGTCATGTAGCCGAATGAATTCTGAATGGTCGCAGCCAGACTGGTCAGCACACTGGGGCCATAATCGGAGAAGATGAATCGCTGGCAATAAATGCCCTCTTCGCAGAGTAATTCCGCCAGGTGTCGGTAATGAGCCTCGTTGTACTGACTGGCGCCCGGATAACTGGCCGAGTGTCGGGGCGATTCGACAATGACATCATAAGTTTGCAATTGAGAGCGAACCGCCATCGCAGGCGAGAGCGTTCGATAATGCACGCGGGTATCAGCGGTTGCAGGTTGCATCGCATGGGCAAGCACACCTGTTTGCATTTCTTCCCACACATCGGCACGTTCATCGCAACAGTGCACATTCATGACTGGAAATTCGAGAGTTGTTTGCAGACCGAGCCCACTTTCGAGCCCAATTAATAAGACTTCACGAGGAGCCTTGTGCATCGAAAGCGGCAGAACTGCTCCCAGCAATGCGCCCGTCGGTTGCGGCACAATTTGAGCATTCAGGCTGATCCGCCCCTGAGGAATTCCATTGGATCGAATCTGCACATGTTCGCCCTGATGCTTCCAGAACGATAATGTTCCATTGCTGGTTTCCGTTAACTTAAGGAGACGCCCATCATCCAGCCCCGGCAATTCGGAAAGCTGAGTTCCTGATCGCCAGGATTGAAATGCATACGTCGAGAACAATGCACGAGAAGCCAGCAGGGGCGAGTAAGTCAGCGGAGCCAGCAGCATCGACAGGCAAGCGGCATACATCAGTCCCGCACCGACTCTCTGAGAGCGGCTCCTTGAATAAGTCCATGTGATTTGTCGTGAAGCCTGATATCGACTCAAGGCGACTGCCAGCAGGATTCCAGTCACGATCATTGCAGTGAAAGGGACACCGATCAGAGGAATCAGTGCTTGAGAAAACGTCACTCCGACCAGTCCGCATAGCAGCATTGCAGGCAAATAGAACTGGGCGTATCCGTTTTTACGAGACGAAATCCGATGAGACATCGCCAACAAATGCCCTGCCAGCAAACCGGCAGGCAGGACGATCAGGAAGATCATGCAGGCACGCAGTAGCAAAGCGATTGAGACCGTAGAGACAAGTGCTGAAACTGCCAGGTATCCACGTACCCACAACGGAAAAGCAACAATCACCAGGCTGAGTAGACCTGCAATGGGTAACAATCGCACTCGCCGTTCTGCCCACAGAGCCAGTCCACAACTGCAACTGAATGCGGCAATGATGGCATAGAACAGAAACGCCGTTTCCGGTTGCAATTGGCAGAGGAATCGATAAAGAGCAGGCAGTAGCAGTCCAAGTGCCATCGATAATAAGAGGGCAGACTTCCAGGAATCGCGCCCACGGGAACCTCGAAATGTATTTTTTGCAGTAGTTGTCTCTGCTGACGGGGAAGAGATCATCGACAGGCCCACAATTATCAGACAGGCAAAACTGGCAGTCCAGTAAGTCGGCCAGATCGCAGAGAGCATCAAACCGGATATGGCAATTCCACAGGCCCAGCCCAGGCAGGCATTTGCAGAAATTCCTGATTTATGGAGACTGGAATTCAGACTCCAGCTTCCGCAAATCATGAGTAATATGATCAGAAGAGAATGGCAGAATGTCACGGTCAGTAAAGAACCCGTCGACTGGCCAGCCATCGCTTCAGATAAGACCTTTTCCCATCCTGCCCACCAGAATGAGGAAGTGACAGTCAATAACAGCAGAATTGCCGTGGCCAGTTGAGGCACAAGTGCTTGCTGTGGTCGAGGCAGACTGATTGCAATCAGCGCGCTCAATCCAACGGCACATCCGAGGGATGAACTGAATCCCCAGGTGGTGACGAACAGATGAATCCAGAAAACACCCACGAAACCCAATAAAGCGGTGACAACAAACTGTCGATCCGGCAAAACTGGTGTTATTCGGGCGTAAAATCGGTGCAGAGGATGCGTGCTGGCGTCCATGCCACCCCTCAATTCAGCAAAAAATCCAAGGAAACCCAGGCCCCTCCCGGGTGATGAAGTGCGAGTTTTAGTCGAAAATCGTCCAACAGAGCAAGACGATCTCGCCACGAACCCTGGCTTCGAGACTCATTATTCTCGGCGGATTCCCTCACAAAGGCTCTTGTGAATTGGAAAAACACTCCATCCTGCATAAAATCAGCTGAATATGAAACCCAACGAATAACACGATTTAGAATCGTAGCTTGCAAATTTATTCACCTTCATCACAGGATTTCTTCGTGACAAACGCATCACTCTCGCCTGAACTCGAGTCGCTGGTTCAAAATGCAAAAAAAACACTGGACCAAAAAGTCGTTGACACCGTTCAATTACACTTCCATCCGGAACAGGGGGCACCCTTCTGGCTGGAAAAAGCCAAAACTTACGATTTCGATCCGCTCAAAGATGTCAACTGCTTTGACGACCTGAAAAAATTTCCGCTCTTCGAAGACGACTGGCTGCGTGGCGGCCCGGTCCGTCGGTTTCTGCCTCAAAAATGGTGGGACAAACCGACTTATACCTTCGAAACCGGTGGAACAACAGGAATTCCCAAGAGCCGGTGTGTGGTTGACGACTTCCGGATCGATTACGAACAGTTCAGCGAAACACTTCCCGATGAGTCTTTCCCGAAAGGCGCCAACTGGATGATGCTCGGCCCTTCCGGTCCGCGGCGTTTGCGACTGGCTGTCGAGCATTTGTGTCAGACTCGTGGAGGAATCTGCTTCTGTGTCGACCTCGATCCTCGCTGGGTCGTCAAGCTGATCAAAAAAGGCAAAATCGATGAAGCCAAGGAATACTCGGCTCACGTGATCGATCAGGCCATGACGATCCTCTCAGCCGGCCATGAAATCCAGTGTATGTTTACCACACCTAAGCTGTTGGAAGCCTTGGCGTTACGGCTGATGGACGAAGGTTCCAGTATCGCCGAATCGGGCATCAAGGGAATCTTCTGTGGCGGGACCGAGTTCACCCAGCAATGGTATCGGTTTGCTCGTGAGGAGTTGCTCGGACCGGATGTCTACATCACGCCCACCTACGGCAACACATTGATGGGCCTGGCCTGCGGAAAACCATTCGTGCCCGAAGATAATTTCAAAATTACCTATTACGCGCCGCAACCGCGAGCGGCTGTCGAAGTTGTCGACTTCGATGATCACACAAAGCTGGTGGACTACGATCAGACGGGGCGTGTCAAACTTTACACGATGACCGACGAACTCTTCATCCCCGGCTTCCTCGAACGAGACGAAGGCGAACGCGAACTCCCTCACGAAAAATATCCCTGGGATGGCGTGAGCGGCGTGCGACCTTATCATGTTTTCGCGAAAACGACGACGGTTGGGGTTTATTAAAAAATCGGGGGCGGGGGCAATCTCAAAGAGATGCCCCCGATCTGTCTCGATTAGATTGCACTTAATGTGTGCAGGGCATCGGGCCAGCCCAGGCTTCGTGGCGGCGGAACCAAAGGAGTTTGTTTTCGGCGACCGTCAATGGCTTGAACGCTTCGGGATGGCTGACTTCTTTACCACTTCTTTCAATCAACTCCTGTTGACCATTGCGTACCACTGCGATTTTGACATCCCCTTCCACGCGATCGAGCAGGCGTCGTAGTTCGACGAATGGCAGGATGTGACCGGGATTGGCAAACTGTTCGATGCCGTTTGGTTTTTCAGTTGGAGTGAGAATGTCTGGCTCGGCTGCGACAACTTCCACCATATCCTGCTGATAATCAAACAGATCGACGCGTTTGAGAAACAGATGATTGGAGGCAAACTCCGTCCGCAGATTGCTGAACATTGAAAAGGATGTTTGCGTCTTCAGGCCCAGCCAGGGATTCAATCCGTTACCGATCACGAGCAGCAATCCAATCACGGCGGGTGTGCCAGGTAGTGCCATCGGAATCGACCAGCGAT
>TARA_R100000789_G_scaffold95498_1_pt1 | contig 11698 bp, 11 predicted proteins | sample TARA_R100000789 | Tara Oceans TARA_R100000789 (sample SAMEA2623403) | marine metagenome | biome: marine biome (ENVO:00000447); feature: mesopelagic zone (ENVO:00000213); material: "saline water (ENVO:00002010), including plankton (ENVO:xxxxxxxx)" | depth 450 m
CTTTTCGCCCCCCAGGCGCTACGTTTTCTGACCGTTGTTTACATCCGTATTGGCGAAAGTTGCCGAATCAATCAGAGTGAGTTTTTTCTCTGGCTGTTTGGGCTCATAATTTCGACCTAAAAACAATCTATCTGATTCGCGTTTAATTAACTCGGGATCAACATTTCTCGCCTTTTCTCGAAAATCGCTAAAATCTGTAATCCCGTGCCGCCGCATCATTCGCTCGAAATGACTTTCAACCACCCTTCACCCCCTTGCGTACAACTGCAGAAAATAACCGGCAGAATCGGGGGTCAGCTTCGAAGGTAGTAATTAAACGAGATTTCCATTCATCGTCGAATGGTTCTGGTCTGAGAGAATTGAAAACCTCGGCTACCTGTTCGCCGTCATGCGGTTTTGTATCAATCAGCCCTTCAAGGTAAGCAGCTTGATGCTGCTCAAAGCTGATCGGGTGATTGACATCCCAGCCACGAGACAAGCGGTCTCGGCATTCCTGGAGATAGGAATCGGAATTATTGCAAGTTGTATTACTCGGGAGCCGATTCGGATTAAAATCTGGCCGAACTTGCGAAACGATATTGCCAAATTGCTTGAGAGTAGTCATAGTACGTTTGGTTCTTTCAAAGAGTGCCCGTCTGACTCTTCCCGGAGTTGGCGGGCATTTTTCTTGCCTGCCGGTAGTCAGTGAGCGTTGCTATTATGGCTATGATGGGACTAGTTTGTAGGCTGGTTGCTGAGATATTCCAGCCAGTCAGAGCCAAGAATGAATGCCCGTCGATGAGCCCGACGAACTTTCAATCCTGCCTGGCGTGCGGATCGTAGGCCATCTTTGCCGATCCCTTGCAGCTTCTTGAATTGTTCAAGTGTGTAGCTTTCATCTGCTCGAATTGCTCCGAGTTGGTCTTTATCAACTGCCATCGTATTTCACTCCCGTCGCTTGAGTTATATTGAGTGCCGACTCATTAGCGTTCGGCTGACGGGATGGATTAGAGCGAAAATCAATCTGTCTGGATATTGCCCATTTAGTGGCTACTTTATGCCTTCGGGGGTCTATCCGGTCGGTAGTATCCGTATCCCCTGTGATTTTTCACATATCCATTGTTTTTTAGTTCGTTCAACCCCCCTTTTTTATAAAGTCGCCTCGGTTCTACATGGCATGCGTCTGCGAGCTTGGAAGTTGTTAGTTTCTTCCCGTCCAGTTCATTTAAGATCGACTTTTGTAATGGCGTCAATTCAAAGTGACTGAATGCTTGGTCACTCTCATCTTCGAGAAGCAGTTCAACGGCAATCCTGAGCCGCGAAATTTCGAAGTCTGCCCTGTTTAATGACTCAGTGAGTGAATCCGGCATTTCAGGTTGCAAGCGTACCGAGGAATGAAATTCAATTAGCCGTGAGACATAAAATGCGTTAATCCCGTGGAGACTGGCAAGTAATGAAGCGATTTTACACCAGCGGAGAAAATCAACTGGGGGCATTGGCGGCACTCCCCAAAGATCCTCGATATATTCATTTGTCTTACCGATGGCACTTAGCCATTGGATCGACTTTTCACATTCAAAATTGTCGATAAAAACCATTTCATCAGTAGCACTGGAATATAATCCTCTGGCTATCCTGAAGACATCAATATCGTCTTCCATAAATCACCCTCCCGAGTGAATCCAAAAAAAACGGGGAAACCAGATGGATGGTCTGGCTTTCGGCTGGCCTGCCTATCCCCGACTGTTAGCTAATGTGTTAGCTGAGTCTGCCACCCGACGCTATTCCGTCACTTTGGCGACAATCAGCAAACCTCTACAATTAAAGGCTGAAATCATTATTACGAATCTCAGACAACAGTCAACTGCAGTTGATACCCGACTTCTAATCCGTAGGTCGGAGGTTCGAATCCTCCCGGGCGTGCTTTTTCAATAACTGATTTTTTTTGCGTTCTGCCTGATCATACACTACTTGCCAAGGCATTAATCGTACGTGCGGAGGCACGTGGCATTCATAATGCTTTAGATCTGAATGCAAACCGATTTTGTCTGAAGATAATTCTCCAGAGCGGCATGGCCCATTTCCCGGCCCCAGCCGGATTGTTTGTATCCGCCAAAGGGGAGTGCGGCGTCGAAGATGCTATAGCAGTTGATCCAGACGGTCCCTGCTTTGACAGCTTTGGCGAGTCGATAAGCTTTGGAGATATCGCGGGTCCAGATGCCTGCTGCCAGACCGTATGCCGAATTGTTAGCCTGGCTGGCAATTTCGGAATCGTTTTCGAAAGACATAGCCGCAACCACTGGCCCGAAGATTTCCTCTCGGACAACCGACATTTCAGCTGAAGCATTCTTTAATACTGTCGGTTGGACAAAATAGCCGGGGCGATCCAGACTGGCTCCTCCAGCAGACGCTTCTGCACCTGCTTCGAGGCCCGCCTTGAGGTATCCTGTCACACGTTGGAACTGCTCGCGGGAAACCAGTGGTCCCATTTGTGTGGCTTCGTCAAATCCATTGCCCACTTTGAGATTCTTTGCAATTTCGCTGACTCCAGCGACAACATCATCGTAGATTCCCTTCTGGACAAACAATCTCGAACCAGCACTGCAAACCTGGCCTTGATTGAAGAAGATCGCATCGGCTGCCCCGGCGATGGCGAGATCAAGATCGGCATCGTCATAAACGACATTCGGACTTTTGCCTCCCAGTTCCAGAGTCACTTTCTTCAGATTGCCGGTGGCTGCATTGATTATTAACTTGCCAACTTCCGTGGACCCCGTGAACGCAACTTTGTCGATCTTTTCATGCGAGGCAATTGCCGCGCCCGCAGTCTCTCCAAACCCGGTGATGATGTTGACAACTCCATCCGGGATTCCCGCTTCCTGCACAAGCTCTCCAAGTCGGATTGCAGAAAGCGGAGTCTGTTCTGCTGGTTTCAGCACAACTGTGCAGCCAGTCGCCAAGGCTGGCCCCAGTTTCCAGGCTGCCATCAGTAAAGGGAAATTCCAGGGAATGATCTGACCGACAACTCCAATGGGCTCTTTCAGAGTAAAGGCATGAAATTCCCGATCGGGAGCATATGGTACATTGAGAGGAATCGTATTCCCTTCAATCTTAGTCGCCCAGCCAGCCATGTAGCGAAACATATCGGCTGCCAGAGCCACATCAGCCGCTTTGGCAATGCTGAAAGGTTTGCCGTTATCCAGTGTTTCCAACTGAGCCAATTCGACGGCATGCTCTTCAATCAACTCACCAATTTTCCAGATGAGTCGACTGCGATCTGATGCAGTCATCTTCGGCCAGGGACCTTTATCAAATGCCTCGCGGGCAGCGGAAACGGCCAGATCCACATCTGCAGATTCCCCTTCAGCGACTTGAGCGATGACCTGATCCGTCGCAGGATCATAAACATCAAATGTATTCCCACTGCACGAGTCGACCCAATGACCATCTATCAAGAGTTTTTTAGGAGCACTCAGAAACGATTGAAGTGATTCCGGTACTGATGATGGGGTAGTGGTCGACATGATATTCTCCTGAAAACAGATAACTTCGCCTGGATTTGCTCAATCAGAATGGATCGATGAATATTTATCAGTATATCAGAGATTGGCGTGAAGTTTAATTCTGAACAGAGGTATTCTGCTCGCTCCTGATTAACTCCAGAGTAAACTCATCAGTAATTCTGGCGTGACCTGATCCAGATGATCGATCAACAAGTCAGCTGCTTCGAGTTCTTCCTTTGTACGACCTCGGCTGACAAAACCGATCGACTTCATCCCCGCAGAGCGAGCCGCCTCGATGCCATGCGTAGCATCTTCAATGACCACGCAATTCTTAGCCGGGACCTGCATCCGGTCAGCCGCGCTGAGGAAAACTTCGGGATCGGGCTTGCCGCGCGAGACATCATTTCCAGAAATGGCAGCTTGAATTTGATCCTGAATCCCCAGTTTTTCAATTGCCAGATTCACATTTTCGACCGGTCCTGAAGAGCCCAGTGCGATATGCCAGCCAATTCGATGCAGATTGTGTATCAATGCACTTGCATGGGGCATTTCCGGAAATTCCGCGGCTATAATTTGACGATAAAGTTCTTCCTTCTCGTCATCGAGGCGACGATAATCGGCTTCACCCAAATTCGCATCAGCCCATTGAGCTTCAAGGACTTCCCGGGTGGTTCGACCGAACTGATCAGCGAATTCTGATTCACTGCAGGTCCGACCGTAATTTTCAGCGAGCTGTTTCCAACTCAAATAATGAGCGTCATAGGAATCGACGAGGACTCCATCAATGTCGAAAATGACCGCATGGTTGTTCATAAAATACGCTTTCTCAGGAACATTAGGTTGATATGATCGCCGAAGTGGAGAATTCTTAACAGAAAACACGCCGCTTGTTGGCAATTCTGTTCAAAAAATATTAGCTTGTAGACACATCCTTCGAGTCCAATCCCTTGGAATGCCCGCCATGAAGATACTGATGACAGCCTCTGAAGCCGTCCCGTTTGCAAAAACCGGGGGTTTAGCAGATGTTGCGTCAGCGCTTTCGCGCGCACTCGATCAGGCAGGACATGAAGTTTTGCTCGTTCTACCCCATTATCCTCAGCTATTACCGCATGGGGCACGCCAGAGGTTTCAAATAGAACCGATCGGCGAAGAGTTTACGTTACCAGTTGGTCCTAGAAAGTCGAAAGGCTCTTTCCTTTCTGCCAAACTGCCGAATTCGAATGTCAAAGTTCTGCTGGTCGATCAACCCGATTATTTCGATCGACCGTCACCCTACGTCTTCGAAAATATTCCTTACGAAGATAACTGCGAACGATTTGTCTTCTTCAGTCGGGCAATTGTAGAGGTGATGAAGCAGTTTGGTCCCTACGATATCGTCCACGCAAACGATTGGCAAACGGGACTGCTGCCTGCATTAATCGACATCGAAGCCCGCAAACAAAGTGCAGACATCCAACGCACGGGGACTGTTTTTACGATCCACAATCTCGCCTTCCAGGGACGATTCTGGCATTGGGACATGGTCCTGACCGGCTTGGACTGGAAGTATTTCAACTGGAAACAGATGGAATTCTTCGGCGATTTGAATCTCTTGAAAACCGGCATTGTGTTTGCCGATATGGTCACGACCGTCAGCCCGACATATGCGCGTGAAATTCAATCCCCTGATTTCGGTTGGGGCCTCGATCCTGCCCTTTCCGGCCGTGGAGATTCACTGGTGGGGATCCTCAATGGTGTCGACACCGACATCTGGCATCCCGAGAACGACCGCTTCATCAAGTGCAACTTCAATGCAGAGACGGTGGAAGAGAAGAAGGCCATCTGCAAGGCTGATCTGCAAAAGACATTAGGGTTACCAGAAAAACCTGATGTCCCCATCGTCGCTATGATTTCCCGCATGTCCCAGCAGAAGGGTTTCGACCTGCTCAAAAAAGCAGGCGATCGATTACTCAATAATGATGCTCAATTCGTTTTCCTGGGCACCGGAGAACGGAATTTTGAGCAGTTCGTTAAAGAACTTGCGCAAACTTATCCGAATCGCGTCGCCAGTCTGGTTCGCTTTGACGAAGAACTGGCTCATAAAATTGAAGCCGGTTCGGATCTGTTCTTAATGCCCAGTGAGTTCGAACCTTGCGGCCTGAATCAATTGTATTCCATGCTCTACGGCACGGTCCCGGTCGTCCATGCCGTGGGCGGTCTGGCAGATTCCGTCGTTCCGGTCTCTCCAGAAACATTGGCAGAAGGAACAGCAACAGGTTTCAGTTTTGAACGCTATAGCACTGAAGCATTTTTAAATGCATTTGAAGCCGCCTTGTCCGCTTTTCGCGATCCTGAACTCTGGCAGCAAATCCGACTCAACGGCATGAAACAGGATCTCTCCTGGGACAACATCGCCAACGAATATGTCCGGGTTTACGAACGAGCCATCAAAAAACACACCAAATAATAGACATGCACGAAGTGCTTGTAAGATTTTATCTAATTAAGCAGCCTTTGGCCCGATTGACTTTGTCCCTTTCGATGCTTTCGCCTTCAAATCGAACAGGCCGAAGACTTCCGCTGCGTTCATTGAGAGTGATGTCGTTGAGGTATCCCCCTCGCCCAGGACTTTCTCAAAGATCTCCCGCTTTTGCTGCAACACGAGATCGATTCGTTGTTCAATCGTATTTTGACAAATAAAGCGAGTCACAATCACGGGATTCTTCACACCGATTCGATGAGCCCGGTTAATCGCCTGATCTTCAATCGCGGGATTCCACCAGCGATCATACAGAAAGACATACTGTGAAAATTGCAGATTCAAGCCGACCGCTCCTGTGCCATAGCTCATGAGCAGAAGATGACTGTTCGGATCTTCCTTGAACTGTTTCAGAATCGGCTCTCGCTTTTTCGTCGGCACACCGCCATGATAAACCAGCGTTCCAAACTGCTTGGTCCGTTCATAAAGCCAGTCGATTGTTTTCGTCCATTGACTGAACAGAATCGCTTTGGCACCACTGGCTGCGATTTCTTCCATGTCAGCCAGAAGGCGCTCCAGCTTGGACGATTCTCCTGTCAGAGGATCGTAATTCGTGATCTGCTTTAACCGCATGACGAGTTCAAAGACATGCTGAATCGTGATCTCATCTCCCAGATCGTTCAACTGCACGATTCCATCACTCTCGGCAATCTGATAAGCCGATTGCTGAGCAGGGGAAAGATCAAGCAGGGCATCTCGATCCAGCCGAGGAGGCATATCCGGCTGAACGAGATCTTTGGTCCGCCTGAGGATATACACATCAGCCAGTTTTTTGAGTTGTCGCAAATCGGGGTTCGAGCGGGGCGGGACAACTCCCATAAACTCAAACAACGAAGCCAGCTCTTCCGGTCGGTTTTCAATCGGTGTTCCGGTCAGTGACCAGGATCGTCGTCTTGGAATTCGCCGAATGACCTGCGATGTGACCGAATCCCGGTTTTTAATACGCTGCGATTCATCAAGCACCACCAGATCAAACTTCGGCATCTCTTCGTCTTCAAGATTCTGTAAATCCCGTGCGAGGATCTCATAGTTTGTCAGCAAAATAGGGATCGATGTCATCTGCCATAACATTTTACGACGAGCTCCATCTCCCTCCATTTGTGTGATGGGTAATTCCTCAGCCCACAATTTGAACTCTCTCTGCCAGTTCGGAATTAGTGGTTTAGGACAAACCATCAGCACACGCCGCACCTGCCCGCTGCGTAGTAGTAAACGGACAGCGGTAATCGTCTGCATTGTTTTTCCGAGACCCATTTCATCAGCCAGCAGGGCCGATTTCTGCGCGAACAACCACGCAATCCCCTCATACTGATAGGAAAAGGGCTCAAAAGGCATGACCAGTTCCTGACCGGACAACCAGTTTTCCAGAGGCGGTTGCAGGATGTAGAAGAGCCGATCTTCCATCGAAAGCAGATCATCCGGCGGCTTTATTCGTGTCGGCTTTCTGGCGGGGCGTTTTGGCTCACCCTCGCTCTCGGCTCCTGGTGGTTTCAAGCTACGCAGTTGTTCGCGTTCTTTGCCTTCAGGTTTAGGCTGCTGAAACTCAATGATATCTGGAAACGCGATCTGCAGTGTCTGCGGCTTCTGCCAGTAAGGCTTCCAGGAAGGGACAAACCCGGGGCGAGTCAAGAGTTTCTGCTCATTGACTCCGACTTGAGGCCAGCGTTTCAGAGCCCCGTTAGCTCCACTGGCCAGTGATTGGACTTTCAACTCTTTGCGGAGCTGATCGACGCGCGGAGCCGGCAATAGCAGAGGGGATTTTTCATTCGTACTGTTCAACGTAACTGCCTCATCCTTGAGTGCATTGATCGTATTTTAGCTGGGGCAAAGTCTGCTTATGCAGCCTGTCCCATTGCTTCATCAAGAGCCTGCTCGACTCTGACCAGTGGTTCCTGCAAGCTGGCTGACTCCGGTAGATATTCCTTCAACTTCGGCTGCATCTTCTGAAAGGCCACTAAATGATTTGCTGTGACGAAGCCCTTTTCATTTCTGGTAATCTGCTGTTCCTGACCATTGGGAAATTCTGCAAAACATACCACACCAATCTCTCCCCAGATTCCCTCAGCCACACAATCGGGGTCTGTTACAAAAAGGATGTCTGGTTTGGCCGATAATTTGTCGTAGAGAGCCTCGGCGATCAGTTCCCCTTTGATAAAGGGCATGAGAGTTGTGCCGTAGAGTGTCTGTTGAGTTGCATTCGGGCGGATCGGTAGAGAACATTGAAACTCAATAGGACGCCCCAGATGAGACGTAATCAACACACCCCCGCAGATTTCTCCGCTCGGGCGAGCCACTGTTTGATAAAATCCCAGAACACAAGGGGGACGTTTTTTCGAATCAGCCATGTATTTTCGCGTTCTTCCGTATTGATCGTTTTGAAACTGTCAAAATGATGGTGTGATGTTAATCTTCCATCAACCGTGACATTGTGAAGATCGTCGCAATCACAGGCGTGACTTGAATCCCTTCACAAAGACCGTCCAGCCCGACCGATACAATCCTAACTCAAGACTGTCAAAACAGTTGTGACATCACAATTTCTTATCGGAATCCATACAACGGAGTTGAAATTGATCGATCAAGCCGTATTGTTGGCGTAATCGCCCTTTCTTCTCAGGATTTACTAAATCAACATCTCGGAACAGTGCTTAAATCCATGACTGAACAGATCTTACCAGAAAACCTGAGTCGAGATGCGATCATCGATTCTCAGTGGAAACAATTGACAGGTTTACTCAAGGCAATCGAAACAAATCCTTTCTGGATGAAGCGGCTTTCTGATCTCGATGTTCAACCTCAGGACATCAACAGCTGGGAGGATTTTCGCCAGCTCAAACCACTCACCAAGCAGGAACTGGTGATCGACCAGAATGAGAACCTCCCCTATGGCACTAACCTGACTTATCCACGCTCGCGTTATACTCGTCTTCACCAAACATCGGGAACAACAGGACGTCCGATGCGTTTTCTGGATACTCCTGAAAGTTGGAACTGGTTCAAACGGTGCTGGGCACAAATTTACCGTATCATCGGGTTGCAGGAAAACGATCGATTCTGCTTTCCGTTTTCATTTGGCCCTTTCATCGGCTTCTGGGCAGGATTCGAGGGAACTTCTCAGTTTCAGAATTTATGTATCGCTGCAGGTGGCATGAGTAGCGAAGTTCGACTGCAGGTCATTCAGGAACATGAAGTGACGATCGTCTGTTGCACGCCAACCTACGCACTCCGTCTGATCGAAATCGCCGAACGAGATGGCATCGACCTGGTCAACTCCAGTGTCCGCGCGATTCTCGTAGCAGGAGAACCCGGCGGTAGTATTCCTGCCATTCGCAATCGAATTGAACAGGGCTGGGGAGCACGCGTGTTCGATCATTGGGGAATGACCGACATCGGTTCGCTGGGCATTGAATCTGTCGAAGACCCCGCCAGTCTGCTGCTACTCGAAACCGAATGCATTGCAGAAATCGTCAACCCGGAAACCTTCGAGGCAGTCACTCCCGGCGAACGAGGAGAATTGCTGATCACCAACCTGGGACGCTGGGGCACACCTGTGATTCGTTATCGCACCGGAGATATCGTTCAGGCGGCGACAACACCCAATGCCTGCGGCCGAAATTTGCTCCGACTCGACGGCGGCATCCTCGGACGCGCAGACGATATGATTACCATCCGTGGCAATAATGTTTTCCCATCGTCAGTCGAAGCAGTACTGCGTGAGTTTCCGGAAATTGTCGAGTACCGAATCACGGTCACGGAAAAACAATCGATGCATCATCTCGTCATCGAAATTGAGCCGGCGATGATCCAGGACCTTAACTGGTCCGAATACACAACCTCACCCCAACGACAGGATTTGCTCGCACGACTCTCAAGAACCGTCCGCGACCGCCTCAATTTTCATGCCGAATTTGTGACGGTCGAACCAGACAGCCTGCCACGCTTTGAGTTGAAAGGCCGTCGGTTTCATCGTGCGTGAAAAGGAAAATAAACGGCAAGCACAAAGTCCAAGCGATTGAGTTTAGTTTGTCCCCTCTCCCTCGGGGAGAGGGTTAGGGTGAGGGGGAATCGAGGTTGATTGTAATAAGGTCGTCGAAGGGATCCCCTCATCCGGCCTTCGGCCACCTTCTCCCCCAAGGAGAAGGGAAGGTAACCGGTTCCTGGGAGAAGGAAATGAAGCCGCCACCAGGAGATCGTATTAATGCTTTATCCCAAAATCGGAGATAACCATTTCCTGGCGTCTTCCAGTTTCATTCCGCTGCGGTGTGCGTAATCTTCGAGTTGTTCTTCCGTGATTTGTGTCACCGAGAAATAACGCGATTCCGGATGAGCGAAATACATGCCACTGACCGAGGATGCCGGCCACATGGCCAGAGAATCAGTTAATGTGATACCCGCATTTTCCGGTACATTCAGCAAATCGAAGAGCTGGCGTTTTGGCGTGTGATCCGGGCAAGCCGGGTAACCGAACGCTGGGCGGATGCCGCGGTATTTCTCTGAGATCATCTCTTCATTGGTGAGAATTTCGTCCTTGCCATAACCCCAGTCTCTGCGAGCAATCGCGTGCAGAGCTTCGGCAAACGCTTCAGCCAATCGATCGGCAATTGCTTTGAGCATGATCGACTGATAGTCATCATGCTCGGCTTCAAATCGTTCGAGTGGAGCTTCAATTCCCAAGCCGGTTGTCACGGCGAACGCACCGACATAATCCCGACGTCCCGAGTCCACTGGAGCGACATAGTCGGACAGCGAACGGAAATTCGATTGCCCTTTGCGTTCCCATTGCTGCCGCAGCATTGGAAAGCGGACCAGTTCTTCGCGTTCCTCCAGCGTCGATTCCGGCGTATAAAGCACGACATCATCCCGCACGGTATTCGCAGGCCAGAAGCCGTAGACACCTTTCGCGGTCAGCCATTTCTCGGCAATCACTTTGTCGAGCATCTGGTTCGCTTCATCAAACAGTTTCTGAGCTTCTTTACCGATCACATCATCCTGCAAAATCTTCGGATACTTGCCGATCAGCGACCAAGTCTGGAAGAACGGAGACCAGTCGATGTAAGGTCGAATCTCTTCGAGCGGAAAATCATCCAGTACACGCAGTCCGAGAAAATCGGGGGTCGGAATGTCGACGGTTTCCCAGTCAGTCGCAAAACGATTTTCGTAAGCGTGATCGTAAGAAACGAGTTTTCGCTCCTGACGCTTGCCGAACATCTTGCGATCGCGTTCCTGCTCCTTGAGAATCTTTTCGGCAAAGATGGGACGTTTCTCGGCATCAATCAACGCTTCGACAACCGGCACTGAAAGAGATGCATCACCGACATGGGCGACGATCTGTTTATATTCTGGAGCAATCTTGACAGCAGTATGCTTGGCAGAAGTCGTCGCTCCCCCAATCAGCAGCGGAGTTGTCATCCCGCGACGCTGCATTTCCTGAGCAACCGCCACCATCTCATCGAGTGAAGGCGTAATCAGGCCGGAAAGACCGATCACATCAGCTCCCACTTCAATGGCGGTATCCAGAATTTTATCGCAGGCAACCATCACTCCCAGGTCAATCACTTCAAAGTTATTGCACTTCAGGACCACACCCACGATGTTCTTACCGATATCGTGGACATCGCCTTTAACGGTCGCGATCAGAAAAGTCCCTCGGGTCCCTTTGCCCGCTTTTTCCTTTTCGGCTTCCATGTACGGCGTGAGG
>TARA_R100000789_G_scaffold88539_2_pt1 | contig 11671 bp, 8 predicted proteins | sample TARA_R100000789 | Tara Oceans TARA_R100000789 (sample SAMEA2623403) | marine metagenome | biome: marine biome (ENVO:00000447); feature: mesopelagic zone (ENVO:00000213); material: "saline water (ENVO:00002010), including plankton (ENVO:xxxxxxxx)" | depth 450 m
TGCAGTTTCACCCTACAAAACTTCTTCTTTCCAGCCCAGACAATCAATCCCTCAACCAGCTCAATCGATTGATTAATATCGCCAATCGCTGTTTTCTCTTCTCCGAGTTTGGCTCCGCCCTGCTGGATGAGACGTCGTCCGTCGCTTTTGGTGTTGACCAGTTTCAAATCAAACAACAAGTCCACTGCCGCGACATTTCCTTTGGGATAACTTGCTTTTTCCAGAGTCACTTCTGGAATATCACTTGGTAATCCGCCGGCTCCAATTTCTCGTTCCCAGCGTTCTACCGATTCATTGGCTTCCTGCTCCGAGTGGTACTCACCCGCAATACACCTGGCCAATGTCTGCTTGGCAATTTTAGGATGACCTGCCAGGATTTCCTGAATTTCTTCGATTGGCAAATCAGTCAACAGTTCAAAGTAAGACTGCATGACTTCATCGGGCAACTGCATCAGTTTTTTTGTCATGTCGTAAGCGGACTCGGAAATGCCAATGTAATTGCCGAGACTTTTCCCCATTCGTCGCACACCATCGGTGCCGACAAGAATCGGTGACATCACACTCAACTGCAGTGGAAGTCCCTGATCTTTCTGGAGATCGCGAGCCAGCATGAACGTATAAAGTTGTTCGGTTCCGCCGAGTTCGATATCGGCTTTAATCTCGACCGAATCCCACCCCTGCATCAAAGGATAAAGACACTCATGCAGATAAATCGCATGTTCGTTTTTAAAGCGTTTGGAGAAGTCATCCCGAGTTAATAACTGAGCTACAGTCACTTTGCTGCAAAGTTCCAGAATGCGGGCAAAATCCATCTTCGCGAACCAGTCACCGTTGCGATGCACCTCGGCTGAGTCCATGTCGATCACTTTGGCGACCTGCTTCAGGTAATCTTGAGCATTGGCTTCGACCTGCTCGGATGTCAGTCGGGCGCGAGTTTCGTCGCGGCCACTCGGATCGCCGACGAGAGCGGTGTAATTTCCGATGATGATGACCGCCTGATGTCCCAACTGCTGGAACTGACGCATCTTTCGCATCGGCACAGTGTGTCCGAGATGCAAATCGATGCCGGTCGGATCGATGCCGTATTTAATACGAAGCGGCTGACCAGTCGCCGCACTTTTTTCCAGTTTCTTCCGCAATTCTTCTTCCGGGACGATCTTCTCAACGCCACGGCGGATCACTTCAAGTTGTTCTTCAACAGGAGGGAAAGTCATGTTCTCTTCTTCTGATCACGCATTTTTACGTGGGACGTAAATTACTTTATAACTGAAATTGATTACTATTCCGGACGCAGTATAACAGCTTGAGATTGAACCGTAACCTAACAACCCCTCCTTAAAGAAACCAGTCAGAATTGATTGGTAACAACCGATGCCAAACCAGAATGCATCCCGGAATAAGCGATCTGCAATTCTCTTTGCGGGAGGGGGAACGGGCGGACATCTCTATCCTGGAATAGCTGTCGCGGAACGCTGGCAGGATTGTTTTCCAGATGCATCCGTCCTGTTCGCGGGTTCGGGGAGAGAAATCGAACGTCATATTCTGACGAAATATTATTTCAAGTATGAAGCATTGCCTTTTGTCTCTCCACGAACGGCTTTGCGTCATCCTCTGCAATTTTTGAAGGGATGGAGAAAATCTCGCAAGCTCGCCCGAAAGATTATTCGCGAATTTCAGCCTGCTGCTGTTATTGGTCTCGGGGGCTATGCGAGTTATCCTCTTGTCATAGCGGCTGCTCGAAAACAGGTACCGATTATCTTACTGGAACAAAATGCAGTTGCCGGCCGTGCCAATCAGCACCTTGAAAAGTATGCCAGCAAAGTCTGTATCAGTTTTTCGGAATCGATTCGTACGTTTGCTACTCCCTCAAAAATCGACCTGACAGGGAATCCTCTGCGTCAGGAAATCTTCAAACTCAAATCGGCTGCATTTGATGAAATTCCATTACCAACATTACTGATCACCGGAGGTAGTCAGGGATCGAATCTGATTAACGAGACTGCGATCAAGTTCATCGAAAGCCATGCGAATCTTCTCAAGGGATGGCAGATCCGTCATCAAACAGGAAGCGAACCGATTGCAATTCAGATTCGTGAACTATTCCGGCAACGGAATCTGTGCGGGGATGTTCGCCCTTATTTTGAATCCCCAGCCGATCTCTATCAAAATGTGAAGCTGGCCATTGTTCGAGCAGGCGGCACAACGCTGGCCGAACTGGATGCCCTCAACATTCCTGCGATCATCATTCCGATCGCTAATTCAATGGCCAATCATCAGGTCCTCAATGCGAAAGCTTTCGCCAGTCGGAATGCTGCAGTTGTAATCGAAGAGTCAGAAAACAATTTTCAAAACGATTTTTCAGACGCGATGACTCTCCAACTCGCCAAAGATTATTCTTCAGCCGAAAACTCTTCCACCGATTCCAGAAAAAAGATTTTCTCCTCAAATGCTGCGAATCAGGTTGTTGAAATCTTAAAGCAACTGATTGAAGAATCAGAAGTAAGCTGTCTTACTCCAAAGTAAATGCAGGCAATTGAACTCGTTCTCCGCCTTTCATGGCAGATTGATGAGCACAGATGCCGACGCAGGTCCAGTTGGCGCTGGTGGTTGCATTCGGCCAGGGATCGCGATCTTCTTTCAGAGCGGAAACGAACTCGTGCACCATGTGTGGATGTGAGCCGCCGTGACCGCCGCCCTGAATGAATGAGAGGTGCCCGGCATCGTGAATTTCTGCAGGTTGAGTAAATCGCTGAATCGATTCCGGCAGCAAGTGAGCAAAATCGGGCACTTCGATTTTCTCAGGAATCTCATGCTCCGGCTTCTTGGCAGTGTGTAGCACATGCGGCTCATTTTCGATGAGCGTCCATTCGAAACTTTTCTTTGTCCCATAGACATCGAAACTTTCACGATACTGACGCGCGACATCGTAAAGAAATCGCCAGATATGAGCAGTCACATCGCTGTCTTTCAACTTGATATGACACGATTCCACAGCAAATGGATTTCCCGATTTCTTCGCGATATCCTCTCGCACCTGCCCTGATCCGAAGCAGCTCACATACTCGGCTCGTGAGTCCATCAAGCCGAGACATGGGCTCACAACGTGAGTTGCATAGTGCATCGGAATCATCTCTTCCCAGTAACTTGGCCAGCCATCCATGTCCTGAGGATGCGAGGCTGCCAGATGCTGGATCTTGCCCAACTCCCCTTTTTCGTAGAGTTCTTTGATGAAGAGAAACTCGCGACTGTAAACAACCGTCTCAGCCATCATGTACTTTAAGCCGGTCTCTTTGACCTTCTCAACAATCTTCTGGCAGTCTTCAATATTGGTCGCCATCGGCACAGTACACATGACATGCTTGCCAGCGTCTAAAGCCTTCAGCGACATCCAGGCGTGATCAGGAATCGGACTGTTGATATGCACAAAATCGACAGCTGGATCAGCGAGCACTTCGTCGTAACTGGTGTATCCCTTTTCGACACCAAACTGCTCGCACGTTTTTTTGAGTTCTGCTTCATTACGTCGGCAAATCGCATAAGGATTGGCGTCCGGATGCTGCTGGTAAATGGGAAGAAACTCGGCACCAAATCCCAAACCGATGACGGCGACATTGAAGGGCTTCGACATGAAGACGGCTTTCTGATTAGCAGAAACTGCAAGTGATTAAATAATTCTGGATGGTAATCCAAGACTATTATTGGATCGTAATATTAAGTGGTCATCATGTCATCCCATCAAAGATTGTCCATGAGAGATGACGCAAATTACATGAGAGTTTTTACATTCTCGGCAAGTTGAATTAATGGGATTAAGCAGTTGAATTGACTCTGTCCGATCCATCAGAGACCATATCTTAAGATCTTTATGTATAGCTCACTCCATCTGATAGAAAGCACTTCCTCATGAAATCCACTTCGTCTCTGCCACGTCGCTCGTTTCTTCAAACTTCTCTGGCGGTCGGAACAGCTGGTGCTGTTGGTCTGCTGACTGGTTCTCAGAATTCCGTTCAGGCTGCTGAATCAAAAGCCGAACCGGTCATCAAACCGGGTTCTACGGTTCTGTTTCAGGGAGATTCCATTACCGATGCCGGTCGGAAAAAAGATAAGGAAAATCAGGATAGCCCGAATATGCAACCGGGCTTCGGCAGCGGATACGCCTGGATGACAGCCGCGGCTTTATTGACAGGTCCGAAAGGTGACACTTTAACGACCTACAATCGCGGAATCAGTGGAAATAAGGTCTTTCAGCTGGCAGATCGCTGGCAGGTGGATTGTCTCGATTTGAAACCGGATGTGTTGAGCATTCTGATTGGCGTGAATGACATCTGGCATTATCTGAATGGAAAATATGATGGGACTGTGGAAAAATACGAAACGGACTATCGTGCATTATTGGCTCGCACCAAAGAGGCGTTGCCGAAGGTGAAATTAGTGATCTGCGAACCATTCGTGTTGAAAACTGGTGCAGTGACAGACAAATGGTTCCCAATGTTCGATGGTTTCCGCGAAGCTTCTGCACGATTGGCTCAGGAAAACAATGCGATTTTCGTTCCGTTTCAATCGATGTTCGATGAAGCTGTCAAATACGCTCCACCCTCTCACTGGGCTGGCGACGGTGTCCATCCTTCAGCTCACGGAGCCTCATTGATGGCATCAGCCTGGTTGCGTGCTGTTCAGGCTGGTTAATTCTATGAGATTAATACAAGCACGAAGCGCAAGCGAGTGTGTCCACCACATTCACTTAAGACTCACTCGCTTTCGCTTCGTGCTTGTATGTTTTTAATTACTGATTAATTACTGATAAGAACATTTATTTCGAGATCCCATGCGATTCACGAAAACAATACAACTGAACGTCCCTGCTCAATTTGCTTTTGACTGGCATGCCAGACCGGGAACGCTCTATCGTCTGCTGCCTCCCTGGGAAGACATCCGGATTCTTCAAGAATCGAAAGGGATTCAGGTAGGGGAACGGGTCATTATGACAGTTCCCATGGGACCAACTCGTAAGAAATGGATCGCCGAACATACCGATTATCAGGAGGGAAGAGAATTTCAGGATGTGCAGGTTTCCGGGCCATTTGCATCATGGAAACATCGTCATATTTTCAGACCGATCGACCAGACGACCTGCGAAATGACGGATGAAGTCACTTATAAGTTGCCATTTGGTCTTCTGGGAAAACTTGGTGCTTCATTCGCGACCAGTAAGCTCGATGCGATGTTTACCTATCGTCATGCACGTACTGCTACCGAACTGGATATTCATTATGAGTGGCGAGATGTGCCTCGAAAACGAATTTTGATTTCCGGTTCTTCAGGATTGATCGGAACCTCACTCGTTTCTTTCCTTCGGACTGGAGGGCATGAAGTTATCCGACTTGTGCGCGATAAAAAAGAGGCAGAAAACAATCCGCAGGTGATTTTCTGGGACATCAAAGCTGGCGAAATCGATCGTGAAAAGCTGGAAAATCTGGATGCTGTCATTCATCTGGCCGGAGCCGGGATTGCCGACCATAGCTGGACGAAAGAGTATAAGGAAACGATCAAGCAGAGCCGGGTGGAATCGACAAAATTACTCGCAACGTCATTGGCCTCACTGCAAAATAAACCCGAGGTTTTCATCTCCACATCAGCGGTCGGATATTACGGCAACCGTGGTGATGAAGTTCTGACAGAAGATTCCACTTCAGGAGTCGGATTTCTTCCTGAAGTCGCTCGGGAATGGGAAGAGGCCGCTGAGCCAGCGAAGTTGGCAGGCATCCGTATTGTGTACCCTCGATTGGGCGTTGTGTTGACTCCAGCAGGAGCAGCTCTGCAGAAAATGCTGACACCTTTTAAACTGGGAGCAGGCGGAGTTGTCGGTCCCGGTTCTCAGTACTGGAGCACGATTTCCATTCACGATGTCGTCGGCATCTATCATTACTGCATGATGAAAGACTGCATGATGAAAGACTCCATTCATGGTCCAGTCAATGCGGTCATTCCTCAGGAAACAACCAATAAAGAATTCATCAAAACCTTGGGCAGAGTTCTCCGTCGCCCTACCATTGCCCCGCTTCCTTCAGTGGCCGTCAAAATGATGCTCGGCGAAATGGGCAAACCACTTCTACTCGACAGCACTCGTGTTCAACCGCGCGTACTCATTGAACATGGTTATCGCTTTCAGACAGAAACTTTAGAACAAACGTTGAGGCAGGTCTTAGGCCGATTTTGAAAAAAGTGGTCGCGGTGAATTACAAAATTCTTTTTAGAACCACGGATGGACACGGATTAACACAGATATTCTTATTCTCAGTCACCTATGTAAAAGAGACTGTGATTCAGTTTGCGACTGTAGAATTGATAGAGATTGTCACGCAAATTCAATCATCCATCCTGCTGAACCGTGCCAGAACGCAGCCAAGCATTTGGTTAATACTATTAAATTTCATCCGTGTCTACCCGTGCATATACGTGTGCATCCGTGGTTCAAAAAATACGGATTACAACTTTTAAGTGAGCAAGACAATCAGTAATTGACGTCAAATTTCGTCAGGCACAGCCTGACCTACGGCTTTATTTCTCGTCCGGGAAATTCGCAGAGACATTGATGTGCTTGCCTGGTTCATCGGGGGTCTCGGGGAAATCGGAGCGGTAATGGACGCCGCGGGATTCGGTTCTTTCAAGAGCAGAGACCAATAGTAATCGAGCGACCAGGAGCATGTTCTGCAGGGACCAACCATCAACATTGACGAATTGCTGGCGAGAAACGTATCGGTCCCAGAATTCGACTTGCTTCAAGGCATCGCTCAAGCCCTGAGCATCGCGTCGGATACCTGCCTGTCGCCACATCAGGCTCATCAGTGAATTACGTATATCGGTCAAGTCGAGATCCGTTTGATCCATTGCCTGTCGGGGATCATCTCCCTGAATCGGCATCGCACAGAAATGATCGGCGATGTTGGCTGCGTCCCTGGAAGCTGCCAGACCTGCGGCTTTACCATGATACAAACCTTCGAGCAGACTGTTCGAAGCGAGACGATTGGCTCCATGCAGTCCACTCGAGGTGACTTCGCCAGCTGCAAACAAACCTGGGATTGATGTTCGACCTTCATGATCGATCACCACGCCGCCGATCATGTAATGTGCACCTGGGCGGACGGGAATCAAATCGACCGCCAGGTCGAGTCCAAACTGAGAACAGACCTCGGCAATGTTCGGAAAACGTTCTTCAACCAGTTTTCTATCGAGATGCCGTAAGTCGAGATAGACACTTGATTGTCGAGTTTTATTCATCTGCGCGGTAATCGCCCGGCTGACGATATCTCGCGGAGCCAGTTCGGCTGCTGCATCGTAATCGGGCATGAAACGATAGCCGTTCACATCAACCAGATGAGCGCCTTCACCGCGAACGGCTTCGGAAATCAGATGTCGTGATCCCCCGGCAATATATAGCACAGTTGGATGAAACTGCATCATCTCCATATCCCGGAGTTTTGCCCCGGCTCGAAACGCAATTGCGTGACCATCGCCCGTTGCAATTTCCGGATTGGTGGTTTCCCGATAGAGCCGCCCTGCTCCGCCGGTTGCCAGAATGGTTTGTTTGGCCCAGATGAAGGTCTTGCCGTGATACGGATTCCAGACCAAAGCCCCGACGCAGGTGCCGTTGTATGTGAGCAAATCGATTGTGAAGGTTTGCTCCCAGATTTGGGATTCGGTCACGGTTTTCACGCGATGAATCATCGCCCGCATAATTTCCCGACCAGTTGCATCACCGAGGGCATGGATGATGCGCCGGTGACTGTGACCACCTTCCTGTGTCAATGCGAGATGGCCTTCAAACTGATCAAAGTTGGCACCGTAAGAAATCAGGTCGCGAATAATCTCGGGAGCAGCGGAGGTGATCTCTTCAACGGTCTTTTCATCACACATTCCCTTGCCCGCAGCAATCGTATCGCGGGCATGATTGGAGACATGATCCTCAGGATCAAGCACTCCTGCTATTCCCCCCTGAGCTTTCCAACTGTTGGAAAGTTCAACCTGTCCTTTAGTGAGAATAATCGAATGCAGGCTCGGGTCGGTGGCGAGAGCGGCTCGCATCCCGGATATGCCTCCGCCGATAATCAACACATCGGTAAACGCGTGCGGAATCCGCTTGGGATGAAAGTCGACGAGATAGCGTCCACTTAACGGGAGTGTCAGTTCAGTTTTCAATCGGCTAGTCCGGGTGAGTAGTTAATATATCTGATTCCGTTATCAGATCGTCATCGAGGAAAAACCTCCATCAACTGCCAGATTATCGCCTGTGATAAAGCTGCCCGCAACATTGGAAGCCAGCAGGAGAACGGCTCCTGCCAACTCGTGCGATTCCCCAAATCGATTCGCTGGTGTGTGCTTCATAATCGACTCGACACGTTCGGGCGTGAGAACTTTACGATTCTGTTCCGCTGGAAAAAATCCGGGGGATAAAGCGTTGACGCGAATCCCATCTTCTGCCCATTCACGAGCCAGGTTTTTCGTCAGATTCAAGACAGCTGCTTTCGAAGCCGAGTATGTAAAGACGCGAGAGAGCGGAATGATGGCAGACATCGAAGCGATGTTGATGATCGATCCCTGTCGTTTTTCATTGAGCCAGTACTTTGCAAAAATCTGACATGCCGTTCGAACCGATCCCAGATTGATATTAAAAATGCGATCCCACTCTTCCTGAGTGATTTCCAGAAATGGAGTAGCCGCATTGACCCCTGCTCCATTGACGAGAATATCAGGGATGTGTCCAGATGATACGCATTGATTCAGCAGGGACAGAATATCATCACTAGAGGTGACATCAGCGGCAATGAACTCTGCAGATCCACCAGCATCCTGAATTTCCTTCACGCGATTTCCACCCGCTTCAGCCGAGCGTCCTGCAACTACCACATAAGCACCTGCAGAGGCCAGGCAATCGCAAATCGCCCCGCCCAGCACTCCGGTGCCGCCAATTACGACAGCCGTTTTGCCCTGAAGCCCAAAGAGTTGTTGAAGATACTCTGCTGAATTCGCCATGAGATGCCGGTTCACTTTCGAGAAAAACGCTTTGTTCAAAAATAGATTCGGAGTCAGATAACCATTTTGCAGGGTGCGTCCTGACGCACCATGATATGGATGGTGAATATCATCTGAAGTCTGAAGATCAGTGATTTCATGCTTTAAGAGTCATGGGAATATCACTTTTAGAAATACTCTATTGTCTTGTTACACTCCACATCTGCAGTACGGTGTGTCAGGACGCACCCTACTTTGTGCCATCTAGCCGATGAAATCGAGTTCGACTTTTTTCGTGATGATGCCTTGATCGTAGCCACGATTGAGCAGCACTTTGACGGCTTCCCGTCCGACATCGCCGAAGTCGAGAGTCCAGTCATTGACGTACATGCCAACGAATTTGTCAGTCAACTCCGTATCGAGATCCCGACCGTATTTCATCGCATGTTCGAGAGCATCTTTTCGATGGTCGAGACCATACTGAATACTTTGCTTTAGATAGGCAGTCACTTCTTCCATCACTTCACGACCTAAGTCGCGACGGATGGCGTTGGCTCCGAGTGGAAGAGGTAGCCCAGTATCTTCGTACCACCATTGTCCAACATCGACAATCAGAGAAAGCCCCTGAGTGCCGTAGGTCAATTGGCCTTCATGAATGATTAACCCAGCATCGACTTCCCCACGTTCGACGAGATTCAAAATCTGATCGAATTCGTGTTCGACATACGTTGCTTCGCTGCCGAGAATTAACTGCAGCGCCAGAAATGCTGTGGTCAGTTTTCCGGGGATAGCTATTGTTTTGCCCTTCAGATCTTCAATCGCCATTTTTTCGCGGGCGACGACCATCGGGCCGTATTTATCGCCCATGCTGGCTCCGCAGGCACACAGTGCATATTGATCAGTCAGATATGCATAGCCATGCAAACTGACAGCCGTCAGTTCGAGTTCGCCCTTAAATGCTCGCTGATTGAGCGTTTCGATATCCTGCAATTCGTGTGTGAAACGATATCGACCCGTGTCGATTTTATCGTTCGCCAATGCATGGAACATGAATGCATCATCGGGATCGGGACTGTGCCCCACTTGAATCAAAATTTTTTCTTCGTCTGCCATCGCGTGCTGCACCATCTTTAGCCAGGAATCTAAATTTACTTAATAATTGACACATAAAGGCGGGAGTTATTGCCGGAATATGTTAAAACCAGTTCGTAATCACTTAACTTGTAAACACGTTAGTTATTGACAAGTCGGAAAGCAATCGAGCGGAATTGACGCAGTGGAATTTGACACAGTGAAATTTGTGCAGATTGGCGACATGATTCTAAAAAATATATGTGTAGGTCAGGCACAGCCTGACCTACAATTCCTGGCTCGTCCACGTTTTATTACTTTATATTTGATGTCATGTCCGAATCCCTCACAGAACAGATCAAAAAATCAGCCCGCGAACTCGGGTTTGAGCTTGTGGGGATTGCCCCGGCTATTTCTCCAGTCAGTTTGCCTCATTTTGAATCATGGGTGGAAGCCGGATATGCCGGGGATATGAAATACATTCCCGGTCGACGGGAAGCCTATCAGCATCCTCGCCATATTCTCCCGGTAGTTCGCAGCGTGATCATGACGGCTATGTGCTACGATCCGCAACGAAATGTCAAACAAAATGAAAGTCGAATCGGTCAAATTGCCCGTTATGCCCGAGGGGAAAAAGATTATCACGATGTGATGAAGGTCTCTTTAAAGACTCTGGCTCAACAAATTCATGAAGAAGTGCCGGACAGTAAAACTCGCGCTGTGGTCGATACGACACCTTTACTTGAAAGAGATTTTGCACAGCAGGCCGGTTTAGGCTGGTTCGGTAAAAATACGATGCTGCTCAACAAATCGATTGGCAGCTATTTTTTTCTGGGGGCTTTGCTGACGGATGTCGAACTGACACCCGATGAGCCTCACAATACCTCTCATTGCGGCACCTGCACAATATGTCTGGATGCCTGCCCGACAGATGCGTTTGTTCAGCCTTATATTCTCAATGCGACTCGCTGCATCTCCTATTACACGATCGAGATGCGAGATCAATCGATTCCCGAAGAGATTCGCCCCGGCCTGAAAGACTGGATGTTTGGCTGCGATATCTGTCAGGAAGTCTGCCCCTGGAATCGAAAAGCTCCGCCGACTCGGGAAGAAAAATTTGAGTCTCAAACCGACCTGCCGGATGCGATTGAATTTCTGACGATGTCGCCGGAAACCTTCAAGGCAAAATTCCGCGGCACACCTCTCGAACGGACCGGCCGCAATGCCCTGGCTCGCAATGCGGCTATCGTCATCGGCAATTCCGGCTCTCGCGCAACTGTCCAGCTTCTTATAGAGGCTCTGCAAGATGAGTCCCCACTGGTTCGCGAGGCAGTTGTCTGGGCGTTGGGAAAGCTGGGGAATGCAAAAATTAAAGCGGATTTACAGAGTCAACTCTCTGATGAGAAGGAAGAATTGGTAGTGAATCAGCTGAAAACCTCGATCTCTCAACTGGACAGAAACTCATACGAAATAGATTCCGAGGCAGTTTGACTCAGGTTTGATCCCGTCTAAAATAAACCATTCGAGAACAGTCGTCGCTTGGGTGAAATGAAATTCGACTTGGGTGGCGGGGGCGCTCTCGAAGAGAAGC
>TARA_R100000789_G_scaffold98060_4_pt1 | contig 11666 bp, 6 predicted proteins | sample TARA_R100000789 | Tara Oceans TARA_R100000789 (sample SAMEA2623403) | marine metagenome | biome: marine biome (ENVO:00000447); feature: mesopelagic zone (ENVO:00000213); material: "saline water (ENVO:00002010), including plankton (ENVO:xxxxxxxx)" | depth 450 m
TGAATAACTGCTGATCGACTCAAGTTTCTCGTTGACCGAAATTCAGCAATCCACTCGCACAAGCTCCATAACGAGAGGCAAATCAAAGTGATAAATGCCAGATGAAAATGCCCCGGCAGCAATTGCAGACAGAGAACACCGGAAAGTCCCCACAGCCACTGGACATTCCGCGATCGAAAATAACGATTCAACATCGCCAGGCTAAGTGGCAGATAAGCACCGGTCAGTATGGCCCATTCGAGACAGCTACGGGGGGCGAACCATCCATAAACGAATACCAATCCCGCAAATAAAGCCCCGAATAATGAAGTTCCCAAATCCCGAGCCAGCCAGACTGTCGCACAGAATGCCAGTAGATAGTGAAACAGGTGATTGACATTATAAGCTGTGTTGACATCCAGGAATCGATACAACAGCAGGTTTGGCGGATAAAAAGCTCCTGTCTGACTTTCCGCGACCAGGGGGTATCCGTGGCCGACGAGCGAATTCCAGAGCGGGATGTCACCCTGTTTGAGAGCTTCTGCGTAAAAGGATTTCTGAGGGAAATAATAGGTGTAAACATCCCCGCCAATCAAACCGCCCCCCAGCCAAAGATCGAGCCAGAACCACATGGTTAAGGCGATACCGACTGCGATCACGATTATCAATGCAGTCGATTTTGAACCTGCAGTTCGGGATTCCGGGGTGATATTCATAATCGTTGACGTGAAAAACTTTTCAGAACGGCATGAGTCCACAACTTTTCAGCAAGGACTGCAAATCGCTATACTGTGTGGCTACCCGCAGGCGGAAATGTTCAAAGGGACTGTCGCGAGTTGATTGAACTTGCTCAGTTTAGAATGTTTTCAACGTTGTATACAGTGACGCATCAGTTTGTCACAGAATCAATATCGGGTTGAGCAAGTTGTAAAGCACGACATTAGAGTGCAACACAGCTATTGGACGACCAAACAAACCCCTGACAGGGGCCGCACTCACGCATGACAATTGAAGAAGGATGCTTAACATGCCCGCAGAGATGACTGTCCACGCGAAATTGACCGACATCGCAAATAACCTCTGGTGGAGCTGGCAGCCGGAAGTGGACGATATCTTTCGCCGCATCGATCCAGCCCGCTACATGGAACTCAGCCACAATCCCGTCCAGCTGCTCAAAGAATATCCACCCGATAAACTCGAAAAACGCTGCCGTGAGGAAGTGCTGCATTCAAAAATCAACTGGGCGTTTCGTCGATTCAAAGAATATCTGGCTTCTCGTGACACTTGGGGAGACACCCATGCGGGCCTCTTGAATTTTCGTCCGGTTGCTTATTTCTCTGCCGAATTCGGGATTCACGAATCGTTGCGGGTTTACTCGGGCGGACTGGGCGTTCTGGCAGGCGATCATTTAAAAAGTGCCTCAGACCTCGGGGTTCCATTGGTCGGTATCGGTCTGTTTTACCATGAAGGTTATTTTTCACAGAGTATCGACGAGAACGGTTGGCAGCAGGAAACATATACGGAAGTCGACCCTGAAACGATGCCGCTGAAGGTTCTCAAGGGACCGGATGGGAAAGAGATTGTCATTTCTGTCGAAACCCGCCATGAAAAAATTCATGCTCGGATCATGCATATAATGGTCGGTCGTATTCGCCTCTATTTGCTCGATGCAAACATTCCTCAAAACTCCAATGAGATTCGCAGTTTGACGGCCCGCTTGTACGGTGGCGACCAGCGAACTCGTATTCGTCAGGAGATGTTACTCGGCATTGGCGGTGTACGAGCCCTGGAAGCAATTGGCATTAATCCGCGTGTCATTCACATGAATGAAGGGCACTCTGCCTTTGCTGGACTTGAGGTTATTCGACATCGGATGCACAAAGATGGCATGACCTTCGATAATGCACTTCGCGAAACCGCAGCTTCAGGTGTCTTTACAACTCACACGCCAGTAGCGGCAGGTCACGATCGTTTCGACGGTGGCCTAATCGACGAACATCTCGGACCGATGGGCGATGCGCTCGGGCTCGATCATCATGGACTGATGGCACTAGGCCGGGTCGATCCGCAAAATCATCATGAAACGTTTTGCATGACGGTTCTCGCCTTTAAAACCTCGCGTCGGGCGAATGCGGTTTCCAATCTGCACGGTGTCGTCTCCCGTAAAATGTGGGCCTGTTTGTGGCCCTGGCGTAGCGAAGAGGAAATTCCGATCGGGCACATTACCAACGGAGTGCATGTGAACTCCTGGCTGGCAACACAGATGCGCGTCATTTACGACCGCGTGCTTCCAGCCGAGTGGTTCCTGAAAACCGGACAACCGGAAGTCTGGGCAGGGTTTGAACAAGTCACGCCCGGTGAATTGTGGGAAACTCATCAGGCTCTCAAAGCTCGTCTGATTGTCTACACCCGCAATCGACTGATGAAACAGGCTGCCCGGAAAAATGCGAGCGACAGTGAGATTGCCGATCTTTCGGAATTGATGGATCCACAGGCGTTGACCATCGGCTTCGCCCGTCGCTTTGCACCTTATAAACGAGCCGACCTGATTCTGCACGATGCCAAACGTCTCGCTCGCATTGCTCACGACGCCAACCGACCGGTGCAGTTCATCTTCTGCGGGAAAGCTCACCCGGCTGATGAAATTGGGAAATCAATCTTGCAGAAAATTGTCAAACTCTCTGAGACGGACGAGTTCCGTGGCAAGATTGCTTTCCTCGAAGACTACGACATTAACTTCACCCGCCATCTGGTGCAGGGGGTTGATGTCTGGTTGAATAATCCACGTCGTCCACTGGAAGCTTCTGGAACCAGTGGTCAGAAAGTTGTTCTCAATGGTGGATTGAACTTCTCCGTGCTGGATGGCTGGTGGGCGGAAGCTTACGACGAAATGAACGGGTTTGCCATTGGCGATGGTCATATCCATGCCAACGATGAAATCCAGGATCAGCGAGATGCCGAAAGCCTGATTGATGTGCTGGAAAATCAGATCGTCAAAATCTTCTACGAACGAGATACCGACGACCTGCCTCAGCATTGGATCACCCGCATGAAGCATTCCGTCAAAACCCTCGGCTGGCGATACAATGCCGACCGCATGGTGATGGACTATGTCACCGGAACCTACATCCCAGCTGCCGGGGGCGAATCGGCTGAAATGCGCATGATGCCGTAACGATCTGAGCTACTTTTACAAGCACGAAGCGCAAGCGAGTGAGTCCATACCAATGTGACTCACTCGCTTTTTATTTTCTATTCGATCGTTTGCTCATGCAAAATTTCTGGAACGAGTAATTGCCCAGTCGTAAAAGATAGCTGCCAGAGTCATCAGTAAGCCAATAACCAGCAACCAGGAAAAGGGGTTATCGACATGAATTCCCAGGGCTGGGCCGCGAATACTGGGAGGACGTTCGCCGGGCAGCAGTTGAGTTAAGTCAGATTCTTCCCGGTCAAAGAAATTCACTGCGAATTCCCCGATTTGATTGTCACCATCGAGCACCTGATACAACCCGACTTCGGATCGAGGGGGAATTTCCATGTTCTCCATGCGGACGAGTGTTTTCTCGGAATCCCCATGCTTGAGGATCAATTGTTCTTCTTTCTCCAGGCTGTCCAGCGGAAGTGTAAAGGGGATCGATTCATCGAGATGGAAATTCCAGCGACGAAAACCGGGACGGGAAATCCGGCATTGTTCGATCAGGTTGGTCCAGAAAATCGGCCAGTCCGGGCTTTCGGTCAGATTGGTTGAGCCGAGATCGATATTGAGCAGGTAAGCATTCGAAGAGGTATCGATTCGTTGTCCGAAGAGCATTGTTGAACCCGTACTGATGATCGGTGAGAGCTCTTCAGGTGCGTTTTGAATGCCACCCCAGACGACACCACCAAGGACAACTCCGTTCATCAGGGGATGATGTTTTTCGATGAGGTAAGGGCCGATCACCGTCTTGCCGTTTTCGGTAACGGTGGATGGATTCAGTGGGCCGATTCCCAGCCACCAGAGGGAACGATCGCCGACAGGATCTTCTGCTGCTTGAGAGATAATCAAATCGGAATCAGGCGGATCGCCCAGTTGAACATTCGGTAAGACCCCCAGAATTTTCTTGATCGGTTCGAAAGCGGAATGATTCGAGGGCAATGTCACGGCGACCGTTACCAATCGGACTTCCGGTTCGATCAAAAGAATCTCATGATCGATTGGCAGGGGATCGTTCTCGGCTTGAGCTTTGAAGCGAATCTGAGAAAGTCCTCCCGGGACTGCCCACTGCATCGCTTTTTCTGTATTGGAGGGGAGGGTGATTGGCTCATCGATTAGTTTACTGGAACCTGCGGTCGCAGAGAGTTGAACAGTTTCTTCTTCAGCCCCCAGGTTAGCGATGCGCGTAAACAATGTTCCCTCGCCAGTGTCGGCATCGAACAACCAGCGAGCGGCAGTGATGGCGACGTTGTTCATTTTTCGACCGACAGAAACAGTCTCCATTCGCTCAGGCACAATTTCACTCTCACCGGGCAGGCGGTCTGTCAGAAAAGCAATCCGGCCTTCCTGTTCACCGGCTAATTGAGCCGCCAGATCCCAGGCAGGGCCGAAATCGTGCTGGGTCGATTGTGGTTGCCAGTCCTCCATCGCGACCAGCATTTCCGGCCAACTGGCACGAGGACCGGCTATCAATGTGGGACGAATGCCGGATAATAATACGGAAACAACGCCTCCGCGTCCTAATGACGATTCCTGTCCTTTAAGCCATTCAACGGCCCGATCCCGGGAGGATATTCCACTCGCTCGCGCAGACATTGAAGCCGAATCATCGAGAACAACAACGAGATGCGGCTTCGTAATAGTGGAGGCATCGCGCGGATCAGCCAGCAGCAGAGCAATTAAAAGAGCGGCCAGCAATTCTAAAAGCAGCGAACGGGTTATCGGCAGCTGTTCCCGTTTTCTGCCGGGAGAGTCTTTACGAGTTTCCTGAGTCCACAAATGCAGTCCGGCAATTTGTAGAGGAGGAAAGCGTCGGTGATACAGGTGAATCACCGCAATTGTTGGCAAGGCCAGCAAGCCGAGTAAGCCTAGAGGATTTGCAAAATACATCAATTCCCCTTTCCACAGATTGGAGAAAAGGGAAGGGCTGGCAGTATGATGCGAAACCGGGTACGTTCCTGATGAATTGTCAGAATAGAGTCCGTATGTTGCATGTGGCCGTTGGATATTCTGAATATGAGTTGTGTGATAAAGAGTTGATAATGAATGATCAGATTGAATCGAGTTCAGAAGAGATTCGCCCTGCCCGGACAAGTGCTGAACAGCACGAGGCATTGGAACTTCTGGTTCGCGATTCCGGTTCCTTTCAACTGGATCGGGATGTCTCTTTAATTCTCGATCAGGCCGAAGCGGGTGAGTTTGACTTAGCAAACCTAATGGTAGCCTGCTCGCCCCGTGACGAACAAAACTCCTCTCCTCACATTCTTGGATCAATTCTGCTGATTGTCCAGCCAGATGGAACAGGTTTGGTCTGGCCGCCCTCAGTCTCATCAAAAAAAGTGATTCCGGAAAAGCGAAAAGAGCTGCGATATCGACTGCTGGATCAGACTGCTAAAATCGCTCAATCGCAACAATGTTCGCATATGCAATGTTCTGTCAGTGCCGAACAGGAACTGGATATCGAAGCCTTCCAGAAATGCGGCTTTCAGGAGTTGGGAAACATGTTATTCCTGATGAGAACGTTTGATTTGATTTCAGAGCAACGTAAATCTCTCAAGAATAAACCCTTAAAACTGATTCCTTATCAGAAAGTCATTGATGATTCGCAACTGGCAAACTTGATTGAACGGACTTACGAAGACTCCCAGGATTTTCCTGAACTTCAGGGACAACGAACAGGAGATCAGGCGATCCGATCGCATCGGACGCAAGGGAAATATCATCCGGAGTGGTGGCTGGTTATTGAACAGAATGGGGTCGCGGTGGGAATCCTTTTCTTTGCCGAACACACAGAACTGGAACAGGTTGAGTTGATCTACATCGGCATCATAAAAAAATATCGAAATCAGGGTTTTGCGAAAGGAGCATTAGCTCAGGCAATCCGCAAGTTCAAACGCGAGAAACAATCCCTTTTCCTGGGAGTTGATGCCCGAAATCTTGCTGCAGTAAAGCTTTACGAATCTCTCGGATTTGAGAGAATTTCCAGACAACGGATCTTTTTCCACTCGCTGAACAATCCTGAAAAATGAAATCAGCACGTTATGGACAAAACTTTGAGGTCTACTTCTGCGACCGGAAAAGTTGCAATCTCATGCTGTTCAAGAGTTTTGGAAGAGTCGAAAAAAAGTTTGAGCTTCGCGAAATCTTTATCAGATTTTTACGTTTGACACACGGATTCAGATCGATACGATCGACGCCACTGAGAGAGCAAGAACTGAAGTTCATACCCACCTTTGAGAGCGATGTTTTCAGAAAATATTTTTTGAGAAACATCCAGTAATCCAAGGATGTGGAATAGATTTTTGACTCACTCGAATTTTTTAAGCTGACCAACCCTTTCTGACAATTTAGTAACCCGTTATAACTCCCTGACGACCAACCGAAGCAGCCCTGCCAGTTCGCCATTACGGCGTAATCTGAGGGTTGACGTTTTGCGTGTTGGGAATCGAATCCTGGGAAATAGACTTATCGAACGAGTCTATCAGGATCACCCGCTGTACAAGGATGTGATTAAATCACAGTGCTCCCTTAAGATCTGATCTCCCCTGCAGGCAGGCCGAATATCATCTGGTTTGATATTCGCAAAGTTGATGGTCAGGACAACCAACGGATAGCTGGGGAAGCAAGATGCCACCCGAATGGAGTCATTCGAGCAATGAAGGTTCGACCCAATCGAATTCAGATCATCAGCATTACGCTGAGAAATTCCTTCAGAGTTTGCAACAACTCATTGGAGAACAACGCTACCAGAAGTGGTTTCAAAACCGCAGCACGGTTACCATTCATGGTGACGTGTTAGTGGTGGGAGTCGCCAGTCCCTTTCTCACCCAATGGATGTCGAGAGAGTTTCAGCAACCTGCAACGGAGGTCGCCCGGGAATGTCTGGGGCTGGCTGCACAGGTTCGTTTTGAAGTCGATGCGGCAGCGGCAGAACAGTTGAGTGCGTTTCAGTCTCAAGTTTCATCTTCAGCGGAAGTGAAGTCCGTGGTAACGACACTACCTCATTGTGTGAATGGAGTATCGAACAATGGTTCGCCCGTTGCTGCTCCAACTCCGATACCTGCTGTCGATAAGAATCAGAAGATCCGCGGCCGGTTGGCTCCGCGCCGGCGTCGGTTTGCCAGCCTGAACGATTTCGTCACCGGTCCAGGTAATCATGTCCCGCATGCGATGGCAAAAGTCGTCGCCGAACATCCCGGCGAACAGTATAACCCACTCTATTTTTATGGCGGAGTGGGAATCGGCAAAACGCATCTGCTCGAAGGGATTCATCGGGAAGTCCGACAGAACTATCCCGACTGGCAAGTGATGTCGCTGACTGCTGAAGCATTTGGGAACTATTACACGAAAGCGCTTTACGAAAAATCTCTCCCGGCTTTCCGTAAAAAGTTTCGTGAGGTTGATGTCTTGATTGTCGATGACATCGATTTTCTGGATGCCAAAAAAGGCTTTCAGGAAGAGTTCTGTCATACCATTCAGGAACTGATTTCTTACGGTCGGCAAGTCGTGCTGGCAGCGGATCGGCATCCTCGCATGCTCACTCACCTGCGGCCCGAACTGAGTACCCGATTTCTCTCAGGACTGGTCACACGATTAGAGTCTCCCGATCTGGAAGCTCGTCGTGAGATTGTCCGACGTCATACCACTAAACTCTCTCTGCCGGTCACAGATGATGCAATCGATTTCGTTGCGACGAAGTTTTCACGCAATGTTCGCGAGCTGATTGGAGCGATCAATTGCCTGCAGACTTATCATCACATGACTAAACGAATGGTGGGTATTACTGCCTCCCGCGAAATCCTACGCGATCTCGAACGGGATTGTCTGAAGATTGTGCGGACTTCGGATATTCAACATGCCGTCTGCAATTTGTTCGGCGTCCAGCCGGAAGATTTGATTTCGGCGAAACGTTCCCGCAATCTTTCTCAGCCAAGAATGCTGGCCATGTATTTGTCACGGCAATGGACGCAGGCTGCTTATCATGAAATCGGCAAGCAGTATGGCGGCCGCAATCATAGCACGGTCATGTCGGCGGAAAAGCGAATGAAGCAGATGCTCGAACGAAATGAATCGATCCAGATTTCCACTCGGAAATGGTCTGCTCAGGAAATTGTTTCGACTCTCGAAGAACAATTGCAGGTTGGGTAGAGTTTTGAACCACAGATGGACACGGATTTTCACGGATGTTTGAAGTCGACGTTATCCATTCCAACTATGGTTATTGTATTTCCGGGGAATGCTTAGCCCTGTTCAAACGGAAATTGAATTTTAATTCTCGATATGCCGTAAGCAGATTCAGCCTACCTACTGCCTGACCTACAGTCGAATAGATTTTGAACCGCAGATGGACGCAGATAAACGCAGATATTGAAAATCCGTGCTTATCCGTGTCCATCCGTGGTTCTTTTTTATTCTCTCATTCAGTCGATTTCCCCTCGCCAGATCTTTATGGCTTGCCTGTCAATTTGCTGATCTCTCACGAGCAACGTCGATAACGTCTGACGAAGTTCCGTCGAGACCATGTTCCACATATCGGAAAAGCGGAGAGGAAAGCCCGGGTTGAGCATTTTTGTTTCGACGACTTGCAGCAGGAACAGAGATCGGTCACCTATTTCCCAACTCCGTTCGACCTGACAATCGAATGCACAGATTGCGTCTGAAAGAACAGGGGCTCCTGTTTTGATTGTCTGAGTCGAGGTTGATTTGAACTTATCCGTCTGGGATCCCGATGGAACTCCAAATTGTTCCACCCAATTGGACTGTTCCCGACTGAAAAGATGCAGCACGCAGGAACCGGATTCCTCAATCAGCCGACAGGTTTCGTGCTGATGAGCCAGTCCGATCACAAACCGCGGACAATCCGGCACAATCGATGCCTTCTTGACAAACGTTGCAATCAAACCACTGCGGCGATTCTCAGTGGCAGAAGTAATCAACCAGAGTTGAGGATCGACTAATGCAAAAGGGTCATCTGAAATCGGTTTATCGTCAGAATTCATACAATCCCTACTCACTGAAAAATCAATTCGTAACGAACACACAGGCAAGGCAAAATATCATCAAATGATCAAAGTCTCTCCTGCGCATGTCTTAAATGTGAACTATGGTTAAAGCGTTGAGCAGTAGGCGACATAGACACTAAACCAAGAGTGTGCCTCATCGTGTCGAACTTCTGCAAGCATAACAATGGAATCATGCACAATTACAACGGTGATGGAGACTGTCGATGGCCCCTGTAAAACCTCCTCAAGCACGCACAAGCCGCAACGGCGTTTTTTCCCAGGACGATTTTGAAACACTCAAACGACTGATACACGGCAAACTGGTCGATAAGCTCGATTTGTCTCGTCTGGGAGATTTGGAAGGGGATACGCTCCGACGAGAAATCCGTCTTGTTGTCGAGCATTTATGCGATACCGAAAATCCTTTGCTGAACCGTTCCGAACGCGAACGTCTGATTGATGAAGTTCTTGATGAGACCTTCGGTTTCGGCCCCCTTGAAATCCTGATGAAGATGGATGACGTGGCCGACATTATGATCAACGGGCCCAAGAATGTCTTTCTGGAAAAGAACGGACGGATTGTCAAATCGGATGTGACGTTTCGAGACAACGCCCACCTGTTACAAATTCTGGACCGAATTGTTTCGCGAGTCGGACGACGTGTCGATGAAAGTACGCCGATGGTCGATGCCCGGCTGCCGGATGGATCTCGTTTGAATGCCGTCATTCCGCCGCTGGCTCTTGATGGTCCATCGCTGACGATTCGAAAGTTTGGGGCCAACCCGCTGACTCTGGAATCTCTGCTCAAATTCGGAGCCTTCACACCTGAAATGGCGATGTTCCTGGAAGGAGCGACCAAAGCTCGATTGAACACAGTTATCTCCGGTGGTACCGGTTCCGGTAAAACGACATTGCTGAATACACTGTCGAGTTTCATACAGCCTGACCATCGTATCATCACGATTGAAGACGCAGCCGAGCTTCAACTTCAGCAGGATCATGTTCTGCGACTCGAAACACGTCCCGCCAATATCGAAGGGAAGGGCCGCGTCTCTGCGACCGACCTGGTGAAAAACGCCCTGCGAATGCGGCCGGATCGAATCATTATCGGGGAATGTCGAGGAGCGGAAACTCTCGACATGCTCCAGGCGATGAACACGGGTCACGAAGGTTCGCTGACAACAATTCACGCCAACAATCCTCGCGATGCCGTCTCTCGTATGGAAACGATGATTTCGATGGGTGGAATCGAACTGCCGATGAAAGCGATTCGTCAGCAATTCAGTGCAGCCGTCGATTTGATTATTCAGTCGAACCGTCTGCAGGGTGGCCCTCGAAAAGTGACTCATATCACCGAAGTGCTCAACATGGAGCAGGAGACGATCATCATGCAGGATATTTTCCTGTTCGTGCAGGATGGGATTAAAGAAGACGGCCGCGCGTACGGTCACTTTGAATCGACAGGGGTTCGTCCTCACTGTATGGATCGCATGGAAGCAGCTGGCGTTCGTTTGCCGAGTAATCTGTTTTCAGCCCGAGTACTGGGCTAGATAAGACAGTTCGTAGGTCAGGCTGTACCTGACGAAATTTGAGGTCAATGTTCAATCATGTCAGGCACAGCCTGACCTACAGGTGTTGATGAATTCACTTTGGTAACAAATTAAAAAACCTTCGTTCCAGAATAATTGTTTCGCAGGAACTGGCTGAAGCAACTGCCTTGGCCGATCAAAAAATTTCAGGTGTCACATGGATCCACTCTTTATTTCGATAATTGCCTTTGTCGCTGTTGTTGCAATTATTGTTGCCATCATGCTGGTGATGAATGACTTCAGCAATACCGAAGTTGAAGATCGTCTCCAGGTTCTTACCGGACACAAAAACAGCGTGGAAGAAGGGAAAGACGAGAAAATCCTGAAGAAGCAGATGCTCAAGGATGGCGTCGGCGGGATGTCGAAAGCATTCAATAATCTGATTTTCAAATTCGGAAATCTGCCTCTGTTATTCGAGCAGGCTCATTCCCCGATTGGGATTGAAGTTTTTGCGATCATTTCGATTGTGTTTGCAGCCGTTGGTGTTGTTGGAGGAATGGCGGCTCATGCTCCGACACCTTTATTGCCAGTCTGTGCTTTGTTCGCAGGAATTCTGCCCTACATGTGGATTCTTCGTCGACGGAAAAAACGCTTTGCCCGCTTTGGTGCTCAGTTACCGGATGCACTGGAGTTGATTGCCCGGGCGTTGCGATCTGGGCATAGTCTGGCTTCTGGAATTCAGGTGGTCGTTCATGAAATGCCTGAGCCGATCTCTGAAGAATTCGGGATGGCTTACGAAGAACAGAATCTGGGAATTCCGATCGACAAAGCCCTCAAAAATGTCTTTCGTCGTGTGCCGAATCTGGACTTCAAATTCTTCGTGACAGCCGTCGCCATTCAGAGACAGGCTGGGGGCGATCTGGCGGAGATTCTCGACAAAATTGGACATATTGTCCGCGAGCG
>TARA_R100000789_G_scaffold99346_2_pt1 | contig 11657 bp, 5 predicted proteins | sample TARA_R100000789 | Tara Oceans TARA_R100000789 (sample SAMEA2623403) | marine metagenome | biome: marine biome (ENVO:00000447); feature: mesopelagic zone (ENVO:00000213); material: "saline water (ENVO:00002010), including plankton (ENVO:xxxxxxxx)" | depth 450 m
GATCCGACGGACGAACACCGTTTTCCCTGCGACCAATGCGGCTCGGACTTCCGCTTTGACCCCGACAACGGCAAGCTGGTCTGCGGACACTGCGGCAACACCGCCGAGATCGCAGACACCGCTGGCCCCTGGGGCGGCGGCGGCATCCGTGAGCTGGATTTTCAGGCCGCCATGGCCGATCTTCTGCCTTTGCAGGAGATGGAGGAAACCCGCGTCTCCACCTGCCCCAATTGCGCGGCACAGGTCGAATTTGACCCGGATGTCCACGCCGCCGAATGCCCGTTCTGCGCCACCCCGGTCGTCACCGACACCGGCACGCACCGGCACATCAAACCCCGCGGCCTGTTGCCCTTTGCACTGGACGAAGCAGCAGCGCGTGAGGCGATGACCGGCTGGCTGGGCAAGCTTTGGTTCGCGCCCAACGGCTTGCAGGAATACGCCCGCAAAGGCCGCAAACTGACCGGCATCTATGTGCCCTACTGGACCTTCGACGCCGACACCTCGTCGGACTACCGCGGCGAACGCGGCACCGTCTACTATGAGACCCGCCAAGTCGTCCGCGACGGCAAGACAGAAACGCAGCGGGTGCAGAAAATCCGCTGGACGCGTGTTTCTGGACGAGTGCAGCGCTTTTTCGACGACGTGCTGGTTCTGGCGTCCAAGGCGCTGCCAAAGCGGTTTACCGACGCGCTGGAACCGTGGGATCTGGCAGCGATGGAACCGTACAGGCCCGAATACCTTGCCGGGTTCCGGGCCGAGGGCTATCAGGTCGATCTTGACGCGGGCTTTGTCGAAGCCAAGGAAAAGATGGACCGGCAAATCCAGAGGGACGTGAAATTCGACATTGGCGGAGACCGTCAGCGCGTGCACAACATCGATACGGACATGCGCGACATCACCTTCAAACACGTTCTGCTGCCGGTGTGGATGGCGGCCTACAAATATCGCGGCAAGAGCTTTCGCTTTGTGGTCAACGGGCGCACAGGCCGGGTGCAGGGCGAGCGCCCCTGGTCGGCGTGGAAAATCACGATTGCCGTGATTCTGGGCCTGATCGTGGCGGGAGGCGTCGGCTATCTGATCGCGATCAATCAATGATCGGGACCGGGTGCGATCTGTTTCGTGCCCGATATATCCCGGCAGTGCCATGGTGACCCGATGCAAATTCTGGGCGCGGCAAGGCGTCATGGGCTTTGACCGGGGCCGATTTTCGAGATAGTTAGCGCAAACATCTTCACGAAGGAGACACGCCATGATCCTCTGCTGCGGCGAAGCGCTGATCGACATGTTGCCACGCCAGTCCGAGGCGGGGGAACCAGCCTTTGCCCCCTATGCAGGCGGCGCTGTGTTCAACACGGCCATCGCACTGGGTCGGCTGGGCGCACCTTCGGGCTATCTTGGCGGGTTGTCCAACGACCTGTTCGGGCAAATGCTGGCCGAAGCACTGGCCGCCTCAAAAGTCGACTTTAGCCTCTGCCCACGCTCTGGGCGGCCCAGCACGTTGGCCTTTGTCACCCTGACGGACGGACAGGCGCGCTATGCCTTCTACGATGAGAACACCGCCGGGCGGATGCTGTCCGAACCAGAACTGCCGACACTGGACGACACCACAAAGGCGCTGTTTTTCGGCGGGATCAGCCTTGTCTCGGAACCGCAGGCAAACAGCTATGCCGCGTTGTGTTCCCGGGCGGGCGACCGGGTGGTTATGATCGACCCCAACATCCGCCCCGGGTTCATCACCAATGAGGCGTCCTACCGCGCACGCCTTGCGGGGATGCTGGGGCGTGCCGATATCGTCAAGATCTCCGACGAAGATATGGACTGGCTGGGAACGGACCCGACGGCGCTGTTGCAGGGCGAGACCTCTGTGGTGTTGGTCACGCTGGGCGCAGAAGGAGTCGATGTGATGACAACCCAAGGCACGCACCGCGTGCCTGCCCGGCGGGTCACAGTCGTCGACACGGTCGGCGCGGGCGATACCTTCAACGCGGGCTTTCTGGCCGGGCTACACAAGGCCGGGCTGCTGTCCCGAACGGCGCTGGCCAAGGCCACAGCAGAAAACCTGGGGACTGCGGCGGACCTGGGCGTGCGCTCGGCTGCGGTGACCGTCAGCCGTGCCGGAGCCAACCCGCCTTGGGAACACGAATTGTGAGAGCCTTGATCCAACGCGCAACGCAGGCGCGCGTAGAGGTGGCCGGAGCAACGGTTGGTGAGATTGGCCCCGGCCTGCTGGTGCTGATCTGCGCCATGCAGGGAGACACCAAGGCCGAAGCTGACAGACTGGCGGCAAAGATTGCCAAACTGAGGATTTTCAAGGATGACGAAGGGCGGATGAACCGCTCGGTTCTCGACATCCACGGCGCGGCTCTGGTGGTCAGCCAATTCACGCTGGCCGCTGACACATCGCGCGGCAACCGTCCCGGCTTTTCCACCGCCGCCCCGCCGGACGAAGGGGAACACCTCTATGAATACTTCGCCAGCGCGCTTCAGCAACACGGCATCCCCGTAGCCACGGGCCGTTTTGGCGCCGATATGGTGGTCAGCCTGACCAACGACGGGCCTGTCACGATCTGGATGGACACCAACAGCTAGCCCCGTCGCCCCGCCCCGGCTTCTTCTTTGCATAAATACCCAATCCACCGAGGGCGTTTGCCAAAGGCAAAACCCGAGACATCCAGTGCCGCCATGGGCGGCTCAAATTGGATCAGGTGGATCAGGGTTCGCGGAACGCCTCACGCGATTTGTAGAGCGGCTTCAACAGGTACTGCAAAACCGTCTTCTCGCCGGTGTGCAATTCAGCCTGCGCTTGCATGCCCGGACGGATTTCCATGCTCACATGTTGATCCGTCATCGACGACAAATCCACCCCAACCGTCACCTTGTAATGCGGCTCTGACTCCGGTCGCCGCTCATCCTTGAACGTATCGGCAGAAATCACATGCACCCGCCCTTTGAGTGTGCCGTAAATCGTATAGTCATAGGCGGTTAGCTTGATCGTCGCCTCCTGCCCCGGACGGATGTTTGCAATGTCCTGCGGGCGCACCTTGGCCTCGACAAACAACTCCTCATCCATCGGGATGATCTGCATGATCTCTTCACCCGGCCGGACAACGCCGCCGATTGTCGTCACCGACAGCTTGTTGACCACCCCGTGCATCGGGGACGTCAACACCGTCCGGTTCAACTGATCCTGCGAGGCCTTCAGGTTCTGTTGCAGCGTTGCCAGTTCCTTGAGCGTTTCTGAATACTCCTCGGCCCGGACAAGTTCCGTCTGGGTAATGATCTCGTCATAGGTTTTTTGCGCATCCGCATGGGACCGCCGCGCGCGGGTGACCTCGATCAGCGCGACCACCTTCTTGTCCAGTAGGTCTTCCATCAAATTGCGCTCAGAGGCGGCCTGTTCCAGAACCCGCTTCGCCCCCTCTCGCCGCTTCAGGTAATCCGACTGACGTGCCGCCAGCAACGCCTGCTCTGAGGCCACCAGCGCGGGCGAACGGTCCGCAACATCGGTCGGAACCTCGACCACAGATGCGCCTTGCAACTCTGCCTCCAGCCGCAGGCGGCGCACCTCCAGCGCGGTGATCTGGTCGCGCAGGTCGTCGACGGACGACCGGAATTGCGTGCCATACAGCCGCGCCAGTACATCACCGCGCAGCACCACGTCGCCCTCCTTGACCAGCAGCTCCGACAAGATGCCACCTTCGAGGTTCTGAATGATCTGAGGGCGTGAGGATGAGATGATCTCGCCGTCCGCCCGCACAATCTCATCCAGCCAGGCAAAGCTGGCCCAGAGTATGAACCCCCAGACTGTCAGCGCACACAGCCAGATCGTCAGCGACGGTCCCTTGAGATTTTTCCGCGCCAGTTGCGCCGACAGATTGGTGGTCGAGGCCGCCATCACGCTGCTCCGGTCTGGGACGTGCGCAGATGATCCAGCACCTGATCACGCGGGCCGTCGATAACCATGCGACCATTGGCTAGGATCAGCGTGCGCGACGCCAGGCTGAGGATGGGAACCCGATGCGTCGCAATAACCGCCGTACGCCCCCCCAACCAGCTTTCCAGCCGTGAGATCAGCGTCTTTTCCAACGTCTGATCCAGCGCGGCAGTCGGTTCATCCAGCAGGCAGATGTCGGGGTCCTGCAGCCACAGCCGTGCCCAGCCGATCGACTGGCGCTGCCCGACAGACAATCCCTCACCGCCGTCACGAATGTCCAGATCCAGCCCCTTGGGGTGCGCTTTGACGTATTGGCCAAGACCGGCGAAATCCAACGCCTCGAACAGGCGGTCGTCGTCGCGCTCCAGCAGGCTGAGGTTCAGGTTGTCGCGCAGCGTGCCCTGAAACAGGCGCACGTCCTGCCCAAGATAGCCAATGGCGCGGCGCAGATCCTTGGGCTCGATCTGGGCCATTTCGGTGCCATCAATCATCAGTTTGCCACTGACCGGCGCGTAGAGCCCCGACAACATCTTGAGCAGTGTCGACTTGCCCGATCCGTTGGCCCCCAGCACCGCAACCACCTGCCCCGGCTGGATCACCAGTTGGGTCAGGTCCAGCACCGCCGCCCCGTCGGGATCATAGCGATAGGTCGCGTCGCGCAGTTCATACTGACCTTTGAGTTTCTCGCGCCGCAGATAGGTCCGCGTGGCCGACCGGTCCTGAGCCACATGCGCCACGGCGTCCAACCCGTCCAGCGCCGCCTTGACGTTGCCCCAGCGGGCCAGAATGCCCGACAGTTGCGTCAGCGGGGCGAGCGTGCGCGAAGACAGAATACCAACGGCGATGATCGACCCAACGGTGAACTGCCCGGCGAACACCAGATAGGTGCCGGTGATCACGGCGGCCACATAGGTGCCTTGCTGGATCGCCTGGCTCCAGAACCCCAGAGATGCCGCCAGTTTGCGCTGGTCAGAGCTTTTGAGCGCCTGCACGGCGGTCAGCTCTTCCCAGATGCGGGCAAACCGATCTTCGGCGCGCTGCGTCTTGATCGTGTCCAGTTCCACCACCGTTTCCTGCAACAGGCGCGATTGCTTGGCGCTGGCCCCCTGCATTTCCTGGGTCAGGCGGATCATGCGTTTCTGCAGGAAGAACCCCGGAATGACCATCAACAGGCCGCCCGCGATCAGCACCCAGACGACGCTGCCCGCGATGGACCAGACCAGCAGCAGGAAGACAAAGATAAACGGAATGTCGGCCAGCGCGCCCACGGTCGAGGCGGTAAAGAACTCGCGCACCGATCCAAATTCGCGCATAGCCGAAAACAGCTGCGACGGAGAGCGCCCTGGAAGGTCCGACCGCATCCCCAGAAGGCGCTTCATCAACAGGCCTTGAACGCCCATTTCGATCTGCCGTCCGGCCCCGTCCAACAGCTGTGAGCGCGCGACCTTCAGAAACGACTCCAGCATCAGCGCCATGCCGGCCCCTGCGGCCAGCACCCAAAGCGTCGCCTCGGACTGGTGCGGGATCACTCGGTCATAGACCTGTAATGAAAACAGCGCGACAGAGACGGCCAGCAGGTTGGCGACAAAACTGCCCAGTGCCACCTCTGCGAAATGTTTGCGGAATCGCAGGAATTGACCCCAGAACCAATGCGCCTCAGCCTCGACGCTGGCATGACTGTCCGACAGGGCCTGAACAGGCGCTTCGGCGCGCAGGATCTCACCGGAAAAGACTGAGCCGAACTCTGCCAGCCCGACGTCAGACCGGCGGTGCGCCGCGCTTTCGTCGTAGATGGTCAACGAACCGCCCTCTTGCGAGAGCACAAGAACGGCCTGCCCGTTACGCATCAACGCCAGCGCAGGCCAAAGACCGGGTACCAGTGCATCCGGCGCGTCCTGAAGCGCCAGCAAGCCCGCCGCCTCCAGCCCCGCCTGCAAGGCCGCAGCACCATAGCTGTCGCCCTCTCCGGCCTTTTGCGACAACGCCTCAAGGATATCTGACTGTTTCCCCTCGACGCCCAGCCGCCCGGCTAGCACGCGGATCAACGCGGCGCGGGCACGGGCGCGGTCGGTGTGTCGCGGCGCGCGGCGCGCCGTATTGGCGACGGACCCGACCGGCACCGCCCGCAGCATCGCCTTACCCGCCTTGCCTGCCATCTCGAGAACGCCACCTTGGGTCACAACTGCGCCCCTTCTGCCAGCGCGCCACGCAGGCGGGCGAGTTCCAGTTCGGCGCGCGCCGCCTTGTATTTCAGGTCAATCGCCCGCTCTAGCGCGGCGGCATAGGTTTCATACACGCCCACCACATCCATGACCTGCCGTTGGCCGCCGTCGTACTGGCGCTGGAACAGGTCAAGGTTCTGCTTGGCCTGCCGGGTCAACAGATCGGCCTCTTTGGCCTGCCGGGTATAGGCGGCCAATTGGCTGGCCTGACTGCGGATGGCGCGCTCTGCGGTTTCCTCTGCCTCGCCGATCTTGCGCGATGCGGCGTCCCTGCTGGCGTCGATTGCCCTAAGGTCGGATACGGTGCCCAGCGAAAACAGCGTGTCTGACCCGATATCCAGACTGCCCCGCAATGGCGATTGCCCGCCAGAACCGCTGGCCACAAGGCTCGGCAGATGGCTGGCGCGGGCAATCCGGGCCTCGGCCACGGCAATATCGCGTTCGGCTTGTGCCCGTAGAACGCCCAGCGCCGGGCCGCCAGAGGCATCACGCAATCCGCCAAGGCCATGTATATCGGTCAGCGGTGTCGCGGCCATTGCATCCAGTTCCGCCATCGCCGTGCGGGCAGTTTCCTGCGCCTCACTGCGGCGCGCGCGGATGCTGGCCAGTTTTTGGCGCAGAACGTTTAGATCGGATGTATCGGATACACCGCCCTTGACCCGTTCGTTCATGATCCATTCGAATTGGGTCATATCCTTGAGCGCAAATTCCAGATGGGAGTCCAGTTCGCGGCTTTCCTGCGCGCGGACGTACAGTGTCAGAGCGTCGTTGACGCGCCGATTGCCATCCTCAACCAGTTTGACGGCGGCCAGTTCGACGTGGGATTTCGCCAAATCGCGCTCTGCCTTCTTGCGACCGTTGTCGAACAAGACCTGATTGACCACCAGATCGGCGACAAAATCCCCCAACGAGGTGAGAGAGATGCGCGGCCCAATGCTGGGCAGCCAGTTGTACTTGGCGGCCTCGGCGCGCAGGCGGGCAATGTGCAATTCAGCCGCCGCAACCCGCGAGTCCGACGCGATGACCGCATCGGCGACGCGGGCATAGGCTGTCCCCGGCTCAACCACAGAGCCGCGCAGCGACAGAGCGTGAATAATGGGGGCGGCTTGTGCGGTATCAGGGCGCGCCGCGGATGCCGCGCGCGTGACCGTCTCCTCCGCCGGAGGGTCCGCGCGTCCGCCAAAAGGCATCTTCGCAGCCATATCTTTCATGCAACCCGAGAGCGCGATCACCAGGGCGATCAGGCTCAGGCTCTGCCTGCCTATGCTCATCCGTGCCCCCGTCTCGGCTCGATTTATCGTTATGTAGCGGGATCCGCGGCCCGGTTCTGTGCCGGGCCTGCGGACGTTACTGGTACGCAATCAAACGACGCCGTGGACCTGCGTGATGTCGTCGTCGATCAACAGGCGCGCGTCGCCTAGGGTAAAGACGTTGAAGCTTTCGCCATTGACGGTCTCTGTGCCCTGCGCCGACGCCCCTGTGATAGTCACACTGTCATCCGATCCGCCCCGGATCGTGACAGTGTCAGAGTTGTCCGACAGCGCCTTGATCTGCGCCTCTGTGATGGTCAGGCTGCTGTCTTCGGCAAAATGCAGGTCGATGGTTTCGATCTGGAAATCCGACAGTGCGCTGGCGATGTCGTCGGACATCAGCACCGTGCTGGTCGCTGGGTCGTCGGTAACCAGATAAGACCCCGCGGTGTTGCCCGCCGCATCGGTGGAGGCCAGCACAAGATGAGTGCCATCAGGAACCGACCCGGTCAGGTCGATATAGGTCTGACCCAGAGCCGTGATATCCGTGCTGGCATCAATGCCAACCGCCGTGACATCCGGCGTCCCCGACGGGTCGTTGAGTTGACCAAGGAAGACATCGTCGGTGGTGATCTCTGTACGGATCAGATCCACACCAGAGCCGTCACGGCCATAGCCAACCCAACCCAGCGCGTCGGGCGCGTCTGTATCGACGTTCAGCGACTCTGTGATGGCGCGGGTGTTGCCCGCCGGATCAACCGCCTCGATCAGCACCGGGGCGGATTGGGTGCCGGTGGGCATCGCACTGGGCGGGATGTCCACAGTCCAGTTGCCACTGGCATCGACAGCCGCCACATGCGCCATGCCGCCAACAGTCACTGTTACGGTCGATCCCTCTTCGACCGTACCGTTGAGGGTGACGCCCTGACGGGCCTCTGCCGCGTTGATGACGTTGTCCGGTGTGATCGGGTCCGCAGACATGGTCAGGGTGTTCACCACCGTGTCGATGTCAAAGCTCACCGAGGTTGTGGCCGTGTTGCCCGCCGCATCCGTGGTGTTGATCACCGCCGAGGTGGCTTTCTCGCCCGTGGGGATTTCTGCGGCGGTGAAACCGACGCTCCAGTTGCCGCTGGCATCGACCGATGCAGCATGTGTGACGCTCTCAAACGTGACGGACACTGTGCCGCCCGGCTCTGTCGTGCCGGTCAGGACAAAGCCGTCGCTGGCCTCATTCGCGTTGATGACATTGTCGCCTTCGACCGGCGCGCCGGAAGCGGCAAAGTTGACCACCTCTGTGTCGATCTTGACGCTGTCGGTGCGGGTCAAGGTGTTGCCCGCGCTGTCGGTGATCGTGGCCGAGATGTTGGCGGTATAGGTGCCCGGCGCGATCTCACCCGGAGCATAGTCCACCGACCAGTTGCCAGCGGGGTCGGTCAGGACCGAATGTGTCACGCCGTTCAGCGTCACGTCGACCATCTGCCCGGCATCCGATGTCCCGCGCAGGGTCACGCCGTCAGAGGCCTCGACCATGTTCACCACATCGTCGCCCTCGACCGGGGCGGGGCTGATGGTCAGCGTGCCCGCGCTGGTGTCGAGGATGACTGGTTGGCTGATGGTTTCAACGTTGCCAGCCGGGTCCTTGGACACGGCGGTCAGGGTCACGGTCTGCTCACCCGACGGCAGCTGCGCCGCGTCGAAGCCAGCGGTCCAGTTGCCGCTTGCATCCACAGTCGCCTGCACGGTGTGGCCGTTCAGGGTCAGCGTGACGCTGCCGCCCGGTTCGGTTGTGCCGGTCAGGGTCAGGCCCTGCGCCGCCTCATTTGCATTGATGACCGCATCCGCCCCACCGGGGGTGGAGGTGATGGCAAAGTTGCGTACCAAAGTGTCGACGTCGATGCTGCCATTGGCCGTTGCAGTGTTGCCTGCCGGATCGGTGGAGATGGCGGTCACATTCAGCGTCCGCTCCCCAGCCGGGATTTCGGCAGTCGCGAAATTGGCGGTCCAGCTGCCGTTGACGGCAACCGTGGCCTGATGTGTCACGGTGCCCAGCGTCACCATGACGGTGCTACCCGGCTCTGCCGTACCCGTCAGGGTCACACCGTCGGCACGTTCGGCCGCGTTGACCACGCCGTCGCCCTCAACCGCTGCCGTCATGACGGCAACGTTGGTGGTGGTGTCGATGGCGATGCTGCCGGTAGCCGTGGACACGTTGCCCGCCCCGTCAATCGAGGTGGCCAGAACATCCAACGAGGTTTCGCCCTCGGGGATTTCAGAGGCCGGGATCACAACCGACCAGTTGCCGTTGAAATTGATGACAGCATCATAGGAGGTGCCGTTGACCATGACCGTCACGCTGGAACCTGCGGTCGTGGCCTCTGTATAGCCGGTCAGCAACACGCCATCGGCGCGCTCTGCGGCGTTGACCACGCCGTCCCCTTCGATGTTCGAGGTGTAGACCTCGACGTGGTTGGTGACGTCGATCTCAAACCCGCCTGATGCCAAGGCCATATTGCCCGCCGCATCGGTCGAGAAGACAGTGGCCAGAACAGCGATACTGCCCATCTGACCTGCGTTGGTTGGCAGGACATTGGCCGGGAACGGCATGGACCAAGTGCCATCGTTGGCAACAACCGCGCTGGCCGTCTGTCCATACAGTTCCAGTGTCACAGTGGCACCCGGCTCCCCGGTGCCGGTAAAGGCGATCATGCCCGCGTGTTCCGTGCTGTTGACGATTCCGTCCACCGCAACAGTCGAGGTGTCGATAGTCAGGGCGATCTCTGTGTCGATCCCGACGCTGCCGGTGGCCGTCACGGTATTGCCCGCCGCGTCCGTAGCCGTGGCGCTGATGTCCATGGTGGTGGTGCCGGAGGGCAGATTGCCCGCAGGCACATTCACCGACCATGCGCCTGAGCCGTCCGCCGTGGCTGTGTAATCAAAGCCGTTGGCGCTGACGACAACGCTTGCGCCCGCCTCGGCTGTACCGGTCAGAACGGTGCCATCTGCGGCCTCGGCGGCATTGATCACGCCATCACCTTCGATCGTGGCGGTGTTCAGCGTCAGGTCGATCTCTGTGTCAATTGTAACCGTGCCCGTGGTGGTGACGGTATTGCCCGCCGCATCCGTCGCCGCCGCGGTGATCTCCAGCGGCATGGTCCCGCGTGGCAGGCTGACCGACGGAATATCGACGGTCCAGCCGCCTGTGGCCGTGGCTGTGGTGGTATGGCTTTCGCCGTTTGTCGAGACGACAACCGTTGCGCCGCCTTCGGCGGTGCCGGTCACGACAATGCCACCGTCAGCTTCTACCGCGTTGATTACCGCGTCACCGCCGATGGTCGCGGTCTCAACGGTCACACTGGTTTCGGTGTCGACGTCAAAGGTGTGGCTCATGGTGGCGACGTTGCCCGCCGCGTCGGTCGAGACGATCTGGGCCGTGGTTTGATACGTGCCGCCGGGCAGATCGCCCGCGTTGAACGTCACACTCCAGCTGCCGTCCGCTGCGGCGGTCGCGCTGTAGGTCACACCCTCGACCGTGACGTTGACCGTGGCCCCCGCGTCCGTGGAGCCGGTAAAGGTAAAGCCCGCTGCAGCCTCTGCCTCGGCGATCACGTTATCGCCGGTCAGTGGCAGATTGGTCAGCGAAATGCTGTTTTCGGTATCCACCTCGACCACATCGACAACGGTCGTGCTGTTGCCGAAACGGTCCGTCGCCGTCAGGGTGATGTCCTTATTATAGGTGCCCGGGGGAAAGATGGTGCTGGAAAAGTCGAAAGACCACGCGCCATCGGCCCCGACCTCGACCACTTGCGTGGTGCCGTCGACGGTGATGGTCACAGTGGAGCCTGGCTCTCCCTCACCCGTGACGGTGACGCCATCGCTCTGGTCGTCCTCGTTGACAATGACGCCCGTGGACACGGTGCCGTCAGTGACGTCAATTGGCGGCGGCGTCGTGTCAATCTCGAACGACGGGCCGTAAAGTTCGGATATCGTACCGTCTGGATCGGTGACGATCACCGGGATATTCTGGTAAATGCCGTCTGGCGGGAAATTCTCACCCTCAAAGACAATCTCCCAGGTGCGATCATCGCCCGCAACACCCGTCAGGGTAATACCGCCGATGGTGACCATGATCTCCGAGCCGGGATTGGCCGTGCCGGTGATGGTGATGCTGGGCGTGTCACCGCTCGCGATGTCATAGCTGGCCTCGGGGTCGTCCACAGTGGGCGGGGTCCACCCAACAGTGCCGCCACCACC
>TARA_R100000789_G_C3024741_1_pt1 | contig 11632 bp, 9 predicted proteins | sample TARA_R100000789 | Tara Oceans TARA_R100000789 (sample SAMEA2623403) | marine metagenome | biome: marine biome (ENVO:00000447); feature: mesopelagic zone (ENVO:00000213); material: "saline water (ENVO:00002010), including plankton (ENVO:xxxxxxxx)" | depth 450 m
CGCGCTAAAACGGCAAGGCAACTTCAACAACCTGACAATGCCCTCGCATAGGGTATTCAACCACCGATGCGCACGAGCTGCGACTTTTTCAGCGGCTTGCTAGCGGAGTATCCACCATACCAAGGCCTAATTACTGTCCAACCATTCCAGAACGTACTGCGCGGTCGTTTCTGCTTGCGAGTTTGGATAGAAATGCCCTCCGTAATCCATTGTCTTCAGTGCACTGCCCGGTATGGCTGCGTGGACCGCGCTCTGGTTCCGGAAAGGTACAACATGATCGTCGCGGGCACCCAGAACCAGGCAGGGCATTGTCAAGCCAGGCGCCAGAGCCTTTCCGGAGAACTGCAAAATAACCTCAGCGCGGTCGTTGAAATTCGCCACTTCGGCCGCAGTCATGCCGGGGACATCCTGAATCAATCCCTCCCAGACCCCGGCGTCTGGCGGTTCCAAATCCGGGGACCGCGAAATCAGCCGCTGGAACCCGCTATACAGCCCCGGCGCCTGTTCGATGAGGGCCCGCCGCAACGCGAATTGGGCCCGCATGAAGTCATCCGCCTGCAACCAAGTACCGCTCAGGATCACCCTTGAAACAAGGTTAGGCTCCTTTGCCGCGAGGTTCTGGGCGATGATACCGCCCATGGAATGACCAAAAACTGCTACCGGTTGACCCGGAAAGGCCGTTTCGGCAAGCGCCTTCACGTCTTCGGAAAACCGGTCGATATTCGCGGGGGCGTTTCCCCGCGTACTTCTTGCGATCCCGGCATGATCGTAACTGAGGACGGTGAACCGATCTGACAGCAGTCCGGCAAACGGCTTCCAGAATGCGGATGTCCCGCCAAGGCCGGAAATCAACACCAATGGAGGACCATTCCCTTCCACATCATAGGTCAAGGCGCTGTCATCGGGCCGTTCGAGAATTGCGGTATAGCTTAACGTCATGTTGCTGCAATCTTTCTGTCTGGTAGCATTTTGCCGAGTTCGACAATGGGGCCAGCAATGCCATGTGCCACGGCGGCTTTGTGGCCTTGCGGCGTTGTGATCAGGCGGGTCCCCGTTCCGACGACCCTGCCGTTGCAGAGCACCGGCTCACCGGCGACAAAGCTGGCCACCGGACGTTGGCGCTCCACATCTATGATCGTAATGTCGGCGTCAGCGCCCGGCCCAAGGTGCCCTTTGCTAGTCAAGCCCAGAATGCGGGCAGGTGTGACGCTGGATTTGACGACAAAGTCCTCAATGCTGATCGCGTCAAGGCGCACCAAGGACAGCCCCATGTCGATGATCACGTTGCGTGGAATTCCCCCGCCATCCGTGGCCAGGGCGTCGACGACAAAACCGCGCTCGGCGGTGCGCGCTGTGGCCAATCGCAACCGGGGTTCGCTGGGATTGACGGCAAAACTCACGCCAAGGTTGGTGTCGGCATCTCGCCAGGCCCTAACCGCATCAGGGCCTACTGCCAGTTCGACGCTGTCATCGCTTTCTACATTCAACAGCGCCCAGCCATCGCTTATGGCTTTTTCGAGTCCGGCTTCATCTGGTGCATAACCACCCCGTTCCAGACAGACTCTTGTTGTCAGGCTATCTGGCGCACCATTACTGCATTTCGCACTCGCCGCGTTTATGGGCGAAAGGTAGGATTCCGACCATATGTTCGGGTGCTGCAAAAGGGTCGACAGGGCCAATTCCCCTTCCTCCATTGCACCGCGCTTTGCCCCGCGCGTGTAGCTGTTGATATGAGGAAGATGCAGGGGGTTGCGTGCGGCAAGGTCACAAGCTTCAATCATGCCTTCGATATGTGAGCCGGATTCAAGCGTCCCGGCATGAAAAGCGACATACGCACCGGCTTCGGCAGCGACGCGGATCGTTGCGGCAGTGGCGTCCGGTGTCAGTGGATAGTGGCCCCCCAATAGTTTCAGACCAATTGCGCCCTTGTCGAGGCTGGCGTTTAGCAAGTCACGCAATTCACTGGCACCAGGGTCAGTACTATCTACCGTGTGTTCTGGCCGAACGTAGTTGATGCACGCCATGTTCAGCCCGGCCCCGAAATTTGTCGCGATGTCAATCATGCCATCGATTGGACCGGCCATTTCCAATGCGGTGGTAACGCCGGCCATCGCCAGCATCTTGTGAGCGTGACGGCCACCAAGCCAGGGCGAAGCGTGAACGTGAATGTCAATAATGCCCGGGACAACCAAAAGGCCGGTCGCATCGACCTCGTGCGTGGCTACGATAGCCTCAGACGGGTCTAACTCGACGATTTGACCCTTATCGAAGAGCAGATCAGCAATCCTATTGACGCCGTTAACCGGGTCTAACACTCTAGCATTGCGAATAATTCCCTGCGCATTGCGAGTCATCATTTCATCTCCGACATTGCCGATGATTTCAAAAAAAGCCACTTGAAAAAATCAGCCTGCGATAGCGGTCTACCTTCGTGCCTGCCGCCATGTCATGGCAGCAGGCGATGTCGGTCTCTATCAGTCTGCGATTTGCGGCACTTCGATGCCTTGCTCTTCGAAATACCGTATTGCACCTGGGTGATACGGTATTGTCTGGTTCTGTGAGACGTTCGAAAGCAGAGTTTCTTTGGCAGACGAATGCGTCTGAAGCAGTCGATCGTGGTTTTCAAAAACCGCTTTGACTATCTCATAGGCCAGATCCTCCGGCACATCCTGATGGGCAAGCGCAATGTTCCACATGGCAACCGTTGGCACGTCCCCGTCTAGCGATTTGTACGTCGCTTGCGGAATATCGAACGGCTCAACATAGGGATTGGCCGCGGCGATCATATCGACTTCTTTCGCTGTCATCCCAAAAATGTTGGCATCGTGAGTTGCTTCGACTTCGGACATCATTGGATGGGGAATGCCGCCTGCATGAATGATGGCATCAAGCCGCGCATCACCAAGTTGGCCGCCCTGATCGCTAGCCGGCCCGAATTGAGCATTTACGCTGACGCCCATCTGCTCAAGCCAGACAGGCCAGAATGTGCCGCCGGTACCGCCACGCGGCCCCATGCCAACCGTCCGCCCTTCTAGATCTGCAAGCCCATCGATGCCGGAATCCGCGAGGGTAATCATCTGAAATGGTGTCCGATACATCGGGAAGAGCGCACGCATCGCAGTGAACTTGGTTCCCGGCGCAAGTTCAAGCTCGCCGTTCCAACCCTGCCACGCGGGGCCCATTGTTGTCATCCCAAGTAGGGCTTTACCCGTGCCTACAACAACCACGTTTTGTGCAGGCCCTTGCGTCTGTTGCGTCGAAGTAGGGACCCGCACAACGTCACTGATTATGGTAGCCAGTCCTTGACCGTAGACAGCATAAACACCGCCCGGCGAAGCAGTAGCAACGGTCAAGGACTTTGGCCAATTCTCCTGAGCCGACGCAGCAGATCCTGCAACGGCTATCGCGGCGGCTGCCGACAGCGCATAAATAAATCTTTTCATGTTTCTCCTCCAAGTTTTCATTGTAGTCAGACACGTTAATTGATGTTCAGCCTATAAGACCTCCGTTTTTTTGAGCGTGTTCCTGCGGTACCTGTCTGTTGGCAAATCGCCAGATGATCAGTAGACCGGCAAGACCGAACCCAATGATGTCGGTGACGTGACCGCCGAAAATCATGACAAATGCGATGACCACCAACACGACCCGCAAGGCTGTCCCGATCTTTCCGAAAAGCCAGCCTTCGCTGGCAAAGGCGAGAACCAGAATACCCAATGCGGATGTTGCGAAGACCCTGATGATATTCACGGTCTCACCCTCAAGCAGAATTTGGGGGTAGTAGTAGAACAGAAACGGGACGATGAATGCGGCTACCCCAAAACGCACCGCTTTCAATGAGGTGGCCCAGGGTTGGCCGCCGGACAACGCGGAGGCCGCAAAGGCCGCAATCGCGACCGGTGGCGTAATGGCCGAGATAACCGCGTAATAGAAGACAAACATATGCGCTGACAGGGCTGGAACACCCAACTGTTGAAGTCCTGGCGCAACAACCGACGCTGCAATAGCATAGGCTGCGGTGGTGGGCATTCCCATACCGAGAATGATCGAGATCATCATTGCAAACAACAAAGCTACGAAATGGCTGTCCCCGGCAATGGCAAGAATAAGACTGGAGAAGCGGCCACCCAGTCCCGTGAGTCCGAGCACCCCAACGATGATCCCCGCGCAGGCACAGACCGCGACAATCTGCAAACTTGCGTGTGTCGCCTGACCAAGCGCCTGGTAGCAGGTTTTTGCAGTTTCTTTCAGACCTGTCGAAACTCCCCTCACGCCAGAGGCGGCATAACCAGCGATCGCGACCGAAAACAGCCCGAGGGTTACGCCTATAATGCCGGTTGTGTTCACCTTGAACCCGAGGAGGGGCAGTAAAACAAAAGCGGCAAGAGGTATGGAGAGAACCAGGGAATTTACCTTGAGATGACTGCGCAGCATAACGACAACCGCACAAACCATGCCCCATGTTCCTGAAGCTATGATCGAATAACCGGAAATAAGAAGATACAGCAGGGAAAAAAGCGGCAACAGTAAAAAAATATCACGGGAAAGCTTGCGCAACTTTGGCAATTCCGAACGCGGCAAACCGCGGATGTTGTTCTTGATCGCGTCAATGTCGACATGCGCGTAAACCGCAATATAGAATAGCAGGCAGGGCAAAATCGCGGCAGCGATGATCTCGGTGTAGGGAATACCAGTGATTTCGGCCATGATGAACGCGCCAGCGCCCATAATCGGTGGGGTCAACTGGCCGCCGGTCGAAGATGTCGCCTCAATGGCTCCTGCGGTTTCACGATTGTAACCGACCCGGCGCATCATCGGGATGGTGAAGGTACCGGAAGCGACAACATTCGCAACAGAACTTCCGCTAACCGTTCCAAAAAGAATGCCAGATACAACGGACACTTTGCCTGGCCCACCGCGCGCCCAGCCGAAGGCGCCGAACGCGAGATCCATGAAATAAGCTCCCGCACCACTTGCCTGCAGAAAAACGGCAAAAGCGACGAACAAAAGAATATATCGTGAAGACGCCGCAGTCGTGATGCCAAAAACACCTTCCTGACTGTAGACAAACGAAAAGAAATCTCCGGTATCGAACCCTTGATGATGAAGAATCCCCGGCATCCACGGCCCGACAAAAACATAGGCCACGAAGATCAAGGCCATGATCGGCAGGACCATTCCGGATGTCCGGCGCGCGAATTCAATAGTCAACACAGTGCCGATAGCGCCAAACAGGAAATCGAGCGGTGTCGTAATGACGCCCGTGCGCATCACCAAGGTCTCATGCTCAGACATAATGTAAGCAGCTGTGGATAAAATGGCCAAGGCGAGGGCGAAGTCCATGGGATGGATGCGATCCCTGCGCTGTCCTTTCCAGCCCGCATAGATCAGAAACCCGATGGCAGCTCCGAGATTGACGTGGAGCGTCCGGAATACCCATGCGTCCATATGAAGGAAGTTCAGGATAATAATATGGAATATGGCATATGCCGCGGCAGCAAAGAACAAAAGGTTCGTTGCAAAGGGTGGCAACTGTCGCATGGGGGATTCAAATTCCATCATGTCGACATCCGCTTGTGACAATGTGCCATCCGGACTTGTATCTGGCTTTTTCATGACCGAGTCTTCTCTCTCCCTAGAAGCGAATGCCGGTTTCTTCGGGAACCGGTCATTCGTGTTAAATCGTGAATTCCAACTCTAGCGTTGTATCAGCGTAGGCTTGGCATTCCCGCCAGGTCGTTCTGGAACCGTTTCGCACCTTGGTATCGTGGTCTTGTAAGTCATCGCTCCCATATCGGGCCATGTTGGAGCCTGCTTTGGATCGTGTGGTCGCGCCGCGCATCTGTTGCTCATTGCCGGCATCAAATATTCTCGCTGCGGATTGCTTCGCAGACGGCATCCGTGACTTGCTGTGTTGTGGCTGTACCGTTGACATCCGGTGTCATGAGGCCACTGGCGCAGACGTTCTCCACCGATCGCATTAACCGGTCTGCCGCATCCTTTTCTCCTAGATGTTCCAGCATCTGTGCCGCCGTCCAGAACGTCGCAACCGGGTTGGCAATGCCTTTGCCGGTGATGTCAAAGGCAGAACCATGGATCGGTTCGAACATGGAGGGAAAGCGCCGTTCCGGGTCGATGTTGCCGGTCGGTGCCACCCCAAGGCTGCCGGCCAGCGCGCCCGCTAGGTCCGACAGGATGTCAGCGTGGAGGTTGGTGGCCACGATCGTGTCAAGGCTTCGGGGGGCCCGGACCATTCGAACGGTCATCGCATCGACCAGCATTTTGTCCCATTTGACATCTGGAAATTCCGTTGCGACTTCGGCCGCGATTTCATCCCACATGACCATGCCGAACCGCTGGGCGTTCGACTTTGTTACGACGGTAAGAAACTTCCGCGGACGTGCCTGCGCCAAAGCGAAAGCGTAGCGCATGATGCGTGTCACTCCGACGCGCGTGAAAATGGAAACTTCGGTACCAACTTCTTCGGGCAGCCCCTTGTGGGCGCGTCCACCGTGACCCGAATATTCACCCTCCGAGTTTTCGCGCACGATTACCCAGTCGAGATCGCCAGTCTTCACACCTGCGAGCGGAGAGCTGATTCCCGGCAGAATCTTGGTCGGACGGACATTGGCGTATTGGTCAAAGCCCTGACAGATTGGCAAACGCAAACCCCAGAGCGTGACGTGATCCGGCACATCAGGAGCGCCGACCGCCCCAAAGAAAATCGCATCGAAGGCTTTGAGTTGCTCAGTACCGTCTTCGGGCATCAATGCCCCGGTTTTCTTGTAACGTGCAGAACCCCAGTCGAACTTTGTCACATCCAAACGGAAACCACCGTCACGACGAGCAAGCGCTTCCAGGGCCTGCAGTCCTGCGGCAATGACTTCGGGGCCGATTCCATCTGCAGGGATTGCTGCAATCTTGTAGGTTTTCATCGCTGTTTCCCCATCAACCCAATGCGTCCGCGATGGCCGCACCGCATGTCTGCGTGTCCGCAGTTCCCCCCAGATCAAGGGTGCGCAAAGCCGGCTCGGCCATGACGCGCTCAATCGCGTCAACGATTGCCTTTGCGGCCTCTGCGTGCCCCAGATGATCCAACATCATGGCGCCGGCCCAGATTTGCCCGACGGGGTTCGCAATCCCCAGCCCTGCGATATCGGGCGCCGACCCGTGAACTGGCTCGAACAATGACGGAAACAGCCGTTCAGGATTAATGTTGCCTGATGGAGCGATACCGATGGTGCCCGTGCAGGCGGGCCCAAGGTCCGACAGAATGTCGCCGAACAGATTGGACGCCACGACCACGTCGAACTTGTCGGGGTGCAGGACGAACATGGCCGTCAGGATGTCGATATGGTATTTGTCGACGCTGACCCCACTATATCCCTTGGCGATTTCGACGACCCGCTCATCCCAATAGGGCATGGTGATCGAAATGCCGTTGGACTTTGTCGCCGAGGTCAGCCGTCCGCTGCGCTTCTCGGCCAGGTCGAAAGCAAAGCGCAGAATGCGATCAACCCCGGTGCGGCTCATGACGGTCTCTTGCATGACGATTTCGCGGTCGGTATCCGCGAACATCTTGCCGCCGATCGAGGAGTATTCGCCTTCGGTGTTTTCGCGCACGATCATCATATCGATATCGCCGGGTTTGCGCCCTGCCAGCGGGGATGTCACACCAGCCATCAGGCGGGCAGGGCGAAGGCTAACGTATTGGTCGAACTCACGCCGAAACTTCAGCAGGGATCCCCAGAGTGAAATATGATCTGGTACCTCGTTGGGCATGCCTACGGCACCGAAAAACAGGGCGTCATGACTGCCGATTTGGGCCTTCCAATCGTCCGGCATCATTTGTCCGTGTTTGGCATAGTAGTCGCAGGACGAGAATTCGAATGCATCAAACTGAAGGCTGAGATCAAAGCGCGCAGCGGCAGCTTCCAAAACCCGGATACCTTCGGGCATGACCTCTTTGCCGATTCCATCACCGGGAATAACAGCTATCTTGGCATGGTTGGCATTCATGTAAGTCTTCTTTTCTTAAAGATAAAATTTGAGCTCGCAAAGAATTCTTGACGCAGGCCAGAGACCATCGCGACCAAGTCGAAAACCGTAGGCGAAGCACGCCTTTAGTGTACCCGGTCCCCTGACGGCCGAGCGCGCAGGCAGGCGTGCATCGCGCAACCGCCCGTCACTCTGGCCGACCTGAAGCCGAAGAATATCGATGAACTCCCTAAGCTCTCCCGTCTCCTCCTCGGAAACTGTAGCCTATGAAGTTTTGGCTTGGAATTTCCGAGAATGAACTTCATTATTGAATTTAATGAACAAGTGAGGCCCATTCATGTCCAGTGAAAGCGACATGAAATTCTTTATTTCCGTCGCACAACGCAGCACCCTGTCCGAAGCTGCGCTGGAGCTAGGGTTGACGGCCTCAGCCGTCAGTCGAAGGATCACGCGTATTGAGGACCGGCTTGGCGTCAGATTGTTGAATCGCACTACCCGACGGGTCGGCCTGACGTCGGAGGGAGAAGCGTATCTCAAGGCCTCCATGGATATCGTCGACCAGATTGTAACGGCTGAGGAAACTATCTCGGCCGCGCGTGGAGCGCCGCAAGGGCTATTGCGCATTAATGCAACGTTTCAATTCGGGCGTGAGCACATCGCACCCGCCCTCTCCACATTTGCGACCCGCTATCCCGGTGTGCAGACACAGCTGGTCTTGACCGATGCGCCCGCAAATATCGTGGAAGAAGGATTTGACCTTCAGATCCGATTTGGCGAACCAACAGCAACAAGTCATGTAATGGCGCTCCTTTTGCGCAATCGCCGAATTTTGGTTGCGGCACCCAGTTATTTGGAAAAACACCGGCCCCCCAAGCGAATTTCCGACCTTGCGCAGCACAACTGTGTGGTCTTGAGACAAGAACACTCAAGCTATGATGTATGGCGCTTTGGAAAAGACGGCGATTTCCGCGTTACCGGCCGGCTGTCAACCAATGACGGCCAGGTCGCCGTCGGTTGGATTCTGAACGGGCATGGTATTATGCAGCGTTCAGAGTGGGATATTGCCCGACACATAAAAGCCGGGCGCCTCAAGGTCGTTCTCCCGCGGTACGGAATGCGTGCCGATGTCTTCGCAGTGTATCCCGAACGCCTGAACCTATCGGCAAAGGTACGCGTATTCATCGACATCCTGAAGGAAGGTCTCAAGGAGCGCGCTGAGGAACTACAGATGCCATGACATCCCCGTCGCGGCAGTGTCCTGCGCAAGCTGCCAAAAGGTCTCGGCCAATGCACCAAGCTGGGCAGATGTCCTGAACAATGCAACATCCACCTCGACATGCCAGGATTCACCACCGGCAACCACCAGGCGCCCGGACTCTTTCAGTTCGTTCCGGGCAAGGCTCTCCGGAATCCAGGCCAAACCCTTGCCTTCCATCGCCAATGATTTGAGAGTCATTGCGTGGTGCGAACTGACGACCGAAGACAAATGCAAATCCGTCCTACGGTTGAACAGCACCGATGTCAGGATGCGGGCCATACCGGAGCCTTCTTCGAACGCAATATGCGGCGTGGGTCGCTCTGCTGTTCCGGGCAATTCGTACAACGGTTGATTATTGCTGTCCCGGCCACAGACCGGGATCAACCGATCGCGGGCAAGGACACATTTTTGAAATTCGGGTGACCGCATGGGGGTAGGGCTGGCCGCGTGCGCGTGACACAACAGAAATTGGGCATCGCCCGAAAGCATCAGTTTTTCGCAGTGCTCCATATTGTCAGACAGGAGCCGCAAGGGGTGCGTCGCCGCCTCGGCCCCCAGGGAATTTATCCAGGACGGGAAAAAGTTGAAAGACAGGGCGTGCGTTGCAGCAATGACCAACGAGGCTGTGGCCGTCTGATTTTGCTCAATTTCCCGACGCGCACGTTCTAGTCTGCCAATCACATCTTCTGCGGCGTCCAGCATGATCTGCCCTGCCGTTGTGAGCGAAATCGGCATCTGCCGGCGATTCACCAACGGTACTCCGCACCATGCCTCCAATGACCGTATGCGGCGACCAAACGCAGGCTGGGTGATATTTCGCAACTCGGCAGCTCTGGAAAAGTTGAGCGTCTGGGACAAGGCCCGCAAGTCGGCCAAATAGTTCGTATCCATATCGCTTTCCATGCTGGTTCAGCACCAAGGTGCCCATGCCCCCATCCATCTTGCAACTGTTTTCCCAGATATCGCCGGCTTCATGATGCCGTAACAGCATAGCTCTGAAATGTATCGGCATTGGTCGAATGCGCGGCGGTTCTATAGATATCTAGGGATCACCATCACCAGAAAGCCATCCAATGCGCATTGTCGACATTCGTGAAGTCACCAAACCCATCGCTTCGTCCATCCGAAATTCATATATTGATTTCAGCAAGATGACGACCAGCCTCGTTGCTGTCGTCACCGACGTCATACGCGACGGCCGCCCTGTCGTCGGCTATGGTTTCAACTCGAACGGGCGCTACGGACAGGGCGGTTTGATCCGCGAGCGTTTTCGCGACCGGATAATCAATGCTGATCCCGGAAGCCTTCTGAACGAAAACGAAACAAACTTCGATCCTCATCGCATCTGGGATGCAATGATGAGCAACGAAAAACCCGGAGGTCACGGCGAACGCTCTGTTGCAGTGGGCACTATTGACATGGCAATCTGGGACACTGTTGCCAAAATCGAAGGCAAACCTTTGTTCCGGCATCTTGCCGATATTCACGGACGTGAAGCCAATCCGCGCGTCTTCGTTTACGCTGCGGGTGGGTATTACTTTCCCGGCAAGGACCACAGCGCTCTGCGTGCCGAAATGCGCAGCTACCTTGACCGTGGATATAATGTCGTGAAGATGAAAATCGGCGGCGCCACAATCGCCGAGGATCGTGCCCGTATTGAAGCGGTACTCGATGAAATCGGCAACGAGGCGCAACTTGCAGTGGATGCCAATGGTCGTTTGGATCTCGAAACCGCCATTGCCTATGCCAAGATGCTTCGCGAGTATCCGCTGTTCTGGTATGAAGAAATCGGAGACCCTCTGGACTATGCTTTGCAGGCAGCCATGACCGAATTCTACGACGCGCCCATGGCCACTGGTGAAAACCTGTTCTCGCATCAGGACGCGCGCAATCTTTTGCGGTATGGCGGGATGCGTCCGGATCGCGACTATCTGCAGTTTGATTGCGCCCTGTCTTATGGCCTTGTGGAATACTTGCGAACACTAGAGGTCATAAAGGCTGCGGGCTGGTCGTCCCGTCGTTGTATCCCCCACGGTGGGCACCAAATGTCGTTGAATATCGCAGCCGGATTGGAACTCGGAGGAAATGAGAGCTACCCGGACCTTTTCCAACCTTATGGTGGATTCCCCGACGGCGTGCATGTCGAAGATGGCCATATTACCATGCCAGATCTTCCGGGGATCGGATTCGAGGGAAAGTCGGATCTGGCTTCAGTCATGAAGGAACTGGCAGGGTAGAGCTTTTCGATTCTCTCAAGCTGGTTTCAGGAAGGGCGATTGCACCAATCGGTTTGAAGCTCGCCGGTCTTGAAATGGGCGATGGTTCTTTCGGTCAAAGGGCATTGTCCGGTTGTTGAAGTCGCCTTGCCGTTGTAGCGCG
>TARA_R100000789_G_scaffold26548_3_pt1 | contig 11595 bp, 8 predicted proteins | sample TARA_R100000789 | Tara Oceans TARA_R100000789 (sample SAMEA2623403) | marine metagenome | biome: marine biome (ENVO:00000447); feature: mesopelagic zone (ENVO:00000213); material: "saline water (ENVO:00002010), including plankton (ENVO:xxxxxxxx)" | depth 450 m
CGCCCCCGGCATCACGATGCATCCCGTGGAATAATGCGCAACTCATTCTGTTTCAGTAGACAACCTTTTTTTCTTTGAAACGGAAAGTGATGCAATGCCACTAACAACCAACAATTCAACCATCACAAACCAAACCGGACCCTTTTACATTCCGGTCACTCCTTCACCGGAAGACATGCCGCTATTCATGCAAGCAGGCTCGGGAAGTGACGGCAGCGGCAGTGAGGGCAGTGGAAGCAATGACGACGGAGGGGATGACGGTGGTGACGGAAACACAGATGAATGCTCATGTATGGTTTCCGGTAACTTGCTGGTCAAAGACTACTGGTATCATCCAACACTCGGGAAGGATCAACCGATTCAGTGGAATGTCTCCGGTGGAATATTTCAAACCAAGGTTCAAACAGATTTTAGTGCAACTCCCCCGATACCGCCTCACCCAAATCAAGCGGCACCATTAACGGCAGATCGCCATTTCTACGATATTTTAACCAAATGTTCCTGTTATGGTGACTTTCATTTAGAGGTTCATTTTCGTTGTCCTGATATGCGCGATGCATGGAATCATAAACCGGCAGCACAAAGTTATGAAAAAGGTCCGAAAGGCCCCACTTGTGGAGCCCCGCTATATGGAACAGCGAATTGGGGAAACAGTGGAATCTATTTACTTGACAGCTATGAAATTCAAATCCATGATAGCTATGTCGAAGATCCACAATGGCCAATTACCACAAACCCTCGACTTAGTAATTTCGGTTGCGAATACAATTCAAAACAGCTTTGCGGCGCAGTTTATAATCAGAAAGCTCCTTATGATGGGATTTCGAATCTGCAAGATTACAAGAGAGTCTTTCACGACAAATTTGCAGAGTCTAGAAACAAATCTGGGACAAATTTTGCCCCAGATGGTAATTGGAATCGAATCGACATTTACTTTATGGCTCCCCGTTGTGTGAAAGGGGATCCATCGAAAATTAAGAAGAAGGCCACTGTGTCTATCGTCTTGAACAAAACCGGTACTGATGATTCAACTGGGGATCGTGTTATTTGGAAGTACGGAATTAACGGAGCCACTTCTGGCAGTCGCAAAGCCCCTTTTCATTACGGTACAAAAGCCGATCAGCTTTACGAAAATGAAAATTATGATGTGATGGTCGGGCCAATTGGAATTCAAGAACATGACAGTAAAGTTGAGTTCAAGAAGTTTGTGCTGAATCCTCACTGGCGTCCGAATTTGGTTGGATCGGAAGTTTTCGATAGCGAATGGCAGATACCTGATACTACGAATTAGAGATATTAGTTAAATATCCATCATGACCGTTTTCTTGTCCCTTCTAACAAGAGAACGGTTTTTTTCAGGAGGATGATTATGGATCGTCGGCAGTTCCGTCTTACATTTACTACTTGTTTCCTGGTTTGTTACTCCGTGATGATCTGCGGTTGTTTCGAAGTGAGTGAAGGCGGTTCAGGGGCCACTGAACGGTTATCGACGAAAAACGAAGTCGCTGCCAACCTCAATATCGACTCCTTGGACAATGATTGTCCGAACGTGTTTTCCAATTTCCATGAGTGGGAGGGAACGGAGGCGACTGAAGCGAAGTTACTAACGATGTCTGCAGAATGCCGCAATCAGCTAACCGAGGTCGGGCTGCGTCAATCGTTTTCTGATAAATCCATGGAAGCACTAGCGGGGGCGGATCAAATTCAAAATCTCAGCTTGGCCGACAACACTCGAATTTCTGAGCAGGGTCTGCTGAAAATGGGCACGCTCGAATCACTCAAAGGCTTCACATATATCGCTCCCCGGCATAATCTGCCTCACGATGTCTGGACACAGCCTTCGCTGACGAAGAATGTATTTGATCAGCTCGTCAGATTGGAGCATCTGGAAGGATTTTTTATTTCAAGCGATCTCCTGAAAGATAATCTGTTTGAGTCGCTTAAAGATTTTCCGTCACTCAAGAAAATCGTTATTCATGGACAATCCTCACTGACGAAAGAAACTTTGCGTCATATTGCCCAGGTGGAGCAACTCCAGGAATTATCCTTTCGTGCTAAAGACTGGAATGGATCCGGCCTGAGATATCTTGCGAAGTTGCCCCACCTGCGAAAGCTGGTTCTTGATGGCAATGCCATTGACGATCAGTCGCTCGCAGAAATCAGCCAACTACAACAAATACACGAATTAGATTTGGGAGAGACTCAAATCAACGATGCGGGGATGCCAGCAGTAGGTCGCTTGAAAAATCTGCGTGTCTTGCATTTGGATAACACAGGGGTCACGATCCAGTCGTTACCGATCATCAAGCAGCTAAAACATTTGGACAGGCTGGCCACAGATCGGACTCTTGACGATGCTTTGTTTCAGTCTTACATGCGCACAAAAACAGATTGAAGATGCTGTAGAAAATACGATTCGAGGAAAACTCTTTATACCGAAATTCATGGTGATTCTGTGTTGTCGACTGGTAAATAGCTGATCGAGACGTCGCTATTTGAAAGATGGAGATGCGGCAACTGTTCGTGAAGTTTTCGCATCTCTTCTGCTTTTCCATCCCAGCAAAGTCCTTCCAGTTGCTTGAGTTGATCGAGAGTCCCGATGACTTCATAAGTTTGAGGACTGTGTTGGTCCCATTCTCGTGAGTTGATATTCAGATGCCTGAGCGTATCAATCTCTTTCAGATGATGGGCGTACTGCGTCTCAAAGGGTGTGTACTTCAATGTCAAACCTTCGAGTTGACTCAAATGCTTCAGATGGATCAGTCCGCTGCCGGTAATGAGGTTCTTATTTAAGGATAAACTTCGCAAATTGGCAGTGGAGGCTAGAAATCGCAAACTCTCATCAGTTATAGGCACGCCCCAAATACTCAAATATTCCAGGGATTCAAGTTTCCCGATCGGTTCGAGGCAGTCTGCCGTCAAATGATCTCCTTGCAACTCCAGTGTTTTAAGTCGCTCCAGGTCACAAATTGCCGAGAGACTCTGGTCATCAAAATGACCGATGAGTTGAAGTTCTTCGAGTTGGTTCATTTGCGAAATGTGTTTGAGTCCAACATTGCTGATTCGAGCGGATATACCGGAAATATTGAGTGAAACGAGCTTTGATTTTTCTGACAACATCAGACAGGTACGATCCTCACAGCGAGTAGCTGTGAGATTCAGCGTCTTAAGGTTTTGAATCAATGGCAGAGAATTTTCGATCGTTTTGTTGTTGATATTCGGCCCCACAAATTCTAGAGCAGTGATCGAATGGTTTGACGCAAGAATTTGCGCTTGCTGAGGTGATTGAATTGGGAGGCTGAGTTGAAGAGATTTCAGTTCTTTAAGTTGGGAAATACTGTGGCAGATCTCATCCGTAAGCGGGGTCGTCCGGCGGCCAATGATCAACATCTGCAATCCATCGATTTGCTGCAGATGATCGATACCTCGTGCAGTCAGAAGTTCGCTACCGCTTAACTCAACAATTTTCAGACGCGGAACTTGTTCAACCAATTTGCCGAGGTCTTCGTCAGTGGGATCAAAAAGTTGCTGAAAGCGAACAATTCCCGGTTCCGAGGCAGTAACCTGGGAGAATGTCATGGTGCAGGTCAGCAGAACCAGGGTCACTCGTTCCATGAAATGCTTGTTCTTGGAAGCAACTTGACATTCCATCTCTGGCACTTTCTGTCAATTGGAGTCAAAATGTCATTGTTCCTCAATATTTGCCAGACGTCAAGAAATTCTCCAGAGGGGCCCGGTTATTTAAGCAGCCGATTTATCTGCAGGAGCATGACAGTTTGATTCAGTTTCGGGGTGTGAGGATCAACATGGATTGGTTACCACGTCAGGGAGCGACGGGAACTGATGTCAACCCGAACGATTTTGACGAGGGTTGGCAGGCTTTACCATAACCATTTATTCAACAGGGCGTTGCGAACTCCGCAACGCCTTTTTCATTCATGGAGCCCACAATGAAATCTTATTTGAGCTTATTGGTCATCGCATTCGGCATAATTTATACGATCTCGATCCCTCAAATGGTGAATGCTCAGATGTCGACAGAAACTCGGATTTCGATCGATCTGCATCGTTATTCCGCAAGTCTGTGGGACCAGTTTTCTCTCAATGATGAAGAACAGCCTATCCGAGTTCAAATTGATTCTCCTACGCTGGAAAACGTACGCGGTCTTGTCGAAGAGTATCCGATGATCGAGGAAATTCATCTCCGGTATTCCGAACAGAAGTTGCCAGAGGATGATTTTGGCGAAATCTGCATAGAGCTCGCCAAACTCCAGCATTTGAAAATGTTTGACAACCAGTTTGCAATCGCGATAGGTGATTCTGCCTGTCGGTCAATCGGCATGCTGACACAGATCGAGAAATTACATGTGTTTCTTGGCGATGTCTCCATCAGCGGGATCAATCACCTGGCCAAACTGAACAACCTGAAAACACTTGAGTTACGCGTACCTGGGCTCAATGACGACACGATGGCCGCTGCGATCATTCGTCGGTTTCCTCTGCTGACCGAAATTTACTTGTCAGGCCTGGGAATCGGACCGCAAACTTTTGATGCCGTCGGAAGTGTGAAGTCACTGTCGATACTCTGGCTGAAGCATCGTATTGAAGTCGATGGCGAAGCATTCGCTCATCTGCTCAAGTGTCATCAGCTTCAAGAACTCTGGTTACGCTGTCAGGTCCAGGAAGATTGGTATGACACGATTGGGCGGCTTAATAGTCTGAAGCTTCTCGATCTCGGGAGAGTCTGTGCGGATCGCGATTTGAGTAAGTTGGCATCACTGAACCAACTGGAAGTGCTCCGTATTTATGGAGGGACATATTCAGATCGTTCACTCGCGAAACTGAATCGGCTTACTCAACTGAAACAGCTCACATTGAGTTCCGAAAATGTGGCAGGCTCGGCATTTCGTGAACTCAGTGAGTTTGATCAACTGAAAGAACTTCGGTTGAAACATACGAAATTCGTCCCAGAAAATGGTCCGTATCTGGCGGAGCTGGAGAGTCTGGAATATCTTGATCTCTCCTGGACCCCGCTCGCCTGGTCAAACGATTGGGAATCACTGGTCCCTCTCGCCCGGCTCCAACATCTGCGTAAAATCTGGATCGACTTCAAAGACAAACCCGCTCACGAATTGAGGAAACGCATCCCCGGTGTCACAATCGAATACTATGAATGATTCGCACTTATAAAATTGCGGTTTAGGTGACGCAGTCGTTTGCTGGAATGTTGAATACGTTTGAAAGCACGAATGAACTAATTTCATTCATGGAGCCCACAATGAAATCCTATTCGAGCTTATTGGTCGTAGTCGCGATGATCACCTTTTATTCCTACTGTTTGACGACACTAGCAGAGGAACAAATCACTGAGTCGCAGAATAAACCGCAACGTCTTTTGAGTTTTCAGCCTGAATATGACTTAAGACGAGATTTTTCAGCTGCGCTCTGGGGGCAGAACCATACGAACAGTCAGGGCGAACCACTCTCCGTAGAAGTAGATGCTCCAACCGCCGGGAAAATTAGTAAATTGGTTGAAGCATTTCCTATGATTGAGCTGATCAACTTCAGAAATGCCTCCGATGTGAAAGACGAAGAGTTTAAAGCGATCTGCCAGGAGTTGATGAAATTAAAAAATCTTACTTCGTTCATGCCTTCGGGCGTCATTATTCAGAGTGAAATGCAGGCGAAAGCAATCGGAGAGCTGGAGGGTCTTAAGTACATTGACCTGCAGCTGGGAAACCTGCCGCTTGAGGCACTCAACCAGTTGTCCAAACTGACTAAGCTGACTGCTATCCAACTCAGAGTTCGCAACAAAAATGACGATGCGATAGCTGCTGCGATCATTCGACGGTTTCCTCTACTGACCGAAATGAAATTGTCAGGACTGGGAATCGGACCGCTAACCTTTGATGCGATCGGAAGCTTGAAGTCACTGTCGACGCTTTGGCTGAAGCCTTACATTGACGTCGATGGTGAAGTGTTCGCCCATTTGCTTAAATGTCGACAACTTCAAAAATTATGGATACGGTGTCATGCAATATCAAATTGGTATCCAACCATTGGCCGTCTCGAAACTCTGAAACATCTCAGTATCAGCGGAGAATGTTCGGACCACGACATGAGTCACTTGGATTCTCTGCATCAACTTGAGTTTCTAAACATCGTTGGAGGAAGCTATACGGATCTCGGCCTCGCAAAACTTCATGGACTTACCAAATTGGAATTTCTCAGACTTGTCAACAGTAAACTGACAGGCTCGGCATTTCGTGAACTCAGTGAGCTTGATCAACTCAAGGAACTCCACTTAGGACACACGAATTTTGCACCTGAGAATGGTCCATATCTGGCCGAGCTGGAGAGTCTGGAATATCTTGACCTCTCCTGGACCCCACTCGCCTGGTCGAACGATTGGAAATCACTGGTCCCGCTCGCCCGGCTCCAACATCTGCGAGAAATCTGGATCGATTTTGATGACAAATCAACTCATGAATTGATGAAACGCCTCCCGGGCGTCAAGCTCGATTACTTTGAATGAATCTCGTTCGGTATTCATTTCATGCAATGCTTTGAGAACGCAATATCAGTAGACACGACGGGTGGCAGGGTCAGAAGCGCCAGCGTATGGCCTTGGGTTACGACGGGTGGCTGTGGTCGAAGCAAAGCGTAGCCCCCAGTATCTCATCTCTTCCGCGCACTCATAATAATCCACCGGGTAGTTTCGTAGGGTTCTCCAAGACGCACGCACCTTACCTCACGACCTCAATTGTAAACACCTTTCATTGACTCTTTGAGATCCTGTTTACCATCATCCGAAAATTTATTGAGAGGTAGTGTCAACGTCTCCAGATGCTTAAGCTTCTTCAGAACAGGAATGCATTCGTCCGTTAAATCACAGTTGACCAGAGATAAAGTTTTGAGGAATTGGAAATCCTTAAATTTATCAATCCATTCCGGTCGCATGGGATTATTGGAAAGATCAAGCGATTTCAATTCCGGGAGCATTGCCAGAGCGTTAAGCACGGCACGATCGACTGGATACTGGACGAGAGTCAGGTTTTGCAAAGATTTGATTTTAGAAAGTTCGATTAAGCCTTCAGACGTCACCAGCCCAGTATGCCCTATGAGTTGCAAATCTTTTAGTAACGGTAGATTTGATAATGACTCGATCCCTTGATTTGATATTTTTGCCTCGACTATCTGGAGCGATTTAAGTGACGATATTTTGGAAATCTCCTCCATACCTCGATCATCAATCATTGGGGAGCCAAACAGGCCTAAAGTCTCCAGGTTCTCGCATTGTCTAACATGGGCGAGGTCTTGAGCAGTAACTCCACGGGGAGAGATGCTGACTTCTGTGAGAGCTGGAAACTCTTTCAAAATAACGAGGCCTTCACGGGTAACTTGAGTTCCCACAATACCGAGATATTCCAATCGATCAAGCTGAGTTAACTGTTGCAATCCAGCATTAGTGATCATCGTTTCGTCGAGACCAAGACGTCGAAGCTGACTCAACCTGATCAAGTGGTCTAGTCCTGCATCTGTAATCTCACCGCGTAAGTAGAGCCGTTCAAGATTCGGCATTGAACGTAGACATTTGAGATGCCGGTCTTCGATGCCGACCTTCGCCATCAACGACAATTCCCGTAATTCAGTCAGATGGGTGAATTCGCCAAGATTCTCTGGCAGAAATTTTGCGATAGAGAGATCAAGATTTTCAAGCAGCTTGATTTTATTAATTTCAGAGAAGGCAGCGACATCCAATTTGCAAAATGATAGATTTAAGTTCTTCAAAGCAGGCAAAGACGACAAGTGTTTGAGACCCTTCGCAGTGACATTTGTTCCACTGAGATCTAAAGTTACCAGATTTGGAAGATCCAACAGGCAGACTAATGATTGGTCCTCGATTCCAGTATGTGAGAGATCCAGTTCCCGCAACTCGTCAAAGCAGGCAATGGATTTCATCGCGATACTTAAATCCTTACCCATTGGCAAACGGATACGTCTGACTCGCATCACGTCATCGACAACATTGCTTTCAACAGTCCCCCCAGCTTTGGGGATGGTACTAATCCATAGTTGTCGCTGCAGTTGTTTGGTTTGCGTTTCGGAGACTTCGACTACATTTGATGTTGCCTGGTCGTAGTTTCTTAATGTAGCGTTGGTTACTGTCGGAACTTTGGATTCTTTGCCACAACCAACACTTAATAAGTGTACCAGACAGCAAATAAAGAATAGTCTTCTCATTCCAACATGGCCTGATTTATTAGTATTGTAAAGTGCGTCTCGACACACATTTCATTCACTTTTTCGAATTCGTTTAATGATCATTCCAGAAGATGACAACAATCATAGCAGAGTAGACCGACGTGTGGCAGGGTCAGAATCCCCGGCGGATGGCCCTGGTTACGACCTGTACCCGGACCAACATTTTATCACGGGTGGCCCGACCGACTTTGTCGGTTGGGTGCTGGAAGCATAAGATGCTACACCGTTCGCGCTTCGTCTCTATTGTATGGCAAATTCATCTTCTTTCTACAAACCGCGAGTGAGACTTAATAAATCTTTCTGCGCCACCACCGGCGTCGATGGGTTTATTAATGACTATTAAAGTAGAAGCGGCAGGGCATTTTCATCTTGTCGCCTCTCGACCCAACCAACAAAGCCGGCCGGGGCATGCCACCCGCGCGAGTAGAGCACATCATCCTGACAAAGCAGATAAGCCTCGACTCGCGGATCTTGAAGCACCATTTCTGCCAGCGCCAGATACAAGTTCGGAAAAGCACCCAGCTTGTGATCTCGTTGACTGAGAGTGACTCAGATTGATGCGAAGCGGTTGCCGCCTGATAAAGCAGCAAGAAGTATCAGATTGATAACTGATACTTCTTGCATATTCCATATCGCTGCACTGACCTGAACTTTTCCTTCAAGCTCATTCGTACGGAATCTTAAATGAGATCTGCCAGTTAGCGTTATTGCTGGCAACAACCACAAGCAGATAGTTCCATCGATTCAGTAAGTCTGAATTTTTCGTCTCGAAGCACATTAAATTAATTAGTATTTGTTGAAGTCAATAGCTTGGAGCATTTTTCTTTGATCTCGTCGCTGGCGCCTTCGGATAAAGTACGCAGTACATTTTGAGCCTCATTTACCGTTATGCCATACTTGTCAAGACTATCAAGAATCAGAGAAATATTTCTGTCGTCAGATTCTTTAAGCAAATGGGACAATATTTCTTTCTTCGTCTCCTCGGAGCAATCAATTGATAGAGCCAGGGAGCACAAGGCACTCCTCCTGATATTATACACATTCTCATTTAACAGATGCACAAGCTGTTTTTGAATAGACTTGAGTTCTTCACCTGAAAAAGGAATCGTTTCTATAAGCTTCAATTTATTATCAGAGTCTGCATAATTGATCGGGTAGTTGTAAAATATGAGATAAACAGTGGTTACACATTCCTCTTTGCACGGTTCACTGTCCTCACTCATTCCTTTTATTAACATCTCGAATAAAGTATCTGGCAGTTCTTTTAGTTTTTCACCTTTCTCAATAGCTACATATATTGACTTGCACACGGTGCTATATGCATTAGTTCTTTCGGCGATTGAATCAGATTCAATTTTCTCCTTGAGTACTTCCACCTGCTCTTTAGTTTTAATGGATCGGCTCTCTTCAAGAGCATAGCACTCTAGTCCGAACAACAAACAAAAGCTGCATATAAGTATATTTATCATCATTTACTTCACGACTCAAAAAACATATACATCTGAAATGCACGATGAGAAACTATCTACATTCACTTTAACTTACACTACGACTCCTACCCAGGACATCATAGGCGACTGGGCCGATTCTAAGGATAATCAATCATGGTCGAACTTAAATAAAATTAATATTGCGTGACTAAGCACCTTTCGGTGTTCCTGGACAGATTAATGTGGGGAGTTACTGTTCGACGGGATTTAGGTTCACATCACATGTCTCAAACGACTGCAGATATTCCAAGTAAGTCAGACCTCTTTTTGACGCCGCAACGGCGGTTCTTATACACGATAAGCGACGATCTGTATGGGAAGCATCAGTCACTGAAGTGGATACTCTAGAATTATTGTAAGTCATCGAAGACGGTTTCGCTCCCATACATAGCAGTAAATGGGATGAGAGAATCGCATATTCAACATCTGAAGATGCAATCGTTAAATCCAGTAATGTTGTCTCCTCTCCATCAATCTCGATAGCGGCATTGAGGTCTAGCCCAAAGGGGATATGATCGAGTGGTGCCTTTTTCTTTATTTGTCTTGCAAGAATTTTCATTTCAATTTGGGAAAATTTATCAAGTGAAATCTTCTTAGGATATAGCTTCCAGCGAAGTTGAAAAGACTTTGAATATTCCCACGCCTGTTTACCCGCAGAATCGCGAATATTCCGATCTGCACCCTTTAAAACAAGATATTCCGATATTTCCTCATTTTCGACGGAAAGATGCAATGCCGAGGACCCTGATTCACCACAGAAACTTAGAGATGTCCGAGCGTTGATATCTGCGCCATATTCCACGAGAGTTTTCACATGCTGAAGGTCTCCTGAGTTCACAGCAAGATGTAAGAGGGTATAAACACCGGCCTTGCTATTGGGGTCTGCATCATGATCGAGTAAGAGTTTCGTAATTTCCAATGTTCGCTCTAAGAGATCGCACCGGGATTCGATGAAAATTCCCGCTGGGGAATTGTTGTTTTCTCTCCAGCGAGCAGCATTGAGCACGAAAACAATTGGGGAATCAGTCACCTTTGAACTTTTGTCTTGAATTTCGCCTGTGTTTTCTAGAAATGAAATTTCCGTTGTCGCAAATTTCGGATTGCGGGCCAGAAGAATTTCCACTTTTTCCACATCAAGATTCAGGATAGCCTTACTGAATTCATTAATCCCACCATCAGGGCCAACTGGCAGTCGCACTGGAAACGGTTCACTCAACAGCAAACATATTATTAAACAATTCAACCAACTCATGACATAAGATTCCTGAAAATCAATAGCATAAGAAACGCAGGGATAGTGTCCCTTTGCTTGAATTTGGCTTTGTAGCCAATCTTTTGAATTTGCACTACATCATTTTATGCTCAACCAAATTGTCAGGGCTCAGAATTTTGCGGAGGCGGTTCAGAACCTTGTAGTGGAGGTGGTGAAGTCGGATCCGGATCTTTTGGAGACTGGCAGTCGGTCATTTCACCATTCTCATCGATTGGCTTGTTTGGCATCTCTCCTTTGGGAGAATCAAGTTGATAGTTGACAGGATGTTCGTTCGCCAGTCACTCTGCGAAAAGAATTTTGTGATTAATGAATAGAAAAGAAGCCTGATGAAAAATCATCAGGCTTTATGAATAGACCTATAATATAAATTTTACTGGTTAAGTTTTAGAGATTCATCTTTTTTCTTAATAGCCTGTACTAACAATTCGATGCATCGAATGTCTTTTCGTATCGATTCTTGATCCTCGTGAAATTGCGAATCACTAATAGCTTGCTCCAGCGGTGTATTACCATCTGTATTTTGCGCCAATGGATCGGCACCGTTAAGTAACAATACCTCTACCAGAT
>TARA_R100000789_G_scaffold31194_2_pt1 | contig 11588 bp, 10 predicted proteins | sample TARA_R100000789 | Tara Oceans TARA_R100000789 (sample SAMEA2623403) | marine metagenome | biome: marine biome (ENVO:00000447); feature: mesopelagic zone (ENVO:00000213); material: "saline water (ENVO:00002010), including plankton (ENVO:xxxxxxxx)" | depth 450 m
TTCGACGCCGTGTCTGGGTTCGACAAGGAAGTGGAGACGACGCGGAATGGACTAAGTCGGAACTGCTCGCGGCAAGGACATCCGTGTCTGTAGTGGATGCTATTCCAGGCGCACAAGAGATTCCATTTGCTCAGTTCGACACATTGTTCTCCAATGCGACTAGCGTACAAGATCACTCCGTCACGATTCGGATCGAACGCCAACGAAGTCGGGGACAACTCCCAGACTTGGTGGTATCTTGTGTCAATACATCAAACATTCGTGATCGGCAGCCAGTCGACCCATGCCTTTATGAAGTCGAAATGAGGCTGTCCCGACTCGAAACAAGTCCATTTCTGCTAGAAGGGCTTCCCGACTCTTTTCGTTACGATCGGCAAGTGCCAGCGTACGGTATCAACTGTGGTGTCGTTCAAGAATCCCAGGATTTTCGGACAACCGATCTCGTGGTCGTGGATCGTGGTCGGCCTCGGTATTGGCACATGGAGCGGCCCGAACCGAACCTGACGTTTGAGACGCTTGCCAACGACCCGATGCCTCACCTTGAGCAACTGGTTGAAGCTCATCGCGACTGGGGAGCGGAAGAGTGGTCAGCAAACCGACTCGCTGAACGGGCCTCTGAGGAAAAATGGACATCCGCGATGAGAGAGGAAGCCGAAGAAGGGGCCAATGCGTATCGAGAAGAAGCTCGTCGGTTGCAAGCGGGTTTGGGGTCTTTGCGAGCCGATCCAACATTGCTGAGGTGCTTCCAACTGACAAATCGAGCTATGAAGCGATCCAGTCGTGGAAAATACGAAGGTTGGCGATCGTTTCAGATTGGATTCTTACTCGCGAACCTAGAGTGCCTTCGCGATTCAGCGAATAGTGAAGATGAGACAAGCGATCCCGTCGAGATTCTCTGGTTCGCTACTGGCGGCGGGAAAACTGAAACATACCTCGGCCTGCTCGTCATGGCTGCCTTCCATGACCGTCTGACTGGTAAGACGAGTGGAATCACTGCTTGGAGTCGTTTTCCACTCCGTTTGCTGTCACTTCAACAAACACAGCGTTTTGCCAACGCTGTGGCCGCAGCAGAACTGGTTCGGAAGGAGGAGGGAATCGGGGGAGCGACATTCTCGCTCGGTTTTTTTGTCGGGCAGGGCGGTACGCCCAACAAAATCGAACGTGATTCCAAGCCGGGCTTTCCCGATCCAGATGACCCCGAAATGCCTGCGCAAAATCAAATCCTGATGGCTTGTCCATTTTGCGATTCTGGAATCGAGATGGGATTTGATCGTCGAACTTGGCGACTGGCTCATCGCTGTGCATCTGATGAATGTGTTTGGGGAGACAAGCCTCTTCCTTTTTATGTGGTGGACAGCGAGATTTTCCGCTTCCTGCCAACCATCGTCGTCGGGACTCTCGACAAAGTTGCCCTGATTGGCTTTCAAGCGGCTATGCGAGGTTTCATCGGCTCACCTTCGGGAATCTGCTCAGGGGAGATGCACGGCTACACTTATGCAGAGCGCAGCAAGTCGCCCAATGGTTGCCAAGTTCCTGATTGCGACCGGCCTCGCAATCCTCTTCCGATGGATGCCAAACGATATCGGCCTTCTATCCGACTTCAAGATGAACTGCACCTCTTACGCGACAGTCTCGGAGCAATCGATGCCCATTATGAAAGCCTGTTGGATTATCTTATTGAAAAAACTAGCGACTTCCGCCCCAAAATCATCGCCTCATCGGCCACGCTGACGGGATATCGACAGCAGTGTGACGTGCTTTACCGCCGCCAAGGTCGAGTGTTCCCAGCATTGGGGCCCACTGCAACGGAGTCCTTTTGGACTGTAGAGTCCGACGATTTGCTACGTCGCTATGTCGCGATCGCCCCTCGTGGTGCAACTCTGGAGTTCGCGGCGGACCGGATCGTAACTATTCTTCAAACCGCTGTCCGTGATCTTCTGACGGATCAAAACGGCGTCCGGGCAGCACTCGGGGTAGATGACGAGGAAGCCAAGATGCTCGTTGATCTCTACGGAACAGACGTTGTTTATGGAAACACGATTCGCGATCTCGATGCCAGCGTGCGATCGCTCGAAACGCAGATTCCCCTTGAGCCGCTGAAAACTGCGACGTTGACGGGCCACACGCCGTTTCCTGAGGTGCGCGATACACTCGAACGTCTGGAACATCCCGAAGAGGACTTCAACGAGCGACTGCACGTTATCGCTGCTTCGACGATGATGTCTCACGGTGTAGATATCGATCGCCTCAACGTCATGCTAATGCTCGGTGTTCCCCTCACGACTGCCGAGTTCATCCAGGCAACTGCGAGAATCGGTCGAAAGCACCCTGGGTTGGTGTTTGTTTTGCACAAAATGGCATTGGAACGAGATGCCAGCGTCCACCGTTCATTCACGTCCTTCGTTCGACAGGGCGACCGATTCGTGGAACCGATCCCGATATCTCGACGGAGTGCAAACGTCCTCCGTCGAACCTTTGCCGGTCTCGAACAATCGAGGCAACTTCAACTTTTGGAACCCTCATGCGGAGCGCGTCTGACAACGGTTGCTAACCTCGCACGGTTTGTATCGGATGGGGGAATGTCGTCCGCGACCGAACTGGACGAACTTGCAGAAATGCTTGGACTGGAAGGCGATTTGGACGAGCGGTTGCGATCTGAGTTACAAGTTCTCGTCGAGACATTTTTCCGCCAACTCGATAATCCACCATCCGACGCGATTTTTCCGAGCGATCTCTACATTCCTAGCGGTCCAATGAGATCGTTGCGGGACGTCGAAGAACAGGCTCCCGTCCGAGATTGACTCACCCACTTCTAAAGGTTTTCCAATGAGAGAGCAACGTAGCGGTTCGCAAATCCTGTTCGGATACCTTCCAAATCAGACCGTCGATCTCCAGGGGCGGGTTTGGAAGGTCAAAGAATGGTCGAACCCCGATACACGAAATGTCGATCAGGCGACCGTGCGACAGGAGTTGCTGAGGATGATCGGTAGATGGTCGGCAACGGGAAGCGATTCTGGCTTGGAAGATGAACTTCGCAGAAATGGGGACATCGAAGTTGTAACGCTGAACTATTCAAGCGGTGTGCGAGTCGAAGCGTTCCCCAAACTCTTTATCTGCAAGAACCCACAGTGTCGGAGGGTAATCGTCTCGGAAGACGGAGCATCGGCCTGCTCGTGTGGCAGCCGTGCCTTAGGCCAGTTCCATTTCGTGGGTTATCACGAGTGTGGTCGCCTCGCCGAACCTTGGATTCCAAAGTGCCCCACTCACAAAGAAGCGAGGATCGTATTTCCGGGAACGGCCTCTGCTGCGGAGATCAAAATCGTCTGTCCGGTTTGCAATGCGGTATTGAGAACCGGCCTTGGCATGTGGAAGTGCAAGCACTGTGATGATGACACTACCAAGTTTCGGCACACCGTCCATCGTGCCGCAGTCGTCTACACCCCACGCGGGATCGTCGTCGTAAACCCACCGACTTCAGATCAGTTAAAGGAACTTTCGGATGCGGGCGGCGTGGCGAGGGCTCTCAAATGGGTTGTCGACGGGATGCGAACGCGGAGCTTCAAAGATGTTGGTCAGACGAAGGAAACACTTCGGAGACAGTTGTTAGCCCTCGGTTCACTAACCGCCGAAACGGTAGAAGCAATGGTCGAAGCTGCCGCAGATCGGGGTGAAGTCGAACAGGATCAGCAACCGATCAACCTCAACGGGATTCCGGCAGACCGGGTCGAACGGATCGAACAAACGGCAGTCACACTCGCAACTGCCGTTATGTATGATCGGCTTCGCATCGAAAACCTTGTAGAACGGACAACTGCTGATTCGGGACTCGGTCGACTCTATCGGGAAGATTATCCTGCAGCACTCGAACAGGCTGGGTTACATGAGATTGAGCTCATCGATCGTTTTCCCGTTCTGACCGGATACTTTGGGTTCACACGAGGTAATCCCACACCGGGGGAATCGCGACTGATTCCTTTCCGCAACAAACGCAATCACCTAAGGGTTCATTCGGAGATCACTGAAACTGAGGCCCTCTTGGTTCGCCTTGATCCGGTGAGGGTCGCTGAGTGGATTACAGAGCAACGGCACCACACTATTGACGACTGGAACGATGCCGCCTCGGCGCGACAGTCCTTGCTTCGTGCTGGCATTTTTCCGGCACCGGGAACTGACCCACTACAACAAAGATCAGTCGGTTCGGACTTGCTAACACTGACCCACACTTACTGCCATCGAATGATTCGACGGGCGGCGGTGTTTGCGGGAATCGACCGCAATGCTTTGTCCGAACTCGTGATTCCCGAGCATCTATGCTTCTTCGTTTATGCAGCGTCCAAGGGAGACTTCGTACTTGGAGGACTGCAAGCACTGTTCGAGACTGAGTTGAACCGTCTGCTTGACGATGTTGTCTACGCGGAATCCCGTTGCGCGCTCGATCCGGGTTGCACGAAGAGTGGATCGGCCTGTGCCGCTTGCGTTCATCTCGGCGAACCATCGTGCCGTTGGTTCAATCGATTCCTTGATCGTTCGACGCTTTTCGGACCAGAAGGTTACTTCGATTCGTTGACTTGATTACATGTCAAGAACGTGGCTAGACGTTCGACGAGAAGTTCAGAATCTTTCGTTTCGCACTGCCAAATGACGAGTACCTCCCAGCCATCATATTGGAGATCGACATTCGCTTGCAGGTCTCGCTCTCTATTGCGGTCAAACTTCTCCTGCCAAAACTCGGCGTTGGACTTGGGCGTGGTCGTCAACCTACAGCCGTGTCGATGCCAAAAACATCCATGAACGAAAATCGCTTTTCGGTCCTTTGGAAATACTAAGTCAGGCGAACCGGGCAGATCGCGTCGATGAAGTCGAAACCTACGTCCAAGTGCATGACAAATCTTTCGCACAAGGATTTCTGGCTTGGTGTGCTTCTGCGGAACTGCTGCCATAATACGGCTTCGCGTTTCGGGTGATACGGTATCCATAAGTATGGATTCTACGAAAAACAGCTTCTAAACTCGACCAAGCCGAAAAAGACAGACTTAAAGTGTTGGAGCGATTGCAGGCTACGTCGTCAACTCGGCCTGCAAAGTTCGTGGAACGGTGACGAGAGGTTTCCACTGTCGATTGTACTATCACGAGCATGCACATAAAATAATGCGTTGCCCTCTCATTACACGTAACAAGATCGGGACTCAACGAATGATGCGAGCGCATTCGACCGCCGTTTTCGCGACATCGTCAACGGTAGGCAGTTCTCCGATTTTCTCCGGCATCTGAGGGACATCACGGATGCATTTTGCCAGCTTTGCTAGCGCCGTCTTCAGGCTCGACAACACTCTTACAAGAGTTTACTCTCGCTGCGGAAATCAGATCGGAAGACCGTGAAACTTCAGAAGCCACTCGTCGAAGCGTCGCTGGGCGAGCGACTACTCGGCTTCACTCAACCGTGAAGGGCTCACCTTTTCCTCCCAAACGTTCAAGATTTGGTAAAATCTGACGGGGGATGCACTCTTCATGGCACTCGAAGACACCATCACCGATGCCATCGACAACAATGCAGCCATCGTCAGGAATAAGATGCTCCCGCTGCACGTTGATTGTGTTGATTGTCAGGTGCGACTGGCCATGAGGGATGACTTTGTCACAGACACAGCAATATATGTAGTAGTCGCTCATTACTTGCTCTCGGATCTCATTGTAAACACGAGTATCACGGTCGCTGCTAAAATAAAAACCCACACGCCATCCTCTTGCAGTCGCCAGAACGGATACTCAGGATGATAAGACTTCCGTGTCTGGCAGAACTCCTTGAACAGTTCAGTCAGTTTGGGAGCTAAGTTCCGAAAAGAAATCAAGCTATGGCCGCTACGGGTCAACTGCCCCAGCGCGCCATCTGGCGTGACGATGATTTCGATGGTCTTGTTCAAGCGGCACCTCCGACGTTCACGGTCAGTTTGATCGAGCCATCTTCCAGCGATTGCTCGGTGATTGTGTGACCTTTCTTGCGGGCTTCGAGTCTTGCCTTTTCGACGGCATACGATTGCAGGTAGCGATCCAGATGAACCTGCTTAGGTGATGCGAACAGGTTGGACATGATCTGTCCCACCATGGCTGTAGGCTGTCAGTTCTTTGCGTACACCTCTTTGTACCGCTCGATTTAAAATGCCTGAAGAGTTTGGTAATCTGCTAAACGATTGAACCGTACTGGTAACGGGCTCATTTCACAGGAGCTTTTCCGATGCAGAAGTTGAGCGATTACGTACAGGTCGCGGAAGCGGCTGAGATGCTGGGTGTTTCCCAAAACACACTGCGGACCTGGGCCGCAGATGGAAAAATCCCGGTCCATCGCAACCCAGCTAATGGTTACCGTCTGTTTCGACGGTCAGACCTTGAAGATTTCCTAAAAAAGACTGCCGAGCCAGTCTCGCACGTGAAGATAAAAAAGACGAAATAAAGTAAACAACAAGGGCACCATGGATTCATCACAACTGAACTGGATTGCGGGCTACATTTGGGGCATTGCCGACGATGTCCTGCGCGACTTGTACGTGCGAGGCAAATATCGCGACGTCATTCTTCCAATGACTGTGCTGCGTCGGCTCGACGCCGTGCTGGAGCCAACCAAACCTGCTGTTCTCGCGATGAAAGAGAATCTGGACAAAGCAGGTGTGACCAATCAGGATGCCGCTCTGAGACAGGCGAGTGGACAGGCATTTTATAACACTTCCAAGTTCACGCTCCGCGATCTGCGAGCCAGAGCTAGCCAACAACAGCTCAAGGCTGACTTTGAGGACTATCTCGACGGGTTTTCTTCAAACGTGCAGGACATCCTGGAGAACTTCGAGTTCCGTAACCAGATTCCACGTCTCTCCAAGGCCGATGCTCTCGGCACGCTCATTGAGAAACTTCTCTCTCCTGAGATCAATCTCAGCCCGAATCCGATTATGAATGGTGACGATTCCGCCAAACATGAGGGGCTCGACAATCATGCGATGGGGACGATCTTTGAAGAACTGGTCCGCAAGTTCAACGAAGAGAACAACGAGGAAGCGGGGGAGCACTGGACGCCGCGTGATGCCGTCAAACTCATGGCCAATCTCATTTTCCTCCCGATCGCCGACGAGATCGAGTCGGGAACTTACCTTCTCTACGACGGTGCTTGCGGTACCGGGGGAATGTTGACGCTCGCTGAAGATACCCTCACCGAACTGGCCGAATCACATGGCAAGCAAGTGGCCACACACTTGTATGGGCAGGAGATCAACGCCGAAACCTATGCAATCTGCAAAGCCGACCTGCTCCTCAAGGGGGAAGGCGAAGCGGCTGACAACATCATCGGTGGTCCCGAACATTCTACACTTTCCAATGATGCGTTTCGCTCGCGCGAGTTCGATTTCATGCTCTCCAATCCTCCCTACGGCAAAAGCTGGAAGAGCGATCAGGAACGTATGGGGGGCAAGTCCGGGATTAACGACCCTCGATTCCTCACCGTACACGCGGGCGATCCCGAGTTTTCACTGATCACTCGATCCAGCGACGGACAAATGCTCTTTCTGGCCAACATGGTCGCCAAAATGAAGCACAACACTCCGCTGGGCAGCCGTATCGCTGAGGTTCATAACGGGTCGTCACTATTCACTGGGGATGCTGGTCAGGGTGAAAGCAATATCCGCCGTTGGATCATCGAAAACGACTGGCTGGAAGCGATTGTCGCTTTGCCGCTGAACATGTTCTACAACACCGGCATTGCCACGTACATCTGGGTACTGACAAATCGCAAGCCCGAACATCGCCAAGACAAAGTTCAACTCATTGATGCCACCAACTGGTATCAGCCTTTGCGGAAAAATATGGGTAAGAAGAACTGCGAACTGACCGAAGCTGACATCACCCGTATCTGCGACACCTTTCTCACTTTTGAGGAAACTGAAGAGTCAAAAATCTTCTCCAACGAAGCATTCGGGTACTGGAAAGTCAACGTCGAACGCCCTTTGCGATTGTCCGTTAATCTCTCAGCAAAGAACTGCAACACGTTTCGCCAGATCTGTCAGGATTCCAAAGAGGCTGAGCTGGCAGATGTTGTCGATCGAGTTACGAAGACTCTCGGCGCAGGTCCGTATCTCAACTTCAATATTTTTATGGATGCCATCGAAGCCGATGCGAAAGAGCACAGTATCAAGTTGACTGCCAAGCGTAAAAAACTGCTACAAAGTGAACTCGCGCAAAGAGACGAAAAAGCAGATCCAGTCGTCAAAAGGGTTCACAAGAAAGGTAAAGCGAAGGCCGATCCCATTCGCGGTCAGTTCCCGAATCCGATTGGTGATAAATCCCTGGTTCTCGAATACGAATCGGATTCTGATCTCCGGGATACCGAACAGGTTCCGCTGCTCGAAGAGGGTGGGATCGAAGCCTTCATCCGGCGCGAAGTCACGCCACACGCTTTAGATGCCTGGTTTGACGAAAGCTCGATCAAAATCGGCTATGAGATCAACTTTAATCGCTACTTTTATAAACCGAAAACGCTTCGTAGCCTCGAAGAAATCAGGGCCGATATTCTCGCTTTAGAACAAGAGACTGAAGGATTGCTGATGGAAATCGTCGGTGGACGTGCAAAATGAAGTTATCCAGTAGGACTAAACAAAACGGAAACTTAGTACAATGCCAATAACAGCAGAGATTATTCAGGGAGCAGTTGATCGCTATTGGCGAGAGTTCGACCGCTACGCGAAACTATCTGAGTTTGTGGGTGAGGCGTGTCGTCAACTGCTTGAACAAGATGTCATTCGAGGCTCAGTTCAATGGAGAGCTAAGAATCCAGAGCGACTCAGAGGGAAACTGGAAAAATGGATGAAGGCAGACGAGCATCAAGAAATCAACTCGGTCGACGATGTGTTTATCGTTCTCAAAGATTTAGCGGGATCACGGATCACAACTTATATCGAATCCGAACGAGTGAAGGTCGTTTCCAGCTTAGGAAAACGATTTGACGGATTAGGTGGAGCCGAAGTAACTCCCGATGTCAAAGATGTACCTGGCAGTTTCTACCGCGCGACGCATTGTATTGTCACGCTCAAGGCGGAAGACCTAATCGGACGCTACGAAAATCTCAGAGGGTTAGGTTGTGAAATCCAAGTGTGCAGCTTGCTAGCCCACGTTTATAACGAGATTGAGCACGACCTTCGATATAAGCCGCTTTCGGGGGAGTTATCGAAGCAAGAAACGGGCTTGCTTGACGGACTTGGACATTTGGTTGCGTGTGGCGACATTGTCATCAATCAAACATTGAACGCCGTGGCAGAAAGGCAACGAGAGAACACCGATCAGTTTGAGGATGAATATGATTTCGTGACTCGAATGCGGACGTTGTTTCCATCTGCAAGTAACTTCGCTTCAAATGCTGGGCAGTTGTATGAAGTATGCACCAAACTTGATCTCGATTCACCCGAGAAGATCAAAACCGCTATACAATACGACGAGAACTCAACCCCAGAAGTAGCGAGACAGGAGGCTATTTCGCTTGCACCACAAGTTGCTGCTGATGGTGGACAACTCGAAATCGAAGTGGAGAGCTCAGATCAGTTGTTGATCCTATTGTTAAAGGATCACGAACTGGTCACAAAACTGAAAGGACTCTTCCCATCTGGACGAGGTGTCGGTCGTGCACCTCGTTTCCTATCAATCGCCAAACGAATGGACGAGGGGTAGTACTTTTTATAATGATCAACCTAAAACCAAATCTGGAAATCAAAGACTTTGAGCAACCATCCCAGTCGCACGAGCAGTTCAAGCTCGCCGATTTCAATGGCCGCACTGAACGCTATCAAGTAATCGCCGATCACATTTGGAATCCAGATCGCTTGCTCGTGGAGGGAGACCAATGAGTCGAGTGGAAACTTTTCCGGAAGCCACTAACTCGGATGGATATAGCTGATCGAGTTCGGGCTTGCTACCTGCACGCCTGTTTGAAATATGCAAATCGAGATTACCTGACAAATGGTTCGATTCGCGAGCGGTTTGGAATCGAGAAAGAGAATAGCGCGATGGCATCCCGTTACATACGCGAGGCCGTCGAAGATGGAATGATCCACGCCGTCGATGCTGATGCCTCAAAAAAATATATGAAGTATGTGCCCTTCTGGGCCTGATTGCTTTATTTGACTGGATTCGTACCTGAGCTCACAATGAATCGTTCGCCATATCATAACACAATATATAACAACACCTTACGGCATTTTATCTTATTTGACGGTTATTTGACTGGGAGTCCTGTTACACATGTTCCATGCAACGTGTGTAACGACATGTAACTGAAGTTTTACGAAAACTCAATGAGCGACCGTAAATGATTTCCCTGCAACTCCTTACGTCCGTAGCAGGATGTACTACGAACCCCTACAGGGTGAGATAATGAAAACAGATACCTCCGAATACGGTCTTGAAAGCCTGATCGTCAAACACATGACATCAACCGGTTGGATCGCTGGTGCGCCGAGTGATTATGACCGGGCGTACGCAGTCGACTTGGTTCAGCTCTGTGAGTTCATCAAGACGACTCAGGAGCCGCTGGTGGAAGCATTCGATCTGGAGGAAGGCGGGCCGTCACGCCTCAAGTTTCTGGCCCGTTTGCAGGGAGAGATTACCAAGCGGGGAACGATTGACGTCTTACGCAACGGCATTAAGAGTGGGCCACATCATGTCGATCTGTTCTATGGCACACCGACACCAGGCAGCTACCGTGTCGAGAAACACGCTGCGATGCAGATTCAGCTTGCAGACGAGAACGCAGAAATCGAACCTGTCCCCACTGGAGTTGGCGGGAGCGGGGCAGAAGCCGAACTGGACAAGCTGTCAAACATCGTCAAAGCCTTCAACGACCAGTTCGGCAACATCCCCTGGGCCGACAGCGATCGCGTAAACAAACTCATCACCGAAGATATCCCAGCCAAAGTCGATGCCGACCCGGCCTACCAGAACGCAAAGAAACAAGGCGATAAAAGCAAGGCTCGCATCGAACACGACGCCGCCTTGGGACGTGTCATCCTGGGATTGCTGAATGACGACACGGAACTATTCAAACAATGGAGCGACAACGCAGGATTCAAACGCTGGCTTGCGGATACGGTGTTTGGACTGACATATGATAATCGAATCGCTTGACTTAAATCGAAATCGGCGACGCTGCCAACATATACGTAAGGTAACATCATGATGACTGAATATGATCTTTCTGACTGTGGACTCCAAGGCTTGAACATGCTGAGTATTGAGGGTGTGCTGACTAAGGTTCGTATCGTAGCGGGGGCGCCGATACTGTTCATGCTGGATGAGCATCATACTACTCCGGCATGCATCAAACAAAATATTCAGAACACTCAAGTGTTGATCAATGGTGCAGATGTGCAAGCCCTTTATGTTGAAAGCCACAAGGCAGGTGAGGCCGCGTCTCAACTTTCTCTTGTCAGTGCAAATAGTGTGTTCGCGGATCATTTTATCGAACAATGCCAGGTCGTAATCGAAGGTGTCGAGAACAAAGAGCTACATGAGCAGCAACATATTGATGTGGCCCCCCCCTTGTGGAATGAAATCACAGTTCG
>TARA_R100000789_G_scaffold92473_1_pt1 | contig 11579 bp, 10 predicted proteins | sample TARA_R100000789 | Tara Oceans TARA_R100000789 (sample SAMEA2623403) | marine metagenome | biome: marine biome (ENVO:00000447); feature: mesopelagic zone (ENVO:00000213); material: "saline water (ENVO:00002010), including plankton (ENVO:xxxxxxxx)" | depth 450 m
CAACGCCAGTTCGAATTGGTCCGGATCGCTCTTTTCCGACCGCTGCCCAAAAGCCGCCTGCTTGAAGGCCGCCACCAGCTTCTCCAGCCGTTCGATCCGCTCGTCCTTGCGCCGCTCGCGCGCATCTGCGGCGGTCAGTAACGCCTTCAACGTGGCGATTTCTTCAAGCAGATCAGAGGTCTTCGGCATGGCCGGTTTTTACCAAACCGGCACAGAGGATGCCCGTCGAAAGCACCAACCGAGTCATCCTGCCGCAGGGCTGAACCGGTCATTCCACCGCTTCGGGAGCCTTCACTTTAATGGCCCGAACCCGCCGCCAATCCAGACCAGCAAACAGCGCCTCGAACTGCGCGTGGTTCATCAGCATCAACCCGTTCTTCACGGCGGGCCAGGTAAACGTATGCTCTTCCAGCCTCTTGTAGGCCATCACCAGCCCGGTGCCGTCCCAGTAGAGCAGCTTCAGCCGATCGGCTTTCTTCGCGCGGAACACGAAGACCGTCCCGGTGAACGGGTCCTTGCGCAGCTCGTTCTTCACCATCGCGGCCTGGCTGTCATGACCTTTGCGGAAGTCTATGGGCTTCGTCGCCACCATGATCCGCACCCGGTTCGACGGGAAGATCACGTGCGGGCCTGCAAGGCCATGGCCAGTTCCGCGATCCGTGCTGCGGGCGTGGCTGCATCCAGACGCACAGTCACAGGGCCGATCAACAGATCAATCGTCGCAGTTGCAACCGGCGTGTCCACTGCCTGCGCCGTCGACAAAGGTGCTGCGAACTCAGCTCCCGCAACCTCGGGCACAACAAGTTTGCCCTTCCGTGCCAGCGTCCGCCAGGACGACAGGTGGTTGGCCTTCAATCCATGCCGATGTGCCACCTCGTTCACGGTGACGCCAGGAACCAGCGTCTCGGCCACCATCCGACCCTTCGCCTCGTCAGACCATCGCCGCTTGGCCGCCGGAGCCGCCAGAAGCTCCACAAACCCAACGGCCTCCATACCGCGCTCCCGATGGACTCCCAATGACACCTCCCGTGCAAATCTCCACACAGAAGCGCATCGCAGCTTACGGATTCAACGGGAAGGTGGGGTCAGAACAGCGGTTACACAAGATCAACAGGCTGGACGAATTGCTCCCCTGGAACTGGGTGCCGCTGGTATCCGTGACGCAAGGTCAAGCCGCGTAGGCCGCGGTATCCATGAGGCGGTTACGACCCTCCCGCCTGCGCTTACAAATAATCTCGGAGGCCGTTCATCCAGCGGACGAGTTCGCTGCGCTCCCGATTTGGTTCTGCGGCCATCGTGTCAATCCGCTCTCTAAGTGTTCTATCCAGAATTGAGCACCTACCCGCGCACGCTGCCTGGGGTTTGGGCGAGATACCAGCGATAGGCATCCTCGATCCCCTCGCGCAGGCTGATGCGCGCGCGCCAGCCCATGGTGGCCAGACGGCTGACATCCATCAGCTTGCGCATCGTGCCGTCGGGTTTGCTGGGGTCGGTTGATATTTTGCCTTGGAATCCAGTCACTTCGGCCACCATCTGCGCCAATTCCAGGATCGAGATATCGGTGCCAGAGCCCACGTTGATATGGCTCAGCATGTCTTGGGTATTGGCCGCATAGACATCCCGTGGCAGGTCGAGCACGAAGAGGCTGGCCTCGGCCATATCGTCGACATGCAGGAATTCGCGGCGCGGTGTGCCGGAGCCCCAGATCGTGACCTCGTCGCGCCCCTCTTGCGCGGCCTCATGAAAGCGGCGGATAAGTGCCGGTAAAACATGGGAATTTTCCGGGTGAAAGTTGTCGCCGGGGCCGTAGAGATTGGTGGGCATGACCGAGCGGTAATCGGTGCCGTGTTGGCGATTGTAGCTTTCGCAGAGCTTGATGCCCGCGATCTTGGCGACGGCATAGGGCTCGTTGGTGGGTTCGAGCACGCCGGTCAAAAGCGCGTCCTCGCGCATGGGCTGGGGGACGGCGCGGGGGTAGATGCAGCTTGACCCCAATTGCAAAAGCCGCCGCACGCCCGCGTCAAAGGCCTGATGGATCACGTTGCATTCGATCATCAGGTTTTCATAAATGAAATCAGCCGGATAGGTGTTGTTGGCATGGATGCCACCGACCTTGGCGGCGGCAAGGATCACCACATCTGGCCGCTCGGATTGCATGAAATCGCGCACGGCCTGCTGGCTGGTCAGGTCCAATTCCGCATGGGTGCGGGTGAGCAGATCAAGCGCCTCTCCGCCCGCCTTGCGCGCCTCAAGCCGCCGCAGAATGGCCCCTCCAACCATCCCCCGATGGCCTGCGATATAGATGCGGGTCATAGAGTTTCTCCTGTAAGGTTTGTCTCACCTAGGCCCTAAAGCACTTGCCGGATCACAAGATCAATCGCATCGACGAACTCATGCCCAGGCATTGGAAGGCAGAAAAAAGCCTAAAACAGCGCCGACATCGGATACGTTTAGAATGCAGCTTTGTCGAACACTTCTTCTGCCCATTCAGTAAGGCTCTTACCTTCTAGCTCTGCAGATATGATGGCCCTGCGGTGCACTTCCGGATTGACCCGAACCATAATATGTCCCGAGTAGGTTTTTTGCGGATTCTTGCCGGTCTTGGCACAAGCTTTGACGTAATCTTCGAGCGCCTCATGGAAGGCGCGACGCAGGCCTTGGACAGTATCGGATTGGAAGCTTACCCGCTTACCCAGACCCGCTATCCTGCCCGTGAAAATTGCCTCTTCATCGTCATACTCAATCCGGGCGTAGTGGCCATTATAAGTCATGATGTTTGCCATTATTCAACCTGTGTTAGTAAATGTAAACACAACTAGCGCCTGAAACGGGTAACGATCGCACGGGCAGGTCCGGTCATGCGCCAGGACGTAGACAAATACACGGATTGCAATTCATACGTCAGCTCATCTACCCGGCGATGGTGCTCCGCCTCGAGCTGTTGCCTGGCATCCTCTACCCTTTGGCGCTCCGCTTCAAGCTGATCCCTAGCATGCTCTACCCTTCGCTTTTCTGACAGCGAAGTCTGATAGTCGCGGTCAAGTTCAATCAAAGTATTTTGAAGATCAATTACTTGCTCTTGGAGCCTGTTGCAGAGCAGTTTTTCATCATCAAGCTGCCTAATCGTTTCTTGAGCTTGACGCTCTGCCGTTATTTTGACGCGAGACTCTGTAAAGAGACTTTCTAAGATGAGAGTTTTATCTGACTTCTCATGTAGCCCTCCACGGGTTGCGGCCTCAAGCTCTTCAATCAATTCACGAGTTTCGATGTGCAAGTCAAGAAGGAGCGCGGCTAGAGGCTCATACGAGTGAACACGGGCCGGCCAATTTGGTCCGTCTAGCCATTCCGAGCTGCTCAGCGCCTCTGCAAGCGCAGCTTTTTTCGTGAGGCTTGGCATATTGCGATCCGGTACTTCGACAAAGCTCATTCGGCGGCGCTGCTTTCGCTGAACCTGCAACAAAGTGATTAGAGTTTGTGTCCAACAGCTCGTAGCATCTGCAGTACTTGCACTGTCGCTCAGCAACGAACCAAGAGCATGAACCGGAGGTCGGTAAAGAACTGCTATCTTCGTTTCTGCTTGTTCTAGCAGACTTACCATAGCAGTAGGATCAGTACATACGGTGATTTCTGCCGACTTTCTCAGACTGGATAGAACACAAAAACCATGTTTGGTAAAAGTGTCGTCTGTGACGACCGGTGGCGTCTGGCTCTTATCCACAGTCTTTCCGATGCTTTCGGGCGTGTGTGTCATAACGGAGGGCGGCAGAATTTTCCGTAAAGTCAAAACAAAGGTTCTCCGTTCGGCAAAAGTTTAGGATCACGTTACACCAGTTGATGACACCGTTTTGAGCTGACCCAAAGCCTGTTGCATGTACGCGCTGAGCTCTACGATCGTGCAGGATTATTAGGATTCTAAACTCCAAAACAATCAGATTGTGCAATCCAGCTTTAATACGCACTCGTTTTCAGTCGTAGCAAAACGAAAACAGAGATTCTGTAACTCCTGACCTAGAATGCGCGGTCTTTTTCTTTTGACCAAGAAGTGCTACGTCGTCTAGCCTAATGGTGGGCTCCAAAAAGGGAAAGTTAAGTATGAAAGTGGTCATTTTGGGCGGGGATGGATTCTGCGGTTGGCCGAACGCGCTATATCTCTCAAATCGTGGGCATGAGGTTATCATCGTGGATAACCTGTCGCGCCGAAATATCGATGTTGAGTTGGAGGTTGAGAGTCTGACCCCGATTCGCCCGATCGGCGAGAGGATCCGTGTCTGGAAAGAGCTAACAGGCAAGGAGATAAAATTTCACAATTTCACCGTAGGTGAAAATTATCACCGCCTACTTACGCTCTTCAAAGAAGAACAGCCCGACGCCGTGATCCATTTCGCTGAGCAGCGTGCAGCGCCCTATTCGATGAAATCAAGCTACCATAAGCGCTATACCGTCAATAACAATCTCAGTGCTACCAATGATGTGCTGGCCGCGATTGTGGAATCCGGTGTGGATATACATCTTGTGCACCTGGGAACGATGGGCGTCTACGGGTATGGAACCGCAGGCATGAAAATTCCTGAAGGCTACCTCAAGGTCAAGATCGACACGCCTGAAGGTGAGGCCGAACAAGAGATTCTGTATCCGACCAATCCCGGCTCAATTTATCATATGACTAAGTCGCAGGATCAGCTTTTCTTTCACTTCTACAACAAGAACGATCACGTCAAAATTACCGACCTACATCAGGGAATTGTTTGGGGTACACAAACCGCCGAAACGCGGATGGATGAGCGCCTAATCAACCGCTTCGATTATGACGGAGACTACGGAACTGTTCTTAATCGGTTCATCATGCAGGCGGCAGTCGAGTATCCGATGACCGTGCATGGTACAGGCGGCCAGACTCGTGCGTTTATCCATATTCAGGATACTTGCCGCTGCATCGAACTAGCGCTGGAGAACCCACCGCAAAAGGGAGAACGCGTGAACATTCTCAACCAGATGACCGAAACGCATCGGGTACGCGATCTTGCGCAAATGATCCATGACATGATGGGGGCCGAGATTGCGTATATTGAAAATCCACGCAATGAAGCCGCAGAAAACGATCTCCATGTGGCCAACGACCGGTTTCTCGGCATGGGTCTTGAGCCGATCAAGCTCTCCGAGGGCGTGATGGATGAGGTTCGCGAGATCGCGCAGAAGTATGCTGACCGTTGCGACAAGACAAAGATTCCTTGCGTCTCACTCTGGCGGTAACTTGAAGCTGCAAAGTGTGGATCGCCCAAATATTGGGCGATCCACTTCATCTAGATACCGTCGCCTGGTTAATGATTGACCTTGATACGATGCAGCGCCTGTAATGCTTAATAAGCTAAGGTGAATCTTGTCCCCGCAAACGCAGGGTGAAGCAATGGAATTTTTGGAGACCACTGCACGGCTGAACCTGCGTGAACGCGCGCGAGAGTTGAGTGCGAAGCATGAAGGCCTGAAAGCCGAACAGCTTTTACAAGCAGTAATCAACCGAGAATTTCCAGGCCGAATTGGTCTTGTTTCGTCGTTTGGGGCAGAGGCTGCGGTTCTCTTACACATGGTGGCGCGGATTGATTGCTACGTGCCCGTAATTTTTCTCGACACCTGGAAGCATTTTCCCGAGACATTGGCCTATCGTGATCAGTTGATCGCCAATCTGGGTCTATGCAATATCCAGACCGTGCTGCCGCGTACCGACAGCCTGCGAGCCGAGGACCCGGATGGCACCCTACATGGGCGCAATGCAGATCTATGTTGTCATGTGCGCAAGACCCTGCCGATGATCAAGGCGCTGCGCGGTCTCGATTGCTGGATCACTGGGCGCAAGCGGGGGCAGGCCGCTACCCGCTCCGAAATGGAACTCTTTGAGACACAGGAGCGCTGGATCAAGGTCAACCCGCTGATCGATTGGACGCTTCAAGATGTGGCCCACTATTTTGAAACCCATGCTCTGCCTGAACACCCGCTTAAGGCGCGGGGCTATTCCTCGATCGGGTGTGCGCCCTGCACCCGTGCGGTACGTCCCGGCGAGGATGCACGCGCGGGTCGTTGGGCCGACAGCGATAAGACCGAATGCGGCATCCACATTGAGAATGGTAGGATCGTCAAGAGATCAGTGTGAGCTGCAGAGATCAACACCAGAGAGAACAAAACAAAGTTTGTTAAACGTAGGTAATGACAGATACCCGACCTGAAAGGCAAAAAAATGAAAGACAAGCAGAATCAGCTTCTTGAAGAGGTGAAACTCATCGGTGATGGCTGGAAGTCGAGTCAATACTACGAAAATGTCGAAAATATGCTGAAAGTATTCTGGGGAGAGGACTCCAGATTTCTGAAAAGGTTCGAGACGCTCGACCTGTCCCGCGTCTTAGAGCTGGCCTGTGGCCATGGCCGCCACACAGAGCAAATAAAGAAAAAAGCCAAAGAAATAATCCTCATGGACTATAATCAAGAAAATATCGACTTCTGTAAAGAGCGGTTCAAAGACCAAAAAAACGTAGACTATTTCAAAAATAACGGACTAAATTTTCAGCCCATCCCGGACAGCTCCCTGACAGCAATATTCTGTTATGATGCAATGGTACACTTTGATCATCGCAATGTGCTAAGCTATTTGGAGGACACGTTACGCGTTCTAGCTCCAGGCGGACGGGCTCTGTATCATCATTCTAACAATTCTTATCCTTTTGCGACGCATTACGGACAAAACCCACATTCGCGAAATTTTATGACCAAAGAACTTTTCGCCCGCTATTGCATGGATTGCGGCCTTAAAGTTCTTGACCAAACGGTCTTTGGGTGGGGAGGCGGAAAAAAAAGGGTGGAAGATCTTGATTGTCTCACGCTGCTTGAAAAGCAATAAACGGGCGAAGGCCGCGTTGGCCAGAACAGAAGCATTTAAACCATTTCTGCATTTGCAGAAATCATGTAAGCCATTGGTTTTTGTGAAAATATGCTTCAAATTCCACCCGGAATCTAGCTTACAGAAGAGAGCCATGTGGCGTAAGATCGACGAAGTCAGATGTTCCAGTATGCATCGGATTCTGCACCAGCGGAAAAGTGCGGTATATGGGACAATATTCAAGCTCATAAAGGCGACCACGTACAGTGGCCTGAAAACAGGAAAAAATATGGCAAAACAGGAAAGAATATGGCCTATAAAAGCGTCATAAGCACGTCCATGCACAAGACTGGCAGCACCATCGCCGACATGATAATCACAGATATCCTAGCCACAAAGGGCATGGAGCTTGATCGCATTGCTCTTCAAGTACCGGTTTCCCCCTTATCTGAAGCTGAAATTTTCAAGAACTACCAAACTCAGATGAAGGAAACCGGTGTCTATTACGGCATTGCACGTGGGCCATATGTGTCGGACATGCCTATTCTGGACAAGTTGAAAGTCATTGTCCAAGTACGTGATCCGCGTGATTGCCTGACCTCAGCGTATTTCTCGTTCAAGAAATCTCATGTTCCTCCGAAAGACCCTGAAAAACTTAAGCAGTTCATGGAGCGCCGCAAAAAACTCGAGACGCTCGACATAAACCAGTACGCGCTACAAGAGTCGGGCGGGTACAAGACTCGCTTGCGTATTCTTCGGGAACTCGTGCAGCGGCATGACGATGTATTGGTTCTGAAATATGAGGATATGGTCGAGCGGACGGAGCAGTGGCTTGAACAAATCGCGAAATTCGTAGGGCAGCCGATAACACTTGCATTACGGGATAAACTCGCTGGCAAAATCGATTTCGCCGTCGACCAAGAGGACATTTCCAAACACAAGCGTCAGGTTTCTCCGGGCGATCACAAACGCAAGCTATCTGAGAAGACCATTCGCCAGATTTCTGACAAGATGACTGATGAGATGGCGTTTTTCGGATACGTTTGAAGCGGTCGAAGTCGGATTCTTTATGATTTTGAACGATTTTATTAGAGGTCTTGATGTCAACATCAAAAGCATTTGTCGGCCGCCACACCCGCTATCCCGACCTGACTGGTAAGCGTCAGGCTGAGGGAGGCAAGCGCCTTCAAGGCGAAATCCCAGAAGGGCGGGAAGGCACGCCGCTGGTGACAATCATCACCGTATGCTGGAATTCGGCTAAGACGATCGAACAGGCCTTCCAATCAGTCCGCAATCAGACCTATACCAACATCGAGTATGTAGTGGTCGACGGAGGGTCATCCGATGGCACGGTCGATCTTCTGAAAGCCCATGAAGACCTGATCGACTACTACGTCTCAGAACCGGACAACGGGCTATATTTCGCCATGAACAAAGGGCTGGAGCTGGCCCGGGGCGATTACATCCTGTTTCTGAATTCCGACGACTGGTATGAATTGGAAACCGTAGAAAAGCTGGTTCAAGCCCATCAGGATAGTGGTTCCGATTTCGTTTCGGCCTTGGCCAACTACGTTGATGGCAACGGGCACTTCATCCGGGTGCAAGCACCATCGCCTTTCGATGCCGGGGTGGATTTCCGTATGCCCCTACGCCATGAAACAATGCTGGTACCGGCATGGCTGTATGACGAATTTGGCCCCTATGACACATCCTACAGGGTGATTGCCGACCGGGTTTATACAGCGGGATTGTTCTGGAAGGGATACTCCCACTCTCTCTTATCCGAACCGCTGCTGAACTTTTCGATGGAAGGCGTGTCGAGCGTCAACCTCGACCAACTTTATGAAGAGCGCGAGCGGGCACTGCGCGACCGTTACCCCAGCATGTCGGTGATGGCGATGCGTGACCTCACGGATCTCGAGCGGGTTTCGCCCGAGCGTCTGTGCGAAATTTCGCGCAATTTTCGCAACCCGGAATTTCGCGCCGCCGCCACTGCCTATGCGTTGGATCGCGAGGCACAGGGCCACAAAGCCTGGCAGGACATAGATCTCAATGCCTTCTCCCCTACGCTGAAGCCCCGCTCGGTCAATAATCAAGCCTCGGCCGCCGAGCGCCGCGCCACTGACAGAAGACCCATCCCGACTGTCAGTGTGATTCTGCCGATCTACAACGCTCAAGAGACGTTGAGCGACTGCCTCGATAGCTTACTTGCCCAGACCCTTTCGGATATTGAGATCATCTGTATTGATGATGCCTCGCCGGACGGATCGGCTGCAGTCCTCGCCGATTATGCGCGTCGGGATAACCGCATCAGAATCCGCCGCAACGAAATTAACGTGGGCCTAGGGTCGACACGCAATCGGGGCATCGCTCTGGCCCGTGGAACTTACATCTTTCATATCGATCCAGACGATGTGATTCCGCCCGATGCGCTAAAGTCACTGGTTGAGCAGGCAGACAAAGATGGCGCCGACATGGTGCGGGGTGCTTTCATGCACGAACAGCTGTTGCTTGGGCAAGCATCCAAAGCCGTGCGCAAAGGGATTGATCCATCCGAAAGCCCTATCGTCAACACTTCCTTGGCCGCTCATCCAGACCTGCTGAAGTCGACTGAAGGGCACTGGTCGTATATTTACCGCACCAGTTTCGCAAAACGGGTGTTCTACCCTGAAGATTTAAAAATGGGGCAGGACAGTATTTTTCTTGTTCAGGCCCTCTGCCGAGCGCGAAAAGTCAGCGTGATCGCAGATGTCGTTTATAAGTATCGTGCAAATCCCAATAGTGCGATGAACGTGTTCAATTTTCGTAAGTACCTTGACGAGATTGAGTGGCGGTATCGCGCTTGGACAGAACTGGTGGATAAGGGACACAGATCCCTCGGCGAACATCTGCTTTGCAACTATTGGAACATGAGGTTTTTCGAAACCCTGGATAGCCGGTTCGACGCCACGCAGAAATGCGATTTCTTCCGCCGCCTCGCCTATACGTTTCAGGCTGCGGGAAATGGAGACCTTTCGAAAACCCGCAACTCAGCCCTTAGCTCATACTTCAAAGAGCGTCTGAACCATTTTGCTAAGATACCAGCGCGACCGAAGAAATCCGGCCCGAATACTGATACCTTGCGTATCGCCGTTCTCTCATCCAGCGACCATGGCGGTGCCGGTCTGGCTTGTTTGCGCAGCGTTGAAGCGCTACGGGCAAGGGGACATGAGGTGACGCTATACACTGTCTTTCCCCGCAAGAATGCGCCTTATATCTGGCGTGTGCCGATCAAAAGTGCTCATCATGCCATGGGTATGGAGGAAGAAACCCTTCGCAGTTCTTGGCGACGCATGGGTGTATTGAACCGCCAGGAAGAACCCGCTCTTTCCGCACGAGAGCTATTCTCGAAAACTGGCAGCGTCGTCGACCCCACCGCTTTAGGAGCCGTGATCGCCAATGCCGATATCGTGCATCTTCACTGGGTAGTGGGAATGCTCGACTATGATCGGATTGCCGAGTTGCTACGGGACAAACCCGTGGTCTGGACCTTACACGACATGAACTCGATCACCGGCGGATGTCATTATTCAGAAGGCTGTACGGGCTATGAAAAGGAATGCGACAACTGTCCACTTTTGACGGGACCCAGTGATCTACCACATAAGGCTTGGAAGAAAAAACAGCAGGCATTCGCAAAAATAAAGTCGCTGGATGTAATCTGTCCGTCTGAGTGGCTGGCAGGATGTGTGCGGCAATCATCGTTGTTGGGGAATCGGCAAGTCCATGTCATTCCTAACCTTTTCCCGTCAGATGACTTTGAGCCCATTAATAAGATAGTCGCACGTCGCACCCTTGGGCTGCCACTGAATAAAAAGCTGATCGTTTTCGGCGCTGATAGTCTGGACAACCGACGCAAGGGTGGAGACATCCTGCGCGCGAGCCTGAAGCATCTGCGTGTAATGCCTAGAATGGCGGATGTAGAAGTCGTGTTTTTTGGGGGTAGCCAGCTAGACCTTGATATGCCAGTTCATAGCATGGGCTATGTCAATGATCCACACCGCCTATCACTGATCTATGCTGCAGCAGATGTGTTTGCTTTCCCATCGCGCGAAGACAACGCGCCTCAGACCCTTATCGAAGCCATGATGTCAGGCACCACCGCAGTAGCCTTCCCGGTTGGTAACGTCATCGAACTAATCAAGCATAAAGACACCGGCTATATTGCTCGTTACGAGGATGCTGAGGATTTTGCTGCAGGACTTTACTGGGCGCTCTCTGCCCCATGGTCGCATGCGGCTCTGGCGCGGGGCTTGCGCAGTCATCTAGCGGCGTACACGCATAACGAGCCAGACACCACAATCACGCGTCATCTTGAACTTTACGACGCTATTCTCGAGAAATAGAAATGCGAACTTGGTAAAATCTCTGCGCGGCCAGTAACACACAAATAGCGGTCAACCTTCCACACTCACCGGCAACTCCATGCCGTGCACTTTTAGCAAAGCGTGCCGCTGTGCTGTCTTCAAGTCTTCGGCCACCATCTCGGCGCACATTTCTTGCACGGTGATCTCGGGCACCCAGCCGAGTTTTTCTTTGGCCTTGGAGGGGTCGCCCAGCAGGGTCTCGACCTCGGCGGGGCGGAAATAGCGGGGGTCGATGCGCATGATCACCTGCCCCGGTGCGATGGCGGGGGCCTTGTCGCCGGTCACGGCCGTCACGGTGGCAATCTCGT
>TARA_R100000789_G_scaffold100288_2_pt1 | contig 11573 bp, 9 predicted proteins | sample TARA_R100000789 | Tara Oceans TARA_R100000789 (sample SAMEA2623403) | marine metagenome | biome: marine biome (ENVO:00000447); feature: mesopelagic zone (ENVO:00000213); material: "saline water (ENVO:00002010), including plankton (ENVO:xxxxxxxx)" | depth 450 m
CACCGATATGTCCCAGACAGTCGGGACGATTGCTGGTCACTTCCAGATCGATGGCAAAATCATCACCCTTTGGCTCAATCTCTTCGAGATTCAAACCAGACATCATCAGCTTTTCTGCAGCCGTGATGTGATCGCAGTCGAGAGTGACGTAATCTTTCAACCAGTTCCAGCTGACTATCATGTGATCGGGTTTCGGGACTCGGGGTTCGGGGGTCGGGAGATCTTCGCAACTTACAGGTTTAATTTATTTGTCGTTGATAATTTGCAGCAGTTGATCTTTCATGGCAGCTGTGACAGACATGCCGTTTTTCGAGTAGATGGTCGCTTTCCCATCGCGATCGATAAAGTGGCCACCAGCTTCTTCAAGAATCGGCAGCAGGGCAGCTGCGTCCCATTCGCTCAGAACAGGGTCAACCATGATATCTGCCCGACCAGTTGCGACCAGCATGTGTCCGAAACAATCTCCCCAGCCGCGGGTCAATTGCACGCCATTGCAGAGAGTATTGTACGGTTTCGAAAGCCCCAGTTGTTCCCAGCGGGCAACATTGGTTGTGCAGAAACACGCGTCAGAAAGATTACTGTTCGTAGAACAGCGAGCAGGAATCGGTTCGTTCCCTTTAATTTTCCACCAGGCTCCTGAACCTTTCGCTGCGTAGACAACTTCATCGAGAGCAGGAAAACGACAAACACCGACAACACAATGACGCTCATCATTCTCGCCGATTTCTTCCAGTCCTATCAGGCAACCGAACAGAGGAACGCCATGCACGAATGACTTTGTGCCATCAATCGGATCGAGAATCCAGCGAAACTGATTCTTCCCCGGCTTCTCAGGAAATTCTTCGCCGAGAATCCCATCCTCTGGAAAACTTTTTTCGAGCAGTTCTCGAATCAATAGTTCTGCTCCGCGATCAGCTTCGGTCACGGGCGTGTTATCTTTTTTAGAATCGATCGCCAGATCCTGATTCTGATAGTATTTCAGAATCAAACCCTGAGCCTGCTCGGCTGCATCGAGAGCGAATTCGAGACGTGATTGATAATCGGTATTTGGCATAGTTGAATGATTAATTAAATAAAATTATCAGAGATCGATTGAAGATTATTTTTAAGGTTCTTCAGAGATTTTAGAGAGATAACGTTGTTTTCCAGGATAGCCCCGAAAGATTCTTTCGGGGCGGCCTAGCCGTTAGAAGTCTGTGGGAAAAATCAATCATCAAACTGTAGACCTCTTGTGGACTTCGTCCACCCAGAAAGCGGAGCTATCTGGGCTACCCTTTTACATAAGTCGACAATAAATTTCAGTTCTTTAATCGATACAAATGCTCGCCAGCCTTGCGGACCAGCAGAATTCCCTCGTCTTCACGATTGGCGAAGGATTCAATATCGATAGTTTCGGGATCGCGATAACCCAGGCTGATTTCTTCACAAACCTCTTTCGGAATCTGAGAAGCCAGGGTCACATTAACACGTGGATATTCCACACCATCCTCGAATGCTCCACCGCCGCGAACATGAGTCGAGTGAGCCAATACGCCGCGAGGAATATGACTGAACTTCTCTGGTTGTTTCACAAAATAATCTCGAACATGATAGCCGATTTCGCGGATCAAATCGCCATGTGTGATCGAGATTTCCGATAAATGAGGAGCATAGATAATCAGCTCTCCCCCATCTTCGACAACAGGTTCGAGCTTATACATACATTTCCCGGCCACCCACAATTCATCGTACATTTCCGGAGCACAGGAAAGGACTTGCTTGAACGGCTTGTCCTGCCATTTGATGTGAACCTGAGATGAAAGATCGGCGGCTGCATTCCAGGCAAACTCGGGAGTGCCGTAGGAAAGTCCGTATAAGCTGGCATCGGGAGCGACGACAAATGTCATCGCCCGTTTCTCACAGGGAATCAGTTTGGCCGCTCGATCAACGACACGACGGACGGGGGTATCTTTCACACCGATAATCGACGCATTTGTGATCAAAGCTCCCAGCCAGTGAAAGAAATTGAGCACCTCGGGACCAGAAATCCCCGGAAAGAAATACTTGTTTCCCCCGGAAAACCCGACAACTTCATGCGGAAAAACGGGGCCGACAACGAACAGCATGTCGTAATCGAGAATTCGTTTATTGATTTTGACAGGGACCTCTTCCCGCATCAGGCCACCGGAAATTTCGTCGGTGTCATCTTCGGTCAGGACTCCAAGTTGCGTCAATCGCTCGTCTTCATCCCATTCGTGGTTGAACAACCCAAGTTGAAAAAAGAGCCGTTGCCGTTCGGTTTCATCAATTCCGAGCAGTTTGCACATCTGAGCTTCGGACATCGGAGGATGGGTGCCGAGGGCGAAAATTACATCCAGTGCCTCGGTTTTCGGCTTGAGCAGTCGATGAAGTTCATCAAATAGTAGAGGAAGTGGAGCGGTCCGCGTCGCATCGGGGACAACCATCAGCACTTTCTTGCCGACAAAATCCTCCAGAACGACATTCTCCTGAATCCAGGTCCGAACGGCTTTCTCAGACATCGTTTCCAGTTTTTTTGATTCAATTGTTGATGTCATAACTGATTTTCACCAAAGACGTTAGCCTCAATATCGTCGACGAGTCTCAACTCGTTTCCTGCAAGCAGGTTAGCTTAGCAGAGTCCTTAAACAGGAACCAGTCTCGGCAATTTGGGAATTGATAGATTTTTGAGGCTGATGAAGATGCTTGAAACCCCTGCTCTCTTTACACAGAGCATTCCAACATTATGCAAAGTGGCATCAGTAGAGATCCTCTGCATCAAAACGTTTTTACGAAATGTCGATGAGGGGTGATCGCTGGGAAAACCTACTGGTACGACCAGTAGATTTAAATTTAAGTTTTACCGGATATCTCTATTGAATTTAGTTGAGGTATTGTTCAGATGTATTTACGATTATCAATGACGTTTCTTGATGTGCTGATGCATCAATCCTGTTTCCCAAGGACATCAGCAATAACCGTCATCCATTCACAATTTTTTTTCGGGCTACAGATTCTATGTCTGTTTCTTCCTTTCATCCTCTTAAGGAGAGCCTTATGAAATCACTTCGTCGAGGTTTCACGCTCATTGAGCTGCTCGTTGTCATCGCGATCATTGCCATACTCGTGGCTCTGTTATTGCCCGCTGTGCAACAGGCCCGTGAAGCCGCCCGTCGTTCCAGTTGTAAAAACAATCTGAAACAGTTTGGCTTGGCACTGCATAATTACCACGATACGCACAAAATGTTTCCACCTGGCCAAATTCGTGGTTATGTCAATCCAAATGAATTTGGTAACGGATTCAGTTGGGGAGCGATGATTCTGCCATTCATGGAACAGGGTGCCATTTACGATCAATTGAATCCTACGATTGGACTTTTTGAAGGATCTAACAAGACACTCATTCAATCTCTTTCTTCCATAGAAGGTGTCATTTGTCCCAGTGATTCAGATCGTTCAAAAACAAGAACTGTGCACGGAACATCGAACACGAACTACATGAGTTCTGTTCCGAGTACAAGTTATAAAGGAGCTTCAGGTGCCTTTAATAACTGGAGTGATAGCACAAATCCAAGACTCTCTGGTGGATTCTTTACGATAGATCCTGCCAAGCCCTCCACAATTGCTTCGATTAAAGATGGAACGACAAATACCATTGCGGTTGGCGAATTTGCAGCCTCAATTTGGGATGGAGGATCATTTCTTGGAGTTCAGCATAGCACCAGTACACTAGGTCAATCCGATGCAGCCTGTTGTCAGGACTGGTTCCTCTCCTATGCTGTTTATCCTATCACGAACAGTACTCCACCTAGTCAGACTTCGATACGATACAGTAGTGAGCATGATGGTGGCGCGCAGTTTTTGATGGCTGATGGTTCTGTACGTTTCATCTCTGAGAATATTAATCATATACTGGAGCAGACAGGCATGGACGCAGGTCATCCTGCTACGAATGGAGCAGGATGTCTTTGGCGGGGAGAAACTGGTGGTTGTGGAGACTGGAGTATGGGCGCCTTCCGTGATAAAACGGCTCTGGCAAATTACATGGGAATCTGGCAGCGACTTCACCACAAAAGCGATGGTCTGGTTGTCGGAGAATTCTAAACTCGTGTTATAATCAGAAAATGCTGTGTGTTATTTCAATCTTTTCTAGTTGCTATTCAGTAACGGGAATTCATTCCCAATTAATGAATTTAAAAGAAATATCATTGCCAAGGTTAACCTTGGCAATGATATATCAAGTAGGCCATATCGATCATTTCACATCTTTATCTCCAGTCTCAGTGCAAAGGAAAAGGCCATGGTCATGAAAAGAAAAGGTTTTACGTTAATCGAGCTGCTTGTTGTCATCGCTATCATCGCGATACTGGTAGCACTACTGCTTCCGGCGGTTCAACAAGCCCGTGAAGCGGCCCGTCGTTCCAGTTGCAAGAACAATCTGAAACAGTTTGGTTTGGCTCTTCACAATTACCACGATACGCACAAAGTTTTTCCACCTGGTCAAATTCGTGGTTATGTTTCGAATCCGAACCGAGAATTCGGGAATGGTTTCAGTTGGGGAGCGATGATTCTGCCATTCATGGAACAAGGGGCCATTTACGATCAATTGAATCCTACGATTGGAGTTTTTGAAGGATCTAACAAGACACTCATTCAATCTCTTTCTTCCATAGAAGGTGTCATTTGTCCGAGTGACTCAGATCGTTCAAAAACAAGACCTGTGCACGGGTCATCGAACACGAATTACATGAGTTCGGTACCCAGTACGAGTTATGTAGGTTCCTCTGGAGCTTTCAATAACTGGAGCGATAACTCCAATCCAAGACTTTCTGGTGGGTTCTTCACCATTGATCCTGCAAAGCCTTCCACAATTGCTTCGATTAAAGATGGCACAACGAATACAATTGCCATTGGTGAATTTGCGGCCTCTGTCTGGGATGGTGGATCATTTTTAGGTGTCCAGCACAGCACTCGAACTTTAGGTGAAGACGATGCGGCCTGCTGTCAGGATTGGTTCCTTTCTTATGCCCTTTATCCTATCACGAACAGTAACCCTCCCAGTAGCGCATCGATTCGCTTTAGCAGCGAGCATGATGGGGGTGCACAATTTCTAATGGCTGACGGTTCAGTTCGATTCATCTCAGAGAATGTCGATCATATTCTTGAGACAACAGGATTAGACACGAACCACACCGCTGCTCGTGGGGCAGGTTGTCTCTGGAGATCAGAAGTAGGCGGATGTTCAGATGGTGGCAGTGGAGCCTTTCGTGATAAAGCGGCTTTGGCGAACCTGATGGGAATCTGGCAGCGTCTGCATCATAAAAGTGACGGATTGGTTATCGGAGAATTCTAAGCGGACTGCAATTTCACAGACCTGATGATCTGAAATTTTCAGGGTTTCAGATTTGACCGGAAATGTATGAGTGGCAATCATTCTGTGGTTGCCACTCATTTTTCTTAAACCCACCTGCAATTGCACGAATCAACAATGATGACGAAGCTTGAAATCACCTGGAAAAATTACGATTCCAAAATACTGGATCACAATCAACTCACACAATTACCTGCTGATTTTCACATTTCAGACATTTCAAAAATGATCTCCGGGCGTCAGGGAAGCGGATTGAAGTTTCGCAGACTGCTCGAATCACTCAAGCCGGATGGGACCGCGATTGAAAAGATCAGTCTGCAAGCCAGCCATGACAAATTCGAAAAGTCCATTCAGTGGCAGTTGATTCCCGAAGAGGCTGTTTTGGTTTATGAGATTAATGGGGAAGAAATCCCTGTCGAACAGGGAGGTCCCTGTCGCTTATATGTTCCTGGAACTGTTGTTTGTGGACTGGCAGAACTCGATAACTGCGTTAATGTCAAGCACTTGGATCGGATTGATGTCGAACTCGCCACAGTGTGAATAGATTGCGTATTTTTCCAATTGACAAAAAAGAGCAAATCTGACTTGTCAATCAAATTTTTCGAGGGTAAAAATCATCACCCCAGTCTCAGACAGAGTTTGAGACTGGGGTGAACGTGTGGATGGATTCCACTCAGATCGCGAATTCTCAGTTTTGAAGACTGAATTCCCGTGACTTAAATTTTGATCATTTGGTCGAAAGAAAGGCTCAAGGATGAGTTGCATATCGATCTACCGCCCTGGCGGTACCGCTCTGGACGAACCTTCAATCATTCCATTTCCGCGGCTCAGGCTCAAAGCTTATCGTGAAGATGAGCAGAGTAACTCGACATTAAACCGCGCTCGTCTGCTGCACGATAACACCAGTTGCCGCTCCTGTGGTTCCTGTGCTGTCGACCCCCTTGAGTTGAACGATGCCGACTTAAATTCTGCAGGTCGAACAATTCCCGGAACCGCGACCATCGTCGCCTTCCACTGCAACAAATGCTACCATGAATGGCCAGCCCGGTCATAATTCTCTACCTCACGAAATGACATTTGACGTGTGCCACTGCTGGCTTGCCCAGCAGTGTTGGTCTGTGTGCATCCGGGCATAACCTGCATCTGTTATTGATGGATATACTCAAATGCTGCGATCATCGGTCATCGTAACCTCACTTCTGACGGTACTGGTCCTCAATCCCGTCACACTTCAGGCTGGAGACTGGCCACAAATTTTGGGGCCTGATCGAAATGGGGTTGCTCGTGGTGAACAACTTAGTCTGAACTGGGGCGAGGCAGGGCCAGAAATAATCTGGAAAACATCTGTCGGTTCCGGCGTGGCGGGTGTCGCTGTCTGCGATCAGATTGCGGTTTTCGTGCATCGAATTGATGATGAAGAAATTGTTGAAGCTCGCAATCTGACAGATGGTCAGCCCAAGTGGACTCAGAAATTTCCCACCAACTATCAACCTCGAGTGATGCCGGAAGATGGTCCGCTGTGTGTTCCCACAATTTCAGGCGATTATGTCATTATTTTCGGTGCCAGCGGAGACCTGAACTGTCTGCAACTTTCTACTGGAAAAGTGCTTTGGACACGACAGACACATCAGGACTTTGGAGCCGATGAGGGTTACTTTGGAGCTGGCAGCGCTCCTGTAGTATTCGAAAATTTGGTTCTGGTAAATGTCGGCGGATTTCGTCAGAATGCCGGCGTCGTCGCTTTTGATCTCAAGACAGGTAAAACTCTCTGGCAGAATGGAGCCTGGCAACCAAGTTATTCTGCACCGGTACTCACCTCAGTCAATGATCAACCCATCGCAATTTTCTGTACGAGATACGAGACCGTCGGACTCAATCCCAAATCCGGCGAAGTGCTTTTTCAAACCCCCTTCGGCATGCGAGGGCCAACAGTCAACGGTGCTGCTCCGTTGGTTATCGATGATCATCTCTTTTTGACAGCCAGCTACGGCATCGGAAATGTCTGGGCGAAGTTCGATCAAAAGTCCATCGAAGTCCTCCGCAGTGGACTCGAACCGCTGGCCTCTCAGTACACCACTCCTGTGCCTGTGAATCAATCGCTGATTGGAATCGATGGACGACAGGATGGCCCCCCAGCCGATTTGATCAGCTTTAATCCGGCGACCGGCAAAGAAAACTGGCGGCAGGCAGGCTTTGGCTATGCGACGCTCATTCGCGCCGGCAAACATCTGCTGATCATGAAAACCGACGGAGAACTCGTCATCGCGAAAGCGGACGATGCGAAGTATCAGGAGATCAAACGCGTTCAACTCATGACGGGAACAACTCGGGCATTACCCGCATTATCGAACGGCTATCTGCTTATCCGCAATGAAGACGAATTGGCTTGCTTCCAAATAAATTCTGCTGAATAGCGAATTTGAATCACTCATAGTGAAATCATTAATTTTTCGCTAATGGAGTGTTCACGCGTGAACAGCATGATCTATTGTGGTAGGATTTGGGCAAGCTTTTATTCATCGATGCCATGTACGATCGATTCGATATTAAATCCGCAAATAGAGATGTCCTATGCCTGCACCGATCGTTGCTGCCTGCCCGCATTGTGATAAAAAGCTGAAAATCAAAAAGCTTGAACTGATCGGCAAGAAAATTCGCTGTCCCCAATGCAGGGAACCGTTCCGAATTGAGCCTCAGGCTGCTGTCGAGAAGAAAAAGGACAATCCTTTTTCCTATGAAGATGATGACTGGCTGGATGGAGTTGACGAACTGGAAAAATCGGGTGAACGGATCGAGACAGACGAATTGCCAGCTGCTCCTGCACCAGTCTCCCGAAAAGTCAAAACCCGCAAGAGTGAATCGAAGGTCACAGCATCCAGTCCCCAAAACCGAAGTCAGTTTCAGTCTTATGAGGGCCTGGGCATCATTGGTTGGGTGATTGGCGGTGGCGTCGCGGGCTTGATTGGAGCATTGATCTGGGGTGGAATTGCTTATTCCACAGGTTTCGAGGTCGGTTGGATCGCCTGGGCAATTGGAGGGATGGTCGGATTTGGCGTGCTGATGGGAGCCGGGGAGAATGCAGATACCGCTTCAGGGATTGTCGCTGTTTTCATCGCCATCGGCTCTGTTTTTGCGGGCAAAATCTTTGCGATCTGGATGTTTTTTATGGCCCTCATGCCGGCGGTCAATAACCTTGAAGAGTTCAAGGCCAGTGATTCGTATATGATTTCCGAATATGCGGATGTCATTGTTGAGGAGCAGGAAGCAGCCGGGGTCGAAATTCAATGGCCTGAATTTGAAGACGATGAAAACACGGATTTTGAAAATTACGATTATTCCAAAGATTACCCGGCTGATATCTGGAAGAAAGCCGAAGAGCAATGGGTTGCTCTTTCGGCTGAAGAAAAAGTTGCCAAAATCAAGGAAGTCGAAGAATTCGAGGGAGCATTTAATGCGACTGCCTTATTTGGTTGGGCTTCCATTGTTGCAGTATTTACAACATTAGGACCGTTCGATGCATTGTGGATCCTCCTGGCAGGAGCGACGGCTTATCGAATCGGATCAAACAGTTTTGAAGGAGATTGATCTCCCTGCGAGATCTCAATTCTTCAACTCATACTCTTTAATCTTGCGATACAGGGTTCGCTCTCCAATCCCAAGCATCGAGGCGGCTTCTTCGCGTTTGCCACCCGTCATTTCCAATGCTTTTTCGATGTAGTATTTTTCCACATCGCGTAAGGGCTGGCCGACGAGTTGATCATACCCCAGGCCAATCCCGGCCAGATGCTCGGCAGCTTCTTCTTCGTTGTATTCCAATGGTGCGATTTCTTCAGGCAAGTCGTCAAGATCGAGAATGCCATCGGTATCGAGGAGGACCATGCGTTCAATCGCATTTCGCAACTGGCGGATATTGCCGGGCCACTCATATTCCATTAATGAATGACGAGCAGCCCGAGAGGGACCAGTCACTTCTTTATTGTATCGCTTCGACATGTCTTTGAGGAAATGATCGATCAGTAGAGGAATGTCGACTCGGCGTTCGCGGAGTGGTGGCAGATAGATCGTCACGACCTGCATGCGGTAGTAAAGATCCTGTCGAAACGATCCTTCTTCAACCATTTCCTGCAGTGGAGCATTCGTCGCTGCGACCAGCCGGACGTTGATTTCTTTTTCTTCGTTGGTTCCCAGTCGGGTAATTTTCCGATCTTCGAGCACACGCAGCAGTTTAATCTGAGTTTCCATCGGCATTTCGCCAACTTCATCGAGGAAGAGAGTGCCTCCAATCGCGTATTCGAACTTCCCAATCCGCTTGGTCGAGGCTCCCGTAAATGCTCCAGGTTCATGCCCGAACAGTTCGCTTTCCAAAATACTTTCCGGCAGAGCAGAGATGTTCAAGGGGACGAAGGGTTTGTTTTTACGGTCGCTGTTTTGATGAATTGCTCGTGCAACAAGTTCTTTCCCGGTTCCGCTTTCTCCCTGAATGAGCACCGTCGCATCAGTCGGGGCGACGTTCTTCAGCTTCTCAATCAGTTTGTGCATAGCAGGGCTATTGCCAATGACACCCTCAAATCCAAATTTTTCATCAAGCCTGCGATTCAGCTCCGCATTCCGACGAATCAACCGTACCCGCGTCGCAGCTTTCTCAACAGCCGTCCGCAACTCGTTGATATCGAGCGGCTTGGTCATATAAGTGTAGGCACCACCCTGCATGGCAGCGACGGCAGAGTTGATCGTTCCGTGACCGGTCAGCAGGATTACCTCGGCATCTGGTAATTCTTTTTTCGTGCGTTCGAGAATATCGAGGCCATCGTAATCGTCCATCATCAGGTCGGTGACCACGACGTCGAAATTCTCACTTTCGATCAGTTCGATTCCGCGTTTACTGGAAGCTGAAACCGTACAATCGCAATTGATTCGCTTGAGCGAATCGGCAACCGCCTGAGCGTGCGGCTCATCATCATCGACCACCAGGACGCGAATCCCATATCGATTCAAATCATTCTTATCTGCGGGCATAATTGAAAGTTATCTTGTCTGTTTACGCAATGCTGTTGAATGTGCCAGTGTCATAGTTTTTTAGAACGCAAAACAAAAACCACTGCCTATCAATTTTTTGGAGAACGGTCAGCTTCCCTTCTCCTTGGGGAGAAGGTGGCCGAAGGCCGGATGAGGGGTTCTCTTCGACGGTTCTGGTGTATCCGACATCGATTTCCCCTCACACTAACCCTCTCCCAAGGGGAGAGGGACTGTTTGTGCCTTAGATTTTATTAGCATTTTTAAGCACTATAGCAATTTTCACGCCGGTTCTAAATCACACGGCAATAACTTATGTTTTGGTTTTTGGCGTCACCAGAACCGAATCTTCATCGTTGTACGATTGTTTCAGTTCGACGAGTCTTCGATTGTAGCAGGCGATTGTTTCTTTTCTGCGGAGCATCCCGATCATGATGCCGCGATCCGTCGATGAAACGACAGGGAGTTCGTCAAGATTTTTCATCGTGAAGTGCATCAGAGCGGTGTTGAGATTGTCGTCCGGGGTGATCGTAATCGGATTGACCGTCATCACATCGCCCGCATTGGCCAGTCGCCAGATGTTTTCATTAAAGAGGTAGGCGCGAACATCATCCGATGAGAAAATTCCCACCAGGCGGCCTTTTTCATCGACGACCGGATAATAGTGCTGATGCGTATCCGCCACGATATGCACAATCTGTTCGAGCGGCATCGATTCGGGAATCATCCGCAAGGGGCGATTCTTTCGATAGACCTCCTCCACGCGAATTCCTTCTAGAACATCGACAATAAAGTCGCCGCGGTGTGCGGGAGATTCGAGTCGCGAATGCACCTGCTGCAGATACAGATTGTGCTTTCGCATCATTAAAAAACAAAGCGTGGACACCCACATGGTCGGGATCAGGAGTTTGTATTCTCCTGTCAGTTCCGAAACCATAATGATTGTCGAAATCGGGGCATTGATACAGCCCGCAATAAATCCGGCCATCCCCACCACGCCGTAGGCCTGAGGCTGATGGATCAACCCTTCAGGAAACAAAGGCTGCAGAAACTGAGCCACGGCAACGCCCGTACAACCGCCGATCACCATCGAGGGGCCAAACACTCCGCCCGAACCCCCTGAGCCAACAGTGAACGAAGTGGCTACAATTTTGCCCAGGACAATGACTGCCAGGATTCCAATGGCTAATGG